>Ga0194116_10006225_pt1 | contig 12800 bp, 12 predicted proteins | sample TA2MahsurfametaG_4_FD_148617 | JGI IMG/M metagenome (GOLD analysis project Ga0194116, IMG submission 148617) | Freshwater microbial communities from Lake Tanganyika, Tanzania - TA2015008 Mahale S9 surface | ecosystem: Environmental > Aquatic > Freshwater > Lake | place: Tanzania: Lake... | reverse complement strand
AATGGGGGATTGGGGATTGGGAATTGGGGATTGGGGATTGGGGATTGGGCCCAATCCCCAATCCCCAATCCCCAATCCCCAATCCCCAATCCCCAATCCCCAATCCCCGAATCTGATCGTGCCAACACTATTAATTAATTTTCAATTTTGTTTAATATATTTGGATATTTAATTTGTTACATAAATATAATTTTTTATTTATTTAAAATCTTTTAATCAAATTAAATTTTCCGAAAATTAATCATTTCAAATTTATTTAAAATTATATGTTGCTTTATATCACAATTCATTAACTTATAATTTAATTAAAATAATTATTAATTATTATTACCTTTAAAACTTAATAATATTCGATTCTATTTTAATCACATTCTTATACATTTACAATATTTTTAGAGAGTAAAAAATCTCAAATCATAAATAAAAACTCTATCATTATAATAAATTAAATTTATGCTTCCTTATTTATATATATATTAAAAAAAAACTTCAACTATTTGAATTTATTTATACTCCTAACCTCATTCCCTGTTTGAGAAATCTCTGTGTTATTTACACTAACAGAATAATTATAATTAGATTTTGAGTTAAAAGTTGATAACGAAATGATATTTGAAGCTGAAGTCATTGTTATATTATTATTGTTAGAAGAATTGTTTTGTAAACTTGATTTTGCAATTGTTTCTCCTTTTTGATTTGTAAATGTTTGATCATTATTATCCCTCTATTAAATAAGATAATAATTATCATAATTAAGAATATTTAAAAAATAATTTACATAAATAATTGCTTCATCTTCATTCCCAAAATTTTCTAATTTATGGTAAAATATCTCAAGTCTCTTTTTTTGCTTTAATTGGAAATCTTCATTTATTTTTGCTATAAGCTATAATTAAAAAAGTAAACCTTTTTATTTTAAATTACTTGTCTGATATAATAAGTTTGATTTGAAAACTCATTTTTATCTATTTGCTTATCATCAATTTTTATTGTATTCTTTTCAACAATATCTTGCCTATAGGATTTAAATAATAAAAGATATATATAAATATACTATATATATTTTAAGTAAGGATCAACCTCTTACATTTTTAAAATCAAAATTTTTTCTTGATTAGCAATGTTATTGGTCTTCACGGTTGGAGACGAAAAGATTGAACTTGCATCATTACTTGCAGTACTCTGCTTTCTTGAATTCAATTCGGATCCAACACTATTGACTCTATTTGATACACTTCCATTAGTATTAAGATAACTTCGCTTTTTTGGATTTTCTCTTATAACTTTTAAATCATCGACTAGTTTACTCAAATAATCCTCATTTTTATGTAGATTCATTACAAAGTTCGGCAAATTAAATAATTGGAAATAATAAGCTATATTCCAAAAGATTATCTTATGTTCAGGGTCATTATAATAATCAGAAACAAATAAATATTTTTCTCCATATTGTTCTATTAAAGAATCAATATTTTTTATTAAAGCCATCGGAGAGCGAAGTTCAATACCATCAACAGATTCTAGATTAATCTGGTTTTCATATATAATATATAAATGAGGAATAAACTTTGCATAGCAAAAAGAACACACAGAATATTTATAGTTATCATCTGAAAGTATATTTTTTATTTGTTTATTAAGAAAATTATTATTATTGCTTGTTGTGCTGCTAAAATTATTTAAGTTTATTTCATTATTTTTCGAATTATTATTTAGATTTATGTTTATGTTGTTATTGTTAAAAGAAAATTCAGAATTTTTCATATTAGATGGAAAATTAGTGCTGGTAAAAAACTTATTATTTGGAATCGCATTAAGGTCGTCTTTTTTGAATCCTCCTAATAAATCTTCGATGGTAATTTTTCTCATTTTTTTAGCGCGGATGCAGTTCGGGCAGTATTCCCAAGGAATAAAAATTGCTAAGTCAAGTATCTCCTCAACAACTTCAGAAACTTTTACTGTTTCAACATTAAATGAAGTTGAGTGTCTTATACCTATTTTTTTGAAGTGATTAATAATTTTTTATTTTATATTATTTAATATCATGGTAAATAGATAATTATAATACCAAATGAATTCCTAAAAAAATCAGAAAAAAAATTTTCTTATAAATTTGTTTACTATTATTTATTTTCTTGTTTATAGATTCTCTTAAATTATTTCCGCTATTTTCATCAGATTTGCTTTTCATTATTGTAGAATAATCATTGATAAAAGCATTATAATATAATGGATTATTGTTACGTGAAATTTGAGGCATTGTTTGAAATATTAAATTAATCTTACCAACTAAGGAGGATCTTCCACAAGCCCTTATCAGCTTTGAATACAAAGATCTCGTGGGTGTGATTTGCTTTTTATAGAGTTCATTAATTAAAAATATTCCATGATCAATTAATTGTGCAGCATGTTTTTCGGGAATAGATGGTAATAAAATTGAAAAAAGCAAATACCAAATTTCGTATATAGCATAGACTAGATATCTAGAATATATTTGGGGTTTTAAATTTTTTATATCGTAACACCACTATAATTTTTATTTATAATAAATAGAGAAATATTGAGAAAATTAATTTTAAAATTTCGAATATTTAATATCTTTACTTCATCTTTTCCTATTTCAAATCTTGATTGATAAGGAGGTTTAGGTCTATTGATTTTAATGAATAATTTATGATCTAAATTAGGGAAGTATTTATAATAATATTTTTTCTGTTCTATATCATTAGTGTTTAATTCAGGTACGATTATATTCAAAGGAGGATCAGTTAATGGAAGATAATATTTATCTTTCTTTTTTTCTTTCTTTAGAGAACTAATTTTTTAATTAATTTAAATAATTAATTTCAAATATTCAAAATTTTTTTTTTCAGATGAGTAAAAAAATAAAAAATTCAAATTTACTCATAGAAAAAAATTAGATAAATTTTGCTTTCAAAATCCTTTAAATGTTCTTCAAATATAATAAAAGCAGTTGTTTCCAAAAACTTATATAGGAATGATCCTGTCTAAAAGTTGATTTAATCATATTTGAAAAAAGAAAATTTTACTAAAAAAAATCTTTTTTAAATTTTTTATATATAAATAAACACAAATCATAGAATTGAGTAATGTAAAATTCAATAAATTAAAGACCTCTAGAGAATTATGATCTTTCAAAAAAGCCTCTTTATTTAAAATTAATGGTTCAATGAACCCATCTTTATTCTTTTTCATTTTTCCAAAATATTTTTCAAAGTTTTTAAACATTAAAACAAAAAACTCAAAAAATGAATCTCTTATTTCTAAAGTATTGAATTTTTTATCTTCTTCTCCGCCATCTTGGTAATTGAAAACTTCATCAATATACTGCACTTTTATTAAGTCTGCTGGATTGTTAAATTTGTATTTGAATTTTTCCAATTTTTTTACTAAATTTTGATGTAATTTTGGTGGCAGTTTAGGCATTTTATCCAAATATTTTTCTATTTGATTATTATCCGCATTGATTGCGACAGCATCCAATGGCAACTCATTGTTTTCAAATGGAAAGCATATTCCAATTAGAGCTGGGACCAAAGAATCTATAAATGGCCTTAATTTTTCTGGCAGAACTGGAATAAAAACGTGAATCCATTTGAATGGAAAAATGAGAGTAATTAAAGCCATGCAAATGTTTATTAGAACAGATTTACTTTTAGAAATTATGAAAACTTTACGTTCGAGCAATATTGCTTGCCATAACAAAATTATATTCTCTAAAGAGAGGCATGTAAATAGGACTTCGATACTATCATCCTTTAAATCTATTTGCTGAGCGTAAATTCCTTGCTGATAAAAAATTAATTCTTGGGTACCGATATGATATTTTAAAGTGCTTTCACTTTGAAGATATACAGAATCTACAAAATGACATATTAAGCGCTATTTTATTTAAATAAAATAAATTATTTTTATAAATTTAAGATCTTTTGTATATAATTTATTAAGAAGTAAATGATATTAGCATTTTCAAGATTCCAAAATATATTTATTTTTATTTTGATTAAAATAAATTCTTTATGGCAATATTTAATTTACCTCTAAGGGAATTTCTGTATTATTTGAAACCTGAATTCTAAACAGTTCTCTCAAAAATAATCGATAATTTTCAAAAAAAGGATAATTTCCCACTATACATATGGCTTTCTCTACGTAAAGATTATCTTTTTGGTGAAAAATCGGCACAAACTAAATATCATATTTCTTTTAAGAATTAAATAAAATTCGTTTTTATACAGCGTTCATTAAAATTTTAACAAAATTAAATTATTCAAATATGGATACTCATTTTTAAAATAATTAATCAATTATTCTTTTTAAAAAAAGAAAATTATTTAAGTGGTACCCCATTAACTAATTTTTCAGATAATTCTTCAGTAAAAATTAAACAACTACAATAAGATCTTGTCCCCTTTTCATCGGTTAAAACAAAACTAAACCATCTAGGCATCTCCGCATTTTTCTTAATAACGATTCCTTCAGGAAAGCAGAACTAAAATAAAAATTAAATATCTTATGGTCAGTATTAATAAATATAAAAATAAGTGGTCTTAATAAAAAATATAATTTTCAAATGCATTAGATTATCATTTGAATACATTCATTTAAAGATTTAATTACAAGTGCTAAGCTTGGCTTAATACCACTATTTGATGGATATACGTCTATTAATTCAGGCATATAAGTAAATTTATAAGGTTCATCGTTTTGATTTATACCAATTTTATTCATTCCGTTTGAATCCTTAATAATAGAAATATTTTTTAACGCAAGTGAATTCGTTTTTCTTTTAACTGCTAAAATCGCTGCTGAAGTTTTTACTGCTAGATTCATTATACTTTTAATGTTAAAAACAGAAGGAATTTTGTAAAAATGATCATTGTATTTGAGAATTTGTTCGTTTTCCTTTATTATTATATCTTTTAAACATATAATAAATATCATACATAAATTATTGATAATAAAAATATTAAAATAAAATTTTTACAGGCTCTAATTCTTCTAAAAATAAATTACCATCATTTTCTATTATCACTGCTATCGGTCTATATCCAAAATCAATATCTCTTTTTTTAACTAACTAAATAAATTATTATGATTATCAAAGCGTGCAACCAAAAATAAATAGAAAATCTATTTGGCATGAAAAATGAAATTCTTGATTAATTATATTGAAATAAATATAAAATTATTATACATCTCTCAAGTTAATTGCATATAAAATTATTATTAATGGTTGCACGCATTAAATTTTCAAAGAAAAAAAATTGCATTCAATTTTTATTTTCATGTGTTGTAATTACTGAAATTAAAAAAGGTACGTAAAAATAAAATGTGAATTTGTTCACGAAAACAAATAATTAAAATTTTAATTTTTACATCGTAAGATAAGAGTTATTTGCTAAATTATAATAATTTCTATCTTCTCAATTTCAAATTCAATCAATTATATAGAAAATTAGTTTATTTGGTATTTTTGGAAAAAAAAAAACAATTAAAAAAGTAAAAGGTTTTAGAGTTTAATCGAATTTTTATACAAGTTCAATTAATGATCATAAAAATCTTGAACAAATTAATTTTTTAAACATGATTAAGTTACTTTATGAATTAGAATTAAAAAGAATGCTTACTAAAAACTCAGGACTTTCATAATCACACTCAATAACTTTAATTGCAGTTATTGGTCTTTCATAAATAGTATTATACTCAACTCTTAATAAATACTCTTTGTTTATTGAATGCCATTTGTCAGTTGACTTGGGCTCATAAATGTTCCTGGAAATCAATAAACTTTTTTTGACAATGTCGATTTTTTGTATAAATGTAGGTTTTTTGAAATCTTCTTCGTATCTTGTTATTCTGTTTTCATTTAATCCGACGATACAGAATGATTGGATAATCCTTCCAGGATCGTCTGCATGATAAAAACTGCTATCAACCATTTAAAAATGTTGGAATTTAATTTTGTTAAATAAAATAAATTTTGAAATTTTATCAAAAAAAATTTCAAATATTATATTATTATTTAATTTCAAATTTATTAAAAATGAGTATCGGAGTTCCTATTAAATTACTTCATGAAGCAGAAAATCATGTTGTTACTGTAGAATTAAAAACTGGGGAATTATTCAGAGGATATTTAATGGAAGCAGAAGTGATAAAAATTTTTATCTATTTTATATCTTTTTATCTTCGGAAAAAATTAAATAATAAAATTTCATAATAATCAAGAAAGGAAATTAATTTCATAATATAAGAAGAACCAAACCAAAGATTCAATAAAACTTAAAATATAAAATTAAATCTTATATTAGAGAGAACTTATGTTCAGTTAAGATGTTTTGATTTTTTTATTAATTTTAAAGGATACTATGAATGTAAGATTGGATGATGTTAATATCACTTCAAGAGATGGAAAACTTAGTCATCTAGAACAAGTATATTTGAGAGGAGCACAAATTAGATTCATTATTATTCCTGACATGTTAAAAAATGCTCCAATGTTTAAAAAAATTAAAAACCAAACAAAGGCTGCTAAACAAGCGATGATTGCCAGAGGAAAAGTAAGAGGAAGAGGAGCACAGGCCTTTTCTAGTAGAGGAAAACAAATTGTTGCTTCTGTTAATCTTTAATTAATTACTTTTATTTTAGATATATAGAGAAATTTTTCAAAAAGATTCAATTTATTTAAAATATTGATTTAATTAAGCTTATCAGCTAAAAAGTTAATTTTCGCGATTATAAACTACTTAAATTTCAATTTTGAAATTTATTTAAGAAATAACATTCTTCTTTAAACATTATTAAATATTGAATCATTCATAAAATAAATTTTACAGAAAATTAATTTTTTTCGACTCTAGTAAATAAAAACATTTGAAATTTATAAATAATATTTTGTAGTAAAAAAACATAAATTTTTTTTTTGAATTCAATTCATATCAAAACAATTAAAAATATTTGAAATTATCAATAATAATCTTAAAATAAACTAATATTATTTGAATTCTTTCAATTTTCTTTCCTAAATTTCTATGAATAAATTTAAGTTTTAAATGATTTTACTTTAACTTTTTATTATTTTATTATGGTTTATGTGCCTTGAGGAAAAGAATTTATTTAATGCCCATATAAATAAAGATTATAAATTATAGAAGTCTGTTAAAAAATTATAAAGCTTAATTTAATTATAGAAATTATCAGGTATAAAAAATCAGATAAATTTTAAAAAAATTTATAATAATTTAATTGTTAAAGGAGTTAAAATGAAAATGCACACATTTAAAAAACCTTTATTCTTTTCAGATAAAATATTTGAGATTTCTCATCAAGAAAATAAAATAAATCTCAGCGAGAAAATAAACGATCTAGGATATAAAATAGAAGTAATAGCAAATGAAATTTATTCTTTAGCTGGTGGAGTTGAAGAAAAAAAGGTTTTTTTGAGAAATGCTAAAAAAAAGAAAAAGAAAGATAAACCTAAAAAAAATCTTGTGGAAATTTTCAATGAAAATGCAAAAAGGAAAAAGATTTTAGGCCCCTATTTAAGAGGAGCTAATAAAATTGAAGACCAAATAAAATTATTAAAAAATATTCTACATGACGATGAAGCAATGAGGCAGGATTTTATTAAAAAAAAGAAAAAGGAAGAAGAAATTTTGAAAAGGTTAGATGATAACTATCTGAAAAATCAAGAAATGAGAAAATTATCAAGGAAAATGACTATTAAAGATGATTTTTCTATTGTTTCTGGAGAAACTAAAGATTTAAATCTTCAAAAAAATTCTTTTTTTAAGGACAACATTTTCAATTTTTATAAGCAATTTAGTACTACAATTACTGAAAAAGAAAGCCAAAACAATAAAGAAGAAAATGATAATATAAGAAGGGGACCTATAAAAAGCTTCGGAACAATAAAATTAATAAATAATCTTGATGTATTAAATAAGAACATTAATAACAATCTTATAAATAATACCGAAAAAAAGGAATCTCTCAAAAATGAAAAAATTAATAATAATACTCATCATAGAAATTTAAGTTATAATATAAATGAAAGTAATAAAAATGTGCAAGAAACCGTTAATAATAAAGTTTTTAGTCCATCTTCCAAAATGAATCTGACAAATAATTGTAATTTCTTCTCAGCTGAAAAAACAAGAAATAATGATCCTATCAATTATTTAAATCCAGCAAATACTTATTCTTATGAGCATTTTTCAAGAACAGCAAATAGATTCTCGACTAATAGATTCAACGGAAATAATTTTCAAATGAATTCTACCAGAAAAATTTCGTTTTCAGAAAAAGAAAATAAAAATGTTGATGCATCTTCCGAGAACATGTATAATAATTATCAATTTGAAAATAAAGATTTTATAAATAATAATATTTCAGACTTAAATACAAATCCAAGTACAACTAACAATGGGCCTTCTATAAGCAGAAATAAACACAAAAAATTAAGTTTATTCTTGCAGACACAAGAAAAAACAAAAGAAACTCCTTTAATAGAAAAGCATCTTAATGCTGATTCAACGGGTTATTTTAATTTTAATAATATGGCACCTCATTCAAAAAAAAATTATAGTTGTATCAATAATCCTGAAAATGGGGAATCATTTTCAAAATTAAATTTAAGTCGAAATAATGAATCTAGTTCTTATATGCAAAGTATTTTTAATACCAAAAGCAATAGTCTATTCAACAAAGAAAATTTTTTAAATTCTCCAAATTTTAGGAGTACTGGACTTAATTTTACAAATCCTAATTTTAATATTTGCAATAATAATAATAATTCCAATTTTAATACTAAAATTTCACCTCGTAATCATATTCATAATAATCAAAATAACAAACAAAACACAACAAGTCCCGAGACACAAAGTAATAAAAATTTGTTAACTCTTTCATATTCCGATGGTTCAGAAGCTTTCCCAAAAATTATGAATACAACTAGTAAAATGAACATACATAAAAATTTATTTCATTCAAATCAGAAAAATAATAAAAATTTAATTGCACAGTCTATAACTAAAGCATGTACAACAACTTCAAACAAAGCAAGATCAATAAAAAGCAAGATAGAAAATTATACTCCTATAAATAAGAATTTAATCAATAATAGGAAATTAATTGATAAAAAATTTTTGAAACCCGAATTAGAAAAACAAATTAAAAATGAAAATGATGAATTTAGAAAACATAGAGGATTTTTCATCTACCCCAAAAGCTTATTGAATCCAGTTTATATTTCAGACAATAACAAAAACGTTCTCAGAGAATCCAATTATGTTGATAAATTAAATGAAACAAAGGCATTTGCTGCTAGAAATTTAATTTACAATAAATATAAAGTTTATATCGGTGATGAGGATTTGTATAATTACACGAATGATATCAGAGCTGAATATACTCATCAGGATAAAATAGAAAATTATAAACAAAAGAAAATCAAAAACAATTCTTACCATATTAAAAAAATGATAGCAAATACACAAATGATTAATAAAGAAATAAATGAAATGTATGTTGAATTGAAAAATAAAAAAATTGTATCGAGTAGTGTAAATAAAAGCTGAAAAATACAGATAAATTCTTCCCTAAGCTGGGTTGAATTCTATTTGTTAATATAGAAAAAAATTTCTAAAGTGACAAATATTCGACTTTTTTTTATCTTCGTACTCTAAGTTTATAAAACATAATATATACATAAAATTATTTTATTTAGCGAAATCGCAAAATTAAACTTTAAATAAATTATAAACAAAATGAAATTTTTCATATATTTTTAATAATTAAAATAAAATTAACAATTTACATATGATTGATATACTTACTAACATGATATTTTTGTTATTATAAATTAAATTTTCTTGTAATTCTTATTCTTCTAATATCTCTATTCTATAAAATTAGTTTTTAAAAGATTGAAAAAAATGTATATATTATGGGTTACTGCTAAAATTTAATTTATCATATACATAAAAGTAAATATTATATTTAAGGAGTTGTAATTTATTACTTTAAATCGACCAAGATAATAATTATAATATCATCATACTTATAAAATATCTCTCACACTTTTTTTATAAATTAATAAAAAGATTAACACAATACCCTTGATTAGAACAGTGTTAAGCTAATTAATAAAAGTTAAAAGATAAAAATTTAAGTAAATATTAAGATTGTGATTTAAATTTTTTCTCTTTTTTTTTCTCTTCATTTAAAATCTTTGCTTTTGTTATTAAGCCATAACCAGGTTCAGGAAGAAAGTATTTTGGATATATTTTATCTTCTGCAGGTGGTAAAAATGCTTTTTTTATTGCATCATGAGAAAAATTAAAATTTATCCTTCTTGATTTTTGTTTAAGTGTAAGTATGTTGTTACTGTTAAAATTATTGAAAAATCCTTTTTGATTGAAAGAAACAGTTTTTCTCTGCATTAGAAAATTATTTTTATTATTTCCAAAACTATTAAAATTAAAATTTTCATTTTCACAATTTTCAGAATTTTTATAAGTAAAATCAAAACCAGTCGCATTGCGTTGCGTATTATTATAATCACCAAAAGGAGAAACCGAAATAGCCATGTTGAATTCCCCATATATTGACAATGTATTATTATCTTCAGCAATAATTTCATCAGTTTTATAATTGATTTCGCTAATTTGTGAAAGCTTAGTAAATTTACTCGGAGATCCAAAACTTTTATCATAAGTCGTTGTTACACTACTATTGCTATCCAAGGGTTTTTTTATATTGGGATTTTTCTTTATTTTGGATAAGAACACATCTTCTTCATTGAATCTTATGTTTATTTTAATTAGATTTTGTCCAATTGTGTTATTGAACACTGAAGTTTAATTTAAAATTAAATTAGAAAGATATTTAGATTCTTTAAATTTTTATCTAAATTTATATTTACTTTTAAAGTTTTTTTTATTCCCGTCTTCGAAATCTCGGTTTTTAAAATTTTTAATATTATCAAAATTTAGTCGTTTTAAATTGTGAATATTTTTATTCGCTTTTCTAATTTCATTTTTCAAAGAAAAATTAGTATCTACTTTTATTTTGGTTTTTTTTATTATTTTAAATTCGCATATTATACAAAAATTATCTGTGCTGCTTATAAGGAAGTCATAAAAATTGCTTGGAAAAGATTCAACATTAATGCTGTTGTTGCTTTTATGTTTTACTGGATCTGGAAGAATGTATTTTTTAAAAGTTAGAGCATCAAGATTAATAAAATTATTTAAGTTATTTTCTTGATTTTCCATAAAATTCTTTTCGTGAAAATTCAACATGCTTTTCAATTCGTGTTTTTTTTCCAATTCTTTTTTAAATATAGATTCATTCTTATCACATTTATTTAAAAACTCTTTCATTTCTTCATAATTTCTTTTCTCAATAATCTCAGTGTCTTTAAATACAGATATTTTCTTATCAAGTAGAATTTTAGATTCTTTGTATTTTAGTCTTGAGGAAGAAATGATGGATGTTCTATTTTTGTCAGATTGGTTTAAATTGTTCAGATCCGTTATTAATTGGCCAGTACTCAAAAATCTTTTTGGATTTATTTGATTTGCTTTGTTTTTGGATAAATTATTATTTTCATTATTAAGATTTCTTGAGCTATTGTTATAAGAAAAACCATTATTTTGAGTATTTCTATTACTATTATTTATAAAATTATTTTTCAAATTAGTCATTCTAAACTGATTAAATTTCGTAGCTGAATGTTTTCTATTTTTTGTGTTTTCATCTTCTATAGCGAACATATTAAATATTGAATCTTCATTGTACATACTTTTGTCTTCATTTTCTATCAAATCAAGATCCTCTATTATAATTTGAAAGCTTATTTCATTAGTTTTAAAGAAGTTTGTAAATCTATTATTTTTTATATTTTCATTTACTTTTAACTTTATTGGAACAATTTTCTTAGCTTGGAGTTGCTTTAGTCTTTATTTTATATTAACAACTAAATATAATTATTAAAACAATAATTTCAGCAATTTTAAATTTTCAAAATAAAAATTTTAAAGTAAAAATTATGTTTAAGAGATTCAATAAAGATTTCGAATAAATTTTTTAATTTTTTAATTAATTTTACTTCTTATTAGGACTTTCAATAGCTTCCATGGTCCTTTTATTATCTAAATTTAAAGTTTTAAGCACTTTTTCTCGCTCATTATTGTCAGGCTTTTTGTAACTATCAGGGACAGAGAATTTTTCAATATGCTTTCTGGCTGCTTTAAAATCAATTTTAATATCATGGAAAGAAGATAATTTTCTTTTAAACCACTTGAAAACTTCGTCAATTTTGAGTATTTTTAATTTCTCTTCTTTTATAAGGGTTATCTCAGTAAGTAATTTTTCCAATGAAGAAAAAACAGACTTCTTAACATTTTCATTTTCAATTTTTATATTGTCTGTAGTTGATTTATGTAATTCAGAATAAAAAGATTCTAATTTTCTTTTCATTTCATCGAATTTTGAATAATTGATGCATTCAAAAGGAATAAATTCAAACCTTTTTTTCTCTTCTTTTTTATCATTATCTTGAATTATTTCGTTATTCGTGATTATTTGATTATTACTCATTTTATCTTTTAATTGAGTATTATTCATAAATAAATAAAAAATATAATGTCAAGTGTAACGTTTAGCTAAAATGTAGATATTTATAATATATTTCTAAATAAAGTGACATTTAATTTTGTTATTTTTAAAAAATTGGATCTTTAATAAAAGACAAATTCTATTTTATTTGAATA
>Ga0194116_10006222_pt1 | contig 12806 bp, 12 predicted proteins | sample TA2MahsurfametaG_4_FD_148617 | JGI IMG/M metagenome (GOLD analysis project Ga0194116, IMG submission 148617) | Freshwater microbial communities from Lake Tanganyika, Tanzania - TA2015008 Mahale S9 surface | ecosystem: Environmental > Aquatic > Freshwater > Lake | place: Tanzania: Lake... | reverse complement strand
TCCCACCTACAATCGTAAACAATTTATGGAAGGGCTTGTTGCATGTTACGCCCATCAGGATTATCCCAAGGACCGCATGGAATGGATTATGTATGACGACGGCACCGAGCCGGCAGGCGAGGAGTTCCTTCGGCTCACGGCAGAGGCAAAGCTCCCTAATGTCCGCTACATTTATGAACCCGAAAAAGTGAAAATCGGCGCCAAACGGAATCGGCTCAATAAGGAAGCAAAGGGGGAAATTGTCATTGCCATGGATGATGACGACTTCTACCCCTCTGACCGTGTAAGCCATGTGGTAAATCGCTTTCGTGCATTTCCTAGGGTGGAGCTGGCTGGTTCAAGCGAAATTTATATGTATTATAAAGATAACGGGCAGATTATTCGTCTGGGTCCTTATGGTCCGAACCATGCCACCAATGGTACAATGGCCTGGCGTCGGTCCTACGGTAAGACTCACAAGTATGATGAAACAGTCGTGTGTGCAGAGGAAAAGAGTTTCCTAGAAGGCTACAAACATCCTATGATTCAACTGGATCCCTTCAAGACCATGCTTGTCATGAGTCATAGTCAGAACACATTTAATAAGAATATGTTTAGAGAACAGGAAAATAATCACATTCTTCGTAAAACAATTATGACAATTAAGCGTTTCATTAAGGACCGTCGCATTCGCGAAATCTTCCAGCGCGATGACGGCAAGCCGATTGGTGGTCTTGTCACAAGCAGCGCCCAGGTCCTCTCAGAAATTTCAGGGGCACAGTTTATGGACGCAAATTCCAAACCGATTTCCTTGAGTGAACTTATGCGCGCAGTACCACAAGAACCCGAGGCAGCAACTATTTCTAGCGCGAAGCCTATTACACTCTCAGTGTAAATTAAGGTGTGCGGTCTAAAGATTCATATTCTTAGAGTAACTAAAAGATTATGAATTCCCCCCATGGGTTCACAGAAAATGGAGAAATTCTAGCCCCTCTCTTCGCACTCCGTGAATCACCCCATGTATCCACCCAAATCATAGACTACATTAATCACACCTATAGTGCATCCCTTAGTCCTAACCACCCGCAAATCACACAGCCTGTCGCAATTAAAATTCCTCTTCGCGACCATCAGCGGACGCTTGTTGCCGCATGCACCTCCCATGAAAAACGAATGCTTGAAGGCCTCACACAATATGACGCTTCTGGCCGTAAATACATTACTCGCGGATCCATTGGTATCATTGGTGACCCTGTTGGCGCTGGAAAATCTCTGAGTGTTCTTTCCTATATTGCCCACTGTAAACAAAATAACCCATCCTCCATTAAAAATATTAGTTATGTCCGTAATTCATCCACAGATGGATACACGATTCACCATCGCACCTATGACACTGCCGACCCAAATAATTGCAAGAATCTTCTGCTTGTTCCCTATAGTCTTATTCCCCAATGGCGCGGCTATATTAAGACACAAACATCCCTAGAAGCCTACATTATACGAGCACATGCAGACATTTCTGGCACCGACTTTTACGCAAAAATGCGAGCAGCTGACCTCACTCTCGTCAGTAGTACACTCTTCTCTGAGTTCATGGATAAAGTTGAAGATACACCCCTATGGTGGGAACGCTTCTTTATAGACGAGGCCGACTCTATAAAAATCCCCCGCATGCGCGGTCTCTCCATACCAACCGTACTCTTTAAATGGCTCATCACTGCCTCATGGACGAACATTATATTGGACGCCGTAAATATTAATCGCGAAGGTATTGAGCGATTTATCCAAGGGGAGCACTATAGAGGTCATCATCCTGGTGCTGTCAATTGGATCGCGGATTATTTACATAATTACCCCCATTATTATACATGCCACAACTCTTATCGTTCCGCCGCCTACTTGGAACATAGTATCCACATTTCCATTCCCAATTCCTACATCAACATCCTCCAGACCGACGCGGAATACTACCGCCAGTCTTTTGCCATGCCGCCCGTTCACGTCCATACATGGGTATGTCGTCGAACGGCCATAAACGCCGCCCTCAACGGCCTCGTGGACGGCAATATACAGCAACTCATTGACGCCGACGACATTGGAGGTGCCCTGGAATCTCTCCACCTGAAAACACGCACCGTTTCCAACCTCCTGGAAGCCGTGGAGGCCCGCTACTTGAAAGACATTCACAATATCCAGGCAACCATTACCTATCGTGAAAGCATGGAATATGTCTCAGAACGACACAAGGAAGAGGCCCTCGCCGCCCTGCGCCGGTCCATGGAACGCGCCGAAACACAACTCGCCACCTTCCGTGAACGGCTCGGCGCACTCAAAAACGATTCCCCTGAACTCTGCCCCATATGTTATGACACCCCCTCCACTGTCATCTACAGCCCATGTTGCCAACATATCTTCTGCGCCGGCTGTATTCTTAAATGTCTCCGTGTCAACGGATCATGTCCCATGTGCCGCGCCCGTGTCGGCACCGCCGAGCTCATCCAACTCCGCGACGAAAAGTCCATTTCTATAGTGGAACCCAAGGAACCAAAAAAACGGGACAAGCTTCTGCAACTCCTCAAGGAAAAACCAAAGGGACGATTCCTTGTCTTCAGTCACCATGACAATCCCTTTGATAACTTCGGCGAAGACTGCGCCGATGCGAAAATTTCCTACCGTATTCTCAAGGGAAACGCCCATGTCATTGCCAAAGCGGTGGAGGATTTTGAAAAGGGAAAGATCCAGGTTCTTTTCCTCAACTCACGAGAACTCGGCGTCGGCATGAATCTTGTCTCCGCCACAGATGTTATTCTCTATCATGCACTCACGCCTGAAGAAGAGAAACAGGTTGTCGGCCGCGCACTCCGTATGGGCCGCACCGCACCCCTCACCGTCCATAAACTCCATCACGCTGGCGAAGTTGGCAATCAAGATGGAAACTATCAATAATAATTCCTATAGTGTAAGCGTCGGTCTATATAAAGATTAAATAATACCATAAGTGACCTGGTCGTAATAAGTTTGTATATAAATCATGTCCAACATTTTTCCAACGCCCATTATTATGTAAAGGCTGATATACCCCATTAATATACAAGGTTTCATAATAGGGAGCATAACTATCTACATCATATGCTCCACATAGCCCGTGTTTATTACCATTCCTATAGTGCGCCTTTACATGAAAATTATCAGAACCATCTATAGTAAAAGCAACTGTTTTATAATAAAATATACGCCATAGGCCATGTTGTAATCCATCTTTATAAAAACCATATGCTCTCACTATATCATCTGCACTATAGGAAATGACGAGTCCTTCTTTCATACCGCCGAGTGATGCATTTCCAATCACTTTATAAATACTGTTTTCATGAAATTGGATTTTCTTTTTCATTGGCCGTCCCAGAAAATTAAAAGTATACATACGCATAAGTTGTCCGTCATCGTGAAATTTTAGAGCAATACCAATTTTCGTGGGTGTGCCCGTAAGACCGGCCCAGAGCCACCCCTTCTCCTCGGCGGAAGGGAAAACTTCAAAGTCGTCGCATTCGTCTTCTGATTTGCTCATGCGCTAAGAAAATATAATTATTATAATTTCTTATACATCTTTTTTTAAACTCGGATGGCCCGCGGGTATTTCAGTTACCAACCATCCGTCCGCTTCCCATTCACAGTAGGGACCCACATCAACATCATCTTTATAGTGTGTCTCAATCTCCAGCTGTCCGTTTTCATACCATTGACGGTAAGGGCCGTCTCTAATGCCTGCACTATAGGTAATGAGTAACCACGGTTCCCCTGAGGTATAATACTCCTTGTAGGACCCATCTATCTGACCTGGAACAATCTTTGTTTTCCACGACACATTGTTTAGTCCAGAATGGCAATCGCAAGACATCTGCTAATCCAGCAATCCGCCCACGCACGCCACAATATTTGGCATCGCGCCGTCCAGGTTTTCCAGAAGGATGTTTAATTCGCCATTCGCACGAAAGGGCGTTAACATGATCTGGGAATCCTCCCACAAGGACATAGATTTCCCACGCGCCACCTTTTCCGTGGGTCGCGCGTGCTCCCCCAGAAATCTCCTCGTTATGTTGGCGCAGACGGCGGTAGGGGTTGTTGGTAGAACCATTATAAGTAATTCCTTTCGCGGCCCACCGCGCATATGTGCTTCATAAGATATAACAATACCATGTCATTCTTATCTAGTCCTTACTCTATTCTAATAGTAGTTCTTTAACCACATAATGGCACCGTTTCACAACTATGATGACCATAACCAATATTGTATAAATCCATACCGTGATTAAAATCCAGAATACTATAATTTTCTAAGAGTGCCCCATCAGGATAACACGCGTTGACCGTTCCAATAGGGTATTTACAGTCTCCAATTCGTGCGAGTTGATTATCAAAGGTAGAAGATAAAAGATGAAATACTGCGGATAAATAAGAAAAGAGACCATCCACTACAATTTTTCCACCGCCTTTCCCTTCAGCACTCAAGAAGGTCACATTATAAAAGTCACACGGAATCTGGCCCACAACTTCGGTGATAAGTTCATCGCTAATGACTCCACCATCAACGTAGAGATTTCCGTTGTAGGTATGGGGCGGAAACACAAAGGGAATTGCCGATGTACTCAAGAGTACATCCAGTTTGTCTGCAAAACTCAGATTGTGAAAATGATAGACATCCAGGTGTTGGGTATTTACATTACTGGCTCCAATGAGTGTCAAGGGGGGAACACCGTTGTCTGATAATCCAGAAAAAATTTTAGACAAGGTGGTTTTCAGAGGGCTATTGTCATAAATACTCCAGTGGGTCAGAATGCCGAGAATGTCGGTTTGGTAGACGTCTGGGGTGGTAAGATTCTGGAAAATGGAGCGAACAATGGGAAAGGCGTCGGCGTAATATTCGTAATGGGATAAGAAGCCGGCGTTGAGACCTCCTGCGGAGATACCGGTGATAATCTCGTATTTTTTGGAAATCTGGCCGGCGTCATAGAGACCTTCTAGCATCCCCATTTCGACGGCTCCAAAGGAGCCTCCGCCGCTCAAGGATAATACATTACAGATAGAAGCATTGGCAACACTCATAAAAAAGAATAGAAATATAGAAAGGACCATTTTTCTATTCTTATACAACGAAAAAAAGTATCACCTTAGCATTGATTGGTAGATTGAATCGCGTTAGAAAGAATATTCCAGAGACCATAATCGGCCCAACAAAAGGCCCCACCCCCACGGATAAATTGTGTGGTCATGCGATTAATATCCCCAAAACACACAAGAGGCGAAGCACTGATGGCCCATTTGCTATGATCATTATATTCTGAAAAGGAATAACCCAAGAAATCCAGAGAACTTACATCGACGGTATGGAAGGGCCAGCACGTAGGTCCAATGGCATTTCCATGAATCCAAGATTCCACCTGAAGGTTTGACTGTAAATAAAATCCGACACAATCGGCCCACAAATCTTTCCCCCATTGGGTCGTTTTTTGGAACATCATGTACATGTTATGGAGTTCGCCTTGGGTACATATGGTGCTAGTATTATAGGCACCGGCGATGACGTTCCCAAAATTTCCGAGGCATTCAATGCCGGCACAAGAAGAATCATAGATATTTGGAATGGCCAGGGGGAGGCTATAACTAATGATTTTCAAGTCACCAAGAGTTAATGGAAAGCATGTAATATGTTGGCCATAGGTATAGGCATTATTGGGAATACCGCTATATTCTTCTACAAGTTTTGGACCGTACGGAAATTTTGGAATGGAGTGTTGGATCATAATTCCGCCGTAACGATTCCACATAAGAACCGCCTTGGTATGACCTACCGTAAAATTGTAATTCACTTGAAAGGGCTGTTCGTCGTTATATAAGATATATTGAGGAGAATCTTTCCAAAGTTGGTCCATCGTATGGGTAAGGGAGCCATGCGTCGTATCATTCAGACTATACGGAGAAGTATGGAAGGTCGTGTTTTTCTCATAATACAGATAGGTTGTGCCTGCCGGTAATTTGAAAATCGTCCACGAAGTCGTATCTGCTCCAGACTCATCTTTACAAGAAATGGAATATATATAGGGAAGGTAGAATATGTATAAGAATAAATATAGGCTCACAGTGATGTTCATCCTACTAGGATTGAAAAATTGACACAATAAAATTATGGAAGGATAAATAACTATTATTATAAAATGATAACCCTTTATATACTAGTATTTATTGCATCCTATATTATCGGATCTTGCGTTCTCCATTTGGCCAATACATACGAAACTCGCCCTCCTTCAGACCGGTTGCAATATTGACATAGTATTTTTTCCAGACTACATCGGCCCCCTTGTAATAGAGTTTTACCTTCTTCGTTTCTTCAGACCCCCATTCGTAATAGATTACTAAGACAATTCCTATAGTTTAACATTATAGGAATTATTTACATAGGCTTTTTATTCGCAAACCTTAGCGATTCTTATTTAGCACCGTGGGTATCGTCTCATCGCGATAAAGCGCGCGGTCAAATGTTTCCAGGTCTTTTAAGAAGCTTCCATTCGGGTTCACACAGGTCCGCCGCTCACGCACATAGGCAACCGCTGCCGCCCAGCGTAGGCGAAGACGCCACATTATAAAGGCCGCCGCGAGGGAGGGCGAACGACTGATCCCCCCAAAACAATGAATGAGCACACAGTTTCTCACCCCTTGGCCTCGCACAAATGGTCTCTCATTTTCTCGTAATGCGTTCCCTATAGTGTTGACTACTGTCTCAATATGGGGAAAAATAGTATCCTCTAAATCATCCTCCACTGGCACAACCGTCCAGTGTATACTCTCAGGAATTTCTATGTTTCGTTCCGCAATATCACTATAGGGAAGACATGTAATTATATGGGTAATGCCGGCTTTGACAAGAAGATCCTCACGGCGGACAGAGGCAAGCGAGCCGAGCCAGAGGCCTGGTAGAATCTGATTTGCGTCAATGAGGCAGGCCATCTAACTAATACCCTATAGTGTTATTTAGATGGAGATTATTGTGGGTTGCGATTTATTGTTGTGTTGTTGATGCCTCAAATGAGCGCTAAAGCGCGAGTTTTCGCGTCAGCTCCGCTGATGCTTCAAATGAGCGCTAAAGCGCGAGTTTTCGCCGAGGTGAATGCACCAGCCACCATCGGCACACAGCGGACTGGAATATCATTTGCATCATGTACTGCGCACATCTCTTTCCATGCGTTGTATAAGGCGCTCTGCCGACTCAGCACACGGGTAAAAATTAAGTTCTGCGCCTCCGTTGGCACGGCCGGCCGGTCGCCTCGTGCCGCGAAAATCTGGTTAGGGCACTTCAGCTTTAGCGTCTGATTGAGAGGAAGAATGTGCCAACATTGGTAGAAAAAGGCCCAGAAGTCGGCCCAATCACACTTATAAATAATGTTGAAAATACGCTTATAGTCAGTAAGAGCCTTCGGCTCCGTGGCACCCCCTTCACGCAACCGCTGTGGCGTGTTTTCATGTAACACAAGACCGGCCAAGTTGGCCTCATTATACTCCAGTTCAATCAGCTGATATGGGTCATACTCTCCATAAAGACAAGACCACGCCCACTCTAGACTTGTGCTCGTGCACCGACTCTCCTCCAAATGTACCGTCTGATCCAACGGCGGAAAACCGGCCAAGTAACGGAAAAGGACACGCAAGTCACCGCAATTGAGGATGTTCTGTGGAAGTTCCTTGGATAAGGTCCCTTGAATTACACCGGCCTTCGGCGGCTCCAGTGTAATGGTCGTACAGAGTCGCTTAATTTGCTCCATCGGCCGCCCCTGTAGCTTATTACAAATGAGAATGAGCGGGTGCGAACCGTCCTCTGGTTTCCACGCCCGTAAATACTTCAGCAGCTCATTGAGCCCCCCCTTCTCTCCACTACTCAGCCCGTCCATCTCATCCAGAAGCACCCCCATACGCTTATTGGAACCGTCGCGGAGCCATTCCTGTACACCACCGTATTTTAGTAGCGGTAGAATCGTCTTTGTAAAGGCAATCCCACTGCGTGTATGACTCGCATTGAACTCCACAAGAGTGTAGCCAATCTTCTTCAGTACACGATACACAAGGGTCGTCTTCCCAATCCCTGGAGGTCCCACAATAAGAAATGCACTCGTCTGCTGTTTGGTAATCCAGCCCTCAAGCTTTTCCTCCGCCTCTGGCTGAAAACAATACGCCCCCTGCGAGGAAGTATTTTTTGAAAATGCCAACGGAATGTTCATATTCCCCTTGTTAGGGTTGTTGTAGACTATTTAGACCCTTCTATACGCAGACCGTTAATAATCCTTATAGTGTAGCACTATAGGGATTATTTTATTTAATTCTTATAGTGAAATTATTAAAAAGTACATGATTCGCTATTGGTAATACCTTCCCAACTTAACTTGGCGGTCTTTGCATGTTGGCATAATGGTCCAAGTTGGTCGCGCTTCATAGAGGAGGTATATATGTGGTTAAAGGTTTTTGTGGATGAAGTTATATCTGAACTAGTTGGTAGATTAGTGAGGCTATCAAGTTCTCCTAGTTTACTCCCAGTAGCATTATAACAACCTTCTGTGGTTCCACTTTTATAGTAGGTCAAATAGTCCGGGCAAACGGAGATTTGCGGGGGCCATGCTCCCTTATAGCCTGCGGCAGGACCGGCCATGGTGGAGCCACTGAACCAGCGCATACCGTAGAAGACGAAGATGAGAATGAAGAGGATGAGGGATGCAAAACCGGCAAAGTATTTGCTGCGATTGTAGAAATAGACGGGAGCCGTGCTACATACTGCAATGGCGAAGAGCACATATAGGATAAAGGGGTAATCAATTTCTAAATCAACTGACAACTTGGCCATCTCTAATAGTTGGACTTTAAGAAAATAATGAAAGTCATTCTCTATAGTGTTTGCTTTATAGAAAGAATTATAGGAGTTCTTCTTATAAAGGTATTTAACCGAGGCGGGCAACGTTGGCAATAGTGTTGAGAGTTGGGAGAGCACCACCAGCAAGAGGGAAACCCTGGATAGGGTATTCACCACCAGGGAGAATAATGAAAAAGGTTGGAAGGGCACCACCAGCGTGGGTCTGGGTAACCTTACGCACCTTACGGTAGATCTGGCCGTTCACCTTGGCGATTTCACCCATATCTTCAAGGATCTGGTTGGCCGCAAAGGCAGTACCACCACCGTAGATGGCGGTCATATTAGCAGCAGTGATGACTTCTGCAGTCCACGCATTGTAGGTGGAGTTTTCGGCGACAGTGAACCCAGAGATATCACTGAGAGTGATGAAATAACCAATACGACGATCAACCTGGGCGTAAGAACTAGTAGCGGAGGACATTTGTTTCTTCTATACCTTATCCGGAGAAAAAACTTTTGGGTCGGCTTTTTGAAAATATACGCATGCGCACTTTGGTTGAAAATACCTAGATTATTTTTCAGATTCTGGCGTACCGGTAGGGTCGCAAAAATAAGAACCCACCATAGCAGGAATCGGATGAGCCATTACGAAGGATTTAGTTCTAATCCATATGAAGCCGCTGCACCCTATGATTCATCCAAAATTAGTCTATACAACACCACCAGCTACGAGTCCAACGGCCGTGTAAACCTGACCACTCCCATTAAGTCTGCCGGTGGGTTTCTCGCCAACCCTGACTCTGCCGGCTTCGGATACAAAACTGCCGTAGATACCAATGTTGCCAAGGCCGTCCTCAAGGGATCCTGGGAGGCCAATCCGGTAAGTACCGCCTTCTTCTCACCGGAGAATATCGCCTCCATTCAGCGTCAAATCAAGACCGCGGTCAAGTCAAAAGGCGGGTACGCCATTGACGACCAGTCCGTTGATGAACTTCAGATTATTATGCGCTCCTTCTATCTCCAATACGGTAAGAACTTACCCACAAATATACCCGGTCAAATCGCGGAACTAAATAAACTTGTAGTTGACTGGTCCACCCCCGCCATTATAAGTGAAATAGAAATGCACATGCATTATCAACGAGACATTGATAAACTCCCTGAACCCCTTTCCCACCCACAGTGGATGTCTGGGGCTGGCACTCGTGGAGCGGCAGTGCGGAGCTTCATCTAACACCTTTTTGAAAAAAGGTGGTAGGCATTATTTGCCAATTGCGCCTATGGCGCTAGGCCAAAAACCCTGGGCCAAAAACACTAAATAATATCAAACATAATTCCTATAGTGTAACCCTATGTAAACACTATAGGAATATTCTTTATTAAGATATTTAAGAGATTTGACATCAACATCCGATGTCATCAATACAGAGTATAGACACGGAGGATTTGCCAACAGCAAATCCGATGTCAATCTACATTTTCATCCAATCCTCCACCTCCTCGGCGGAAGCGGAGCCATGTATGTTTTGCCTGGAAACGGAGGACACCGTGACGGCCAACATGCCATGTCAATGTAGAATCCATGTCCACACCCTATGTCTCAACACTTGGCTCTCCGCCGAGAACTCATGCCCTCTATGTCGTTCTGAACTCTATGTTTCCACACCAGAAACATCACCTCCGCCGCCGCCGCCGCCACCGCAAAATAATTCGTATATTTATATGTATGCATGCATGATTCTTATCACACTCTTAACCGCAACAGTGTTCGCAGTATACTTCTATATAACAAAGACACACGGCTGAAAAATTGAAATCCACCCCGCCCGTCAATCCATATACAAATACATTAATCCCTATAGTGTAAAAAATGGAAGTCTCTTTGACGAAGTACAGTGCCACGTCTTATGCCCTGCGCATTAAGGCACCGGCGGAGGCGACTCGTGTCCCCAACCACTTCATTGTCCTCTTGGATAATAGCGGTTCTATGGGGGATGGTGATTTCCCCTTCGGTCGCTCCAGTGACGGCAACACCAAGATGGGTCATGTAAAGCGCTGCCTGGACGCCATGCTCGGCTGTCTTTCCACCGATGATATGCTCTCCATTATCACCTTTGAATCGCATAGCTCCATTGAACTCCAGTGTATGACTATTACGGACGCCCATAAGGCCCACATTCAGTCAGTCATTCAGCGCATTTATCCGCAGGATATGACGAATCTCTCTGCTGGGCTCGGCAATGTTCGTACCGTGCTGGCCGCCACACCTCCCAGCCTCAAGACCGGCATCCTTCTCTTGACCGACGGCCACATTAACCAGGGTATTACTGACCCCACTGCACTAAAGGCAATTATTCAGGATATTTTGCGAAGCCGTGATGGACTCTCTTTCCATTGTATTGCATACGGAAACGACCACAATGACGGACTACTTAAAGACATTGCCCTGGAAACCCAGGGGTCCTACAATATTGTTAATAGCCTTGAGGCGGTCGCCACTGCCTTCGGCGATACTCTTGGTGGTCTAATGAGCTGTGCGGCACAAAACGTGAAGGTCCAGTTGCCCGCCGATGCTAAAGTGGAAGGCCCATTTAAGACGACACCTGCTCTTGGAGCAACCCAGGCTCTCACCGTGACCCTGGGGGACCTCTATGCCGGCACTGAACGAATCATTCTCTATAGTGCAACCTCTGTGGCAACTGCCACCGTCCAGGCCCATATGCTTCCCCTGCTTACCCCTGTAACTTACACTATAGAAGCGGTGGAATCGGCGGAACGGTGCATTGACATTGAACTGACCCGCCATCGCTACACTTGCTCTGCACTCCTGCTGCGTATTCAAGGGGCTGTCACAGGGACAAATCAGACCACTCTTCGTGCTGACATTCATGCATACGCTGTAGCAGTGGCGGATGAGGCTTATAATGGAAATCCGCTCATTGGCCAGTTGCGCGCGGAGGTGGATGTAATGCGGCGTGCCTTGGAGGGCGCCGGTCACCAAGACAATGCCGTGCTTTCTCAGCATATTTCCTATTATGGACTTGGCCGTGGGTTCAGCACACCGGCTCGCCCGCCGCGTAATAATAGTGGACGCCAGGCACATTTCTTTGGTGTAGCCGGTGGTGAGCCGATGATGGAAGAAGAAGAGGAAAATGACGATGAAGACCCTATTCATACTGCCTTCTTCCAAAACAGCGCACAACGTATGGTGAGTCAGACACTGCGAACTGCGAGCTCTCACCCTGTGCCTCCTACTGTAAGTGAAGAGGCGTGAGGCGGCCAAGAAAATGGCCTGGTGGGCGGCCCACGATTCACTCCAATCACAACTCCTCAAACACCCATTCGGTTCGGTTCCCTTCACTTTGGCCGTAGCTAAGCACTATAGGAATTAGTTCATTGTTTGAGATAATGAACTCTCATTTAAAAAAATAATTAGATATCAATAATTATTTTTTTATCCCGCCATCATTTCTATACTTTATTCTACTTGGCCGCCCATCAGGCCATTTTATTTGGCCGCCCGTTTCGCAATCTTCCCCTTCCCCTTTTTCCCTGCCAGCGCGGCACCCCCCTCTCCTGCCGTCAGCACCGACATCATTGCCGCCTCATGCTTGTCCCATGCCTCCAAGAAGGCATCCAGTTCCCCATTCCACATATCCACTGCCGATGTTGCCTCCAGCTCTTTCAGTGCCTTTTCCGCCGCCGCCACATCGGCCTCCGCCTCTGCAATCGACGACTTCTTAATTCGGTCCACACGCATACGGAGCAGGTACTCATATGCCTTCAGACTCTCAGGCGCATCACGTGCCGACCGTGGCGGCAGCTTCAGCTTGTGGAGCGAACGCAGCAGTACATCATCCTCCACATTCATAATCTTCACCACACCGTCCACCACACCACGCACGAAATCACGCACGGCAATCAGGGCTCCAAT
>Ga0194116_10006220_pt1 | contig 12807 bp, 12 predicted proteins | sample TA2MahsurfametaG_4_FD_148617 | JGI IMG/M metagenome (GOLD analysis project Ga0194116, IMG submission 148617) | Freshwater microbial communities from Lake Tanganyika, Tanzania - TA2015008 Mahale S9 surface | ecosystem: Environmental > Aquatic > Freshwater > Lake | place: Tanzania: Lake... | reverse complement strand
CAGATATTCAAAAAAAGATTTCTCAAAAAGATGATACATCTTGGAAAGATGGAAAAGATGCTCGCCAGATTTTAGACGATGAAAGAGCTCAAGTAAAAAATATAAGAGATTATACCGATGAGGAATATCAGGGTGAAACTGGAGAATATTTTGAAAATGAAGTAACTAAAAATGTTGCACCAAACGCTTTTAAAAATGAATCTGATATGATTCAGAAAATGAAAGATGCAAAACCAGTTTATTTATCTTCTAATGAAATGCAAAATATGGGTAACACCGATGTTGCTGAAATTCTAAATGCAAGTGAAGAAGGTGGTATGGATGGTATGAAATCAAAAGGTAAAGAACTTGCTGATGAGTATGGTAAAGATTGGAATAGATTAGAAAAGGGTATTGAAAAAGGAAACGATGTTCCTCCACCAATTGCATTAAGAGATAAAAATGGTGCTTTACATTTAGTTGCTGGTAATACTCGTTTAATCTCATTTACTGCATATGGTAAAAAATTACCTGTAAAAGTAATTGATTATGATGGGGAGTTTAATAAAAATGCAGAACCTGCAGATGGTGGAGCAGATGTTTCAAAGTATTCTATAAAAAATATTAAAAGAAAATTAAGTGGTTGGGCAGAAAAAGAAAAAGAATTTTTTAAACAATCACAACAAAAACCAAATTCACAAGAAAGAAGAAGTTGGGGTGAAGCATTAAGAGATAAAGCAAAAGGTGCTAGGAATGCAATTATTCATGGTTTAAAGCATGAAGCACAAACATTTAAAACCGCTGCTAAGGCGGTTGGAAAAACATTTAGTGAACCTGGTGGATTCAATGATTTAGAAGAAGAAGATAAGAAAGCTATTATTGATGTTACTAAAAAAATAGTATTCGCAGGATTATTAGGAGTAGCAACCGGTGGATTATCAAGTGGTGTTTTGCCATTTGCAAAACATCTTGCAATTGAATTTGTTCCTCATGTTGTAGGAGAAACTTTACTATTGGGAACAGGAAAGGCCGCATTATTTGCAGATACAAATGAAGATGAAAGATTATTAAATGCTTTTATGGAAAAAGTAATTGATGGGTTGGAATCAATGAAAATCCCAAATGATGTATTAGTAAACGCGATAGATTCTTATAATGAAAAAAAGAAACATGAAGAAAAAATACCAGTTGAGTTATCAGATAGTATCAGCTTATCTGATATAGGTAAAAAACATCAAGTTTCAATTAAACAATTAACAACTGAATTTAAAAAAGGTTACAAAACAGAAAGAGAACATACTACTGATACCAATATTGCAAAAGAAATTACATTAGACCATTTATTTGGAGACCCAAATTATTATACAAAAATAGAGGGTATTGAAAAAGAAAATATAAAAGAATTGGCTCCTCATGGCTATCCAGATCAAGAGTGGATGGATAATCATGAGAAGAAAATAAAAAAATTGAGAAAACAATTAGATAAACAACAAAAAGAACTATATGAAAATATAGTTTTACCTGTAAAAGTAGGTGATACTATATTGATGGGAAAATTTAAAAATAAAAAAGTAGTTGTAAAATCAATTGGAAAAGATGAATATGGAATGCCAACTATAAATGGTAAGAAGGCAGTAACTTTTAGATTAATAAAAGAAAATATAAATGAGTCTAAATTACTTTTAGAGGGTGGTGCGTATGGACACATGAATCACCCATTTGATACTGAAATTAATTTAACATTTGGTTCATTAAAAAATATTGTAAATCTTGCTTTAGAAGGTGAATTAGAACTTGCAAGAGAAAAAACTGATGGACAAGCACTTGCAATTAGTTGGGTAGGTGGTAGATTAGTCGCAGCACGTAACAAATCTCACTTAAAAAACAAAGGTGCAGGGGCATTAGATATAAAGGGTGTAGCAGATAAGTTTAGTGGAAGAGGTGAATTAGAAAAAGCTTACAATTTTGCAATGCAAGACCTAACTTCCGCAATAAAATCACTTTCCGAACCACAAAGAAAGAAAATATTTAAAGATGGTGCATGTTTTATGAACCTAGAAGTGATTTATCCTACATCAGTAAATGTAATTCCCTATGGTCAACCATTATTAGTATTTCATGGAACAATGGAATACGATAAAGATGGTAATGCAATTGGTGAAAATCAAGGAACAGCAAGAATTTTAGCTGGGATGATTAAACAAATTAATCAAGATGTTCAATCAAATTATACAATACAAGGGCCTCCTGTTTTAAATTTACCTAAATCTAAAAAATTAAGTTCTTTAAAAGGTAGATTTTTATCACAAATATCTAAATTACAACAAGAGTACAGTTTAGGAGATACCGATGGTGTAGCTGATTATCATCAAGCTTGGTGGGAAAATTTTGTGGATAAAAAATCACCATCATTGTTAGATAATAATACTAAAATGGGATTGGTAAAAAGATGGGCATTTGGAGATAAAGGATTTAGAGTTGATAAAAACTCAATTACGGATGGCAAAACATTAGAATGGGCTCAAAAAGTTGAAAAGGAAGACCACGCAAAAATAAGTAAACAAAATTTAATGAAATTTGAAGATATATTTTTGGGTGTTGGAGCTGAAGTACTTCAATTTACATCATCAGTACTTACGGTAAATCCAGATTCTGCAATTAGAGATATTAAAAAGAGATTAGACCAAACAATTAAGGATGTTAAGAAATCTGGTGACCCTAAAAAAATAGAAAAATTAAAATTAGAACTCAAAAGATTAAATTCTATTGGTGGACAATCAAAAATAGTTCCAATAGAAGGTATAGTTTTTGTTTATCAAGGTAAAACATTTAAATTAACTGGGGCTTTTGCATCAGTAAATCAATTATTGGGAATATTTTACGGATAATTTCGTAAAATCTAATTTTTACATATTTATATTAAAATAGTAACCTAATATATAACAATGAGTAAAGAATTTCAAAAAAAATACATGCATCCCACTCGTAGAAAGTTGGTGGATATGATTAAAACGGGTGAATATCAAACTGATACAAAGTTAGGTTGGACTGGAAATAAAGTTGAAAGAAAAGTTGGAGATATTTGGGAAGATGAATACAATAGGTATGAAAAAAAACAAGGTTATACACTTAAAACATCTAAAAATCACGAAGCATTTCAAAATGCAAGAGATTATATAAATGAACTTAAAGAATGTAAAAATCCTGAATGTAAAAAGGTAAGAAAAAACCACAATGATAAGAAAATAATTGAAAAAACTGGATATTGTATAGACTGTCTATCAGAAAGAGAACATAATTTTAGAGTTACGGGTTTATGGAAAGAGTATGAAGATTATAGAATTTATACAAGAATGTTGATTGAAGGAAAAATAAAGTTAGATTCTTTAAAACAATCTCTTTCAGAAGTAAAGCAAGTTTATGAATATGTAAATGAAAACGGAACTACTGATAAATGGGAATTGCCTAAACCAGTAGAAGAAGTAAAAGCAGAAATTCAAGAAATTATTGATAATGGGTTACTTGAAATACAAGAAGTAGAAAAAAGAAGAAATGAGGCGTTTGAAATTATAAGGAAAAACAATTTAGAACATTATTTATAAAAAAAGGAAAATATTATGAAACAAAGATATACATCCTTATTGTTATTAGTATTAATATGTTTAGTTGGATACAATATTTTTAGAACTAAAGGTATTAAAACTGATATTGAAGGATATAATCACAAAATTGATAGTTTACAAACAGGAATAGATTCAGTTTACAGTTTAAATTCAAAAATTGATAATAAAATTGTATTTTTAAATTCTGAATTAAATAATATCGATAATGATATTACAAAAGTACAAACTAATATAAAAACAATAAAGGAAAAACAAAATGAAAAAGTTAATAATGTTAATCAGTTTACTTTTAGTGAGTTACTTGAGTTTTTCGCAAACCGCTACAACACCGATACCAGCGGATACGATAGTGCCACTAAAAGTTCCAATCGCTAAATTAGTTATTAAAGACTTAATTAAAGGCGATGGTGCTGTACAAGAATTAATAGAAACACAAAAAATATTAAAACTTACTGAAGATAAAATTGTAATTAAAGATACAATTATATCTAATCTTAATTCAAAAATTTCCAATCTTAATTTTATTATTGGAGAAAAAGATAAACAATTTGGTTTAGAAAGACAAAAATCAACCGAACTTTACAAAGAATTAAAAAAACAAAGAAGAACTACATTTTTATACAAAGTAGGGACATTTTTCGGTATAGTAGCTACAGGTGTGTTATTGGTAAATTAATAAATGAATGGCATCTTTAAAAGATATAATAAAATTAGAATATCAAAAATGTGCATCGGATCCAGTACATTTTTTGAAAAAATACTGTACAATTCAACATCCAGTAAGAGGTAAAATTCCATTCCATTTATATCCATTTCAAGAAAAAACACTAAATGAATTTGCAGGACATAGATATAATATTGTTTTAAAATCTAGACAAACAGGTATTTCAACACTTGTAGCTGGATTTGCACTTTGGAAAATGTTATTTAACCAAGATTTTAATGTATTGGTAATTGCAACAAAACAAGAAGTTGCTAAGAACCTTGTTACAAAAGTAAGAATAATGAATCAATATCTTCCTTCTTGGTTGAAACAAAATACAATAGAAGATAACAAACTTTCTCTTCGATATTCAAATGGTTCACAAATTAAAGCAACTTCATCATCTGGAGATGCTGGACGTTCTGAAGCCTTATCACTTTTGGTATTTGATGAGGCAGCATTTATAGATAATATTGAAGAAATATGGTTATCTGCTCAATCTACATTATCAACGGGTGGTAATTCTATTATATTATCTACACCAAATGGTGTTGGTAACTTTTTTCATCGTGCATGGGTGGGAGCAGAAGAAGAAACAAACGATTTTAATACAATTCGTTTACATTGGACAGTTCATCCTGAAAGAGACCAAAAGTGGAGAGATGAACAAGAAAGATTATTAGGACCGAAAGGTGCTGCACAAGAATGCGATTGTGATTTTATTTCTTCAGGTGATACGGTAATTGACCCGCAACTACTTATTTTTTACAAAGAAACTTTTTGTCAAGAACCAGTTGAGAAAACAGGTGTTGACCATAATTTATGGAGATGGGAATTTCCAAATTACAATAATGGTTACATGGTAGTAGCGGATGTTGCTAGGGGTGATGGGGCCGATTATTCCGCTGCTCATGTTTTTGATGTAGAGACTGCAACTCAAGTCGCAGAATATAAAGGTAAGATGGATACCAAAGATTTTGGTAATTTTCTTGTAGCACTTTCTACTGAATACAATGAAGCACTTTTAGTTGTAGAAAATGCAAATATTGGTTGGGCGGTAATTCAACAGGTAATTAATAGGGGATATAGAAATCTTTTCTATATGAGTAAAGATTTAAAATATGTAGATGTAGAACATCAACTTCATAACAAATATAGATCAGAGGAAAGAGGTATGGTAGCTGGGTTTTCAACTACAATAAAAACCCGTCCATTAATTATTTCAAAATTAGAACAGTATATTAGAGAAAAAGAGGTTACAATTCGTTCTACTAGATTAATAGATGAATTATTTACATTTATATGGTCAGGAAATAGAGCAGAGGCTATGAAGGGTTACAATGATGACCTTACGATGGCATTAGGAATAGCACTTTGGGTTAGGGATACCGCTCTTCGATTAAGACAAGAAGGTATTGATTTAACCAAACGTGCTTTAGGTGGAATTTCACAACAAACTTATCAATTAGATGGTTTTGGAGGAAATTCTTTAAATGATACAAACCCTTGGCAAATGCAAGTTGGTAATAGTTCTGAAGATTTGACATGGTTGATTAAATAGTTTTATATATTTATATTGTGTAGGAGTATTTACTATGATAAAATTAAAGAAAATATTGAATGAAACTGATGATTTGAAAAGATATTCAAGTGGATATGTTGATGATTATCCATTAGACCAACCAGAACATAATTTTTTAGATTATGATGAATTGGATGTAGAAGATGAAGATGAAGAAGATTTTCTAAATTTCTTAAAATCTTATACTTCCGAATTACAGGAAGCCAATTGTGGTTGTGTTTATGAAGCTGAATATCAAGGTAGAGAGGTGAAGTTGGGTAAACCAATGGCAGGTGATGTAAAGAAATTTAAGGTTTATGTAAAAAACCCTAAAACTGGTAAAGTTATTAAAGTAAACTTTGGCCAGAAAGGTGTAAAAATTAAAAAGAACAATCCTGGTAGAAGAGCAAACTTTAGAGCTAGACACAATTGTGATAATCCAGGTCCAAGAACAAAAGCACGTTATTGGTCTTGTAGAAAGTGGTAATTAAAATTTAAATTATGGCAGATACTTCATTTTTTGGTAGATTATCCAAACTCTTCCAGTCAAAAGCAGTTGTTACTGTTGATGTGAGTGGAAAAAGAAAGGTTTTTGATGTTGATGAAAGGCAACAAACAAATCTTTCTTCATTAAGAGATAGATATACCAAATTACAAAAATCTTATTTTGAACAAGCGGGTGGTGCCATTTCGATGGCATATCAACAAGTTCGAAGAGAAGTTTTTAGAGATTATGATGCAATGGATCAAGACCCAATTATTGCATCTGCATTAGATATTTACGCTGATGAATCTACACTTAAAAACGAATTTGGAGATATTCTAACAATTCGTTCTGATAATCCAAAAGTACAAGAAATTTTAGAAAATCTTTTTTACGATATTTTAAATATTGATTTTGCACTTTGGCCGTGGGTTAGAAATATGTGTAAATACGGTGATTTCTTTTTGGGATTAGAAGTTGCTGAAGGTAAAGGTATTGTAAACGTAACCCCACATTCGGTATATAATACCGAAAGATTGGAATTAACTGACCCTACAAATCCAAATGTTGTAAAGTTTAAAATAAATGAGGATCCTAACGGAAAACAAGAATATGAAAATTTTGAGATAGCTCACTTCCGTCTTTTATCGGATACAAACTGGTTACCGTATGGTAAATCAATGGTTGAAAATGGTAGAAGATTGTGGAAACAATTATCTCTTATGGAAGATGCGATGTTAATCCATCGTATTATGAGAGCACCTGAAAAAAGAGTGTTTAAAATTGATATAGGTAATATCCCACCACAAGAAGTGGATAACTATATGCAAAGAATTATCAACAAAATGAAAAAAGTTCCGTTTGTTGATAAAAATACAGGTGATTATAACCTTAAATACAATATGCAAAATCTTACTGAAGATTTCTTCTTGCCAGTAAGGGGTGGTGATAGTGGTACTTCAATTGATAATATTGGAGGATTAGAATACACAGCTACTGAAGATATTGATTATTTAAAAAACAAATTATTTGCTGCATTAAAAATCCCAAAGGCATATTTGGGATATGATGAAAACGTGAGTGGTAAGGCTACTTTAGCCGCAGAAGATGTTCGTTTTGCAAGAACAATAGAAAGAATTCAAAGAACAATAATTTCAGAATTATCAAAAATTGCAATCGTACACCTTTATTCACAAGGTATTCAGGATTCTGAAATGACAAATTTTGAATTACAATTAGTAAATCCATCAACTATATACGAACAAGAAAAAATAAATCTTTGGACAGAAAAAGTAAGATTGGCTAGTGATATTTCAAGCTTACAAATGTTATCTAAAGATTGGGTTTACGAAAATATATTTAAAATACCAGAAGGTGAACAAAAACTTGAAAGATCTAAAATTATCAATGATTTAAAAGATAAATTCAGACATAACTCAATAGAGCAACAAGGTAATGATCCTGCGGTTCAACCAAAACCTACTGATGTTGAAGAATCTCTTAACAATCTTAAATTTGAATTAGAATCAAAAGATAAGGGTGGAAGACCTAAAGAGGGTAATACTTATGGGAAGGATAAACACCCATATGGTAGAGACCCATTGGGTGATAAAGAGAATTCAAAGGCATTAAAACATAGAACTTCAGAGCAAAAAGCATTAAAATACATAAATGGTATATCTTCAAAACGTAAATTTTTACACGAAACTAAAGGTATGTTAGATGAGTCTAATATAATAGACGATAAGTAAAATTAAACAATCACAAAAATATTTATATTTATAATAGAGTTTTTGAGTATATCAAAATAAGGATTTGAATAAAAATGAAAAAAATAAAACATTCAAAATTTAAAAATACGGGTTTTCTTTTTGAATTATTGACCCGTCAAATAACATTAGAAATATTAAATAATTCGCCAGAAAAGGCTAAAAAAATAGTATCTGAATTTTTTGGTGTCAAAACCGAATTATCTAAAGAATTACGATTATTTAATTTATTAATTAATGAAAAATATAATACTGAATCTAAAGCAGAAAAATTTATTGATGCAATATTAGAAGCAAGAACAAAATTAGATGAGCAAAAATTAATAAAAGAAAAATATAATTTAATTAAATCTATTAAAGAAAATTTTGATATAGATTCATTCCTTGCATCACCCGTCACTAATTACAGAGTATTAGCCTCAATTCATAAACTATTTGAAGCTAAAAAATCAGATATTTTAGATGTAAAAGATATTTTTGATTCTAAAATTACAATAGTTGAACATATCTCAACTTCAACTCCTAAATTAAAACAAAAAGAAGATAGACTTGTTGAAGATTATAAAAAACAAGAAAAAGACCTTCGTTTATTAACTTACAAAATACTTGTTGAAACTTTTAATAAAAAATATTCAAATTTAAATAATTCTCAAAAAAATCTATTAAGAGAATATATTAATAATATTACTAATACTTCAAAGTTTGGTGAATATTATAATTTAGAACTTAAAAATGTTGTAACCGAACTCCACTCAATTTATACCAAAATAAATGATAAGGTTACTAAAATTAAATTAAAAGAAACTATAAATGTTTTAAAAACACAAAAAATAGGTAAAAAAATTACCGATGAACAAGTATCTTCATTAATGATGGCTTTTGAATTAATTAAGGAAATCGAAAATGTTAAAAAACGAATCTCTTAAAAACTTTATTGAAGAATTAATTGACGAAGTTCAAAAAGAACTTGATGAAGCCAATGTTACTGGTAACATAGATGGTTATCAAACTCCTTTTGCTTTTTCTGGCAAAAATAGTAAAGAAAGAAGAAAGAAAACTGCAACTCAATTAGGATATTCAATTGTTGATAACGATGTTAAAAATATTGATGAATCCGAATTTCCAAGTAATAAAGTAATTAGTGAAGGAAAAGTAAAAAGACCAGTAAATCGTTGGTTAGAACTTAAAAATGACCAAACAAAACATCCACACAAAAAATTAGCTATGGGTTTAAAAGAACTTAAATATCAACTTATGGAAGTTGAAAAATTTTTTATGTGGTATAATAAAATTAAAAATATAAATGAATTAGATTCATCTGATTTTTGGAAACGAACAAATAGTCATATTTATAGAATAAAAGAGCGTTTAATTAATATCGCCAAAACTTTACAGGAGATTGAAAAATGAAAATAAGTAGAGAACATTTTAAAAATATTGTAAGAGAAGTTCTTGCTGAAGAAGCTGAATATCAAGAGTTCTTTAAAAAAGCTTTAGAAAAGGCGGGAAAATCTATTACACAAATGAGTGATGATGAGAAAAAAGCATTTTTCAACAAAATAGATTCTGCTTGGAATGGTAAGGGTGAAAAAAACGAAGATTTAGTTGGTAAACAACATAAATTGGATGTTGATAAGGATGGAGATATTGGTGCTGATGATTTGGCAGATTTAAGAGCTGGTAAAAAAGTAGATGAAAAAAATCAACTTAAAGAATATATTGGTTTAAGTCCTGAAGAGGTAAAAGCTTTGGAATGGATTGCAGCAACAATAGTAAGCGGAACAGGTGCAACACTTCTTTCTCAATATGGTAAAGATATAAAAGATATGGCAAAAAAAATTCTTTCTATTAAAAAGAAAAAAATAGCAGGAATATAGTTTGTTATTGAAAAGAGGTAAAAAAAAGTAAAGAATTAACATGAAATCATTATTAATAGAAACCAATCTTTTTGAAGGTAAAGTAAATGAAGACGAAAGTGGAAGAACTCTTGTTAAAGGTATTTTACAAAGAGGTGGTGCAGAAAACCAAAATGGTAGAGTGTACCCTATGGAGATTCTTAAAAGAGAGGCAAAAAAATACGAAACTCTTATCAAAGAAAGAAGAGCATTGGGTGAATTAGACCATCCAGATTCTTCTGTTATCAATTTAAAGAATGTTTCTCATAATGTAAAAGAAATTCATTGGGATGGTAATGATTTAATAGGTGTAGTAGAAATACTTCCAACTCCATCTGGTAATATATTAAAAGAATTACTTAAAGCAGGTATTCTTTTGGGTATATCTTCAAGAGGAATGGGTTCAGTAACACCAGTAGGTGAAGGTAAAGTTAAAGTTGGTGAAGATTTTGAATTAATTGGTTGGGATTTTGTTTCTAATCCATCTACACAAGGTGCATTTATGGTACCTGTAAATGAATCTGTAAATAAGAATAGTAAAGAACAAGTAATATGTGGTGAATATTGTAAGGCACAGGATTTAATGAGAGAAATTATAACCGAATTAACATAAAGTGATACAAAAATGAAATTAAAGAATTTACTTATAGAAGCAAAATATACTTACATTGGGTTTGGTAAATACAAAGAAAAGGGTAAGGAAAAAGATCCTAAAGCACAAACTTTTCAAAAAGATGATGCTGGTAAATTTGTACCTTTCAAATCAGATGATACAAAATCAAAAAAATCTTCATCAAAAGTAAATATATTTAATAAACCAACTACAAAGGGTGGACCTGGTAGTGGAAGAAAACCAAAAGAACAACCACAATCTACATCACATACACCAATAAATGTAGATAGTTCAGAAACTAGAACTATTCAAACTTATAGTAATGCAAGACCTCAAGCGATTACCGATTTTGTAAATAAGCATAAATTAGATGCTACTGCTTTAGCTAACTTCCTACAAAAAGGTTCTTTAAATGATAGAATGGATTTCATTACAGCATTAGTTGGTGAGCCTGGAAATAAATACGAAAAAAAATTAATTGATAAATTTGGAGAAAAGGGTGGTAAAACGGAAGAACCTAAATCTCAACAACCTGCTATCTATAACCAACGTAGAAAAGGTAATCCAAAAGTAAATAAAGAAGCTTACGCAGCGGCAGAGAAATTTGGAATCACTCCACAAAAGTTGGGTAACGAAGAATATAAAAAAGCAATGTATCAGGCAGCGGTTGAGGCCCTTACTGATGCTAATTTCCACGATGAAGCTAGAGAATTAGTTGCATCAATTGAGGGAAAACCTGAATGGGCTAAGAAAGTAAACTACCCATCAATGGATGACCCTAAATATAAAGAGAAAATGGCCGATATAAGAAAGAATGGTGTAGATAGTTCGGAATATTGGGATAGTGAAGGTGAGGCACATGAACTTGGTAGAAAAGTATCACAGGCATCAGGTTGGGGTGGAGTTGAAGCAGCAGATGGTATTGCATTTACTTTAAGAATGAATGGTTTCCATAAGGAAGCGGATAAAATTCAATCTATATTTGATAATAAAGCATATATGAAATCAATGAATAAAGAATCTAAAATCTCTTTAAAATCATTGTATTAAAAAAAATAATTGGAGCAAATAATGATAAAATTAAAAAAACTTTTCAAAGAAAACCAAGAACTTAAAAAACTTTCACCCGAAGTTAAAAAACATTTTTTAGAAATCGTTTCCACATATAACAAATACCAGGAAATGATAGATAGAAAATCTGATTTAGCAGAAATTGCGAAAACATTAGGTGGTATTACTGAAGCAGCAAGAACACTTGCATTACAAGAAGCTGGTGATTGGTTTGATGCTCAAACTATTAAAAGAAATATGTATGAGTTGGATAGATTAGGCAAACAATTTGATAAAGTTGCAAGTGAAGCAAAATCATTAGACCAAAGATTAAATGGTTTATATGAAGATATGGGACATATTTTATCTCGCTATTATAAATTAGGAGAAATTTCAGAAGAACAAATGAAACAAAGATTAGGAATTGAACAACCACAAAAAGTTCAATCAACTCCTACCATACAACAAACACAAGTACAAACACAAAATACTACTGAAAATATTAATGAAAAAAAGTTAAATTTATTTTTAGAAAAAAATTGTCCAACTGACCCTGCTAAATGGTCAGCATCTAAATCAGCTGCAAAAAGTAAATTTGATGTTTACCCTTCAGCATACGCCAATGGTTGGGCAGCAAAAAACTACAAATCCAAAGGTGGTGGTTGGAGAAAATGTAAAAAATAATGAAACTTCATCAGATTTTACAACAAATATCAGAAGAAACTACTAATGAAGACCTTCGTAATTGGTTTAAAGCCAAATGGGTTAATATTGGTAAGAAAGTTGATGGTAAACACCCACCATGTGGAACAAGTGGTAAAAAAAGTGGATATGCTAAATGTGTTCCTGCAGCAAAAGCATCATCAATGAGCAAAAAAGAAAAGGAATCGGCAACTCGTAGAAAAAGAGCGGCTCAAAATAAAGCTGATAGAGGTGGTAAATCATCAAGTGGTCAGGGTAAGAAACCTATTTATGTTTCTACACATACTGGTAACAAAAAATCTGGAACGGGTAAAGGTTCTTAAAAAAAAATAAAAAAATAAAATGATTAAATTAAAAAGTTTATTATCTGAAGCCAAATTTGAGGTATATCACAAATCATATACATCGGCTATTGAAGCAGCGAGAGA
>Ga0194116_10006217_pt1 | contig 12813 bp, 16 predicted proteins | sample TA2MahsurfametaG_4_FD_148617 | JGI IMG/M metagenome (GOLD analysis project Ga0194116, IMG submission 148617) | Freshwater microbial communities from Lake Tanganyika, Tanzania - TA2015008 Mahale S9 surface | ecosystem: Environmental > Aquatic > Freshwater > Lake | place: Tanzania: Lake... | reverse complement strand
GCCCCTTTTTGGATGCAGGAGGGTATGTTTATGGATGGAGCCATTTATGCATCGGTGGCTCAAAATTTGGCCAACGGAATCGGAACCTTTTGGGCTCCCATTTACCAGCCATCATCGATAGCTCCTTACTCTGAACAGCTGCCGATGTTCATGGGTATGGAGTCTCAGTTTTTTCGTCTGTTGGGTGCGACGGCGTGGACTGAGCGAATCTTCATGTTGCTCGCTTGGCTCACCACTGCAGGAGGGATTTGGGCGCTACAAAAGCTGTGGTGGCCCGAGCATCCGCGTGAAACGGTGTTTTGGATTCTTTCGATCTGGAGCTCTGCCCCCCTAGTGGGTTGGGGCATGGGCAACCATGTGCAAGAAATGTGGATGGCTCCCTTCACCTTGTGGTCGGTGGTCGCAATGTCAAGTGCTCGTTGGGTTTGGCTAGGCGGATTACTTACCGTGGCAGCTGCCTTATTCAAGGGCCCGCAAGGCTTGTTTCCGTTGGTGTGGCTGCCTGTCGTGGGCGGACTTAGATTGCTTCCGCCCACAGTGGCTTTGCGGAGGTTTGGGGTTGTCATGGCAGCTGTACTTGTTTCGGTTGTTGGGCTATGGCTTTGGGAGGATGCCCGCGATGCCTTGGTGCGCAACGCGGCAAACCGTCTCCTTCGGACGTTTACTGAAGCTCGTGCGATAACTACCTCGGATCGATTTTGGCTGTTGGGCCCCATGCTCGGACAGTGGTCTATGCTTCTTGGCGCTTCTCTGCTCGTAGGGTGGATTCGGTTCAATTCTCTTCGACCTTCACGGGATCGAAAGGTGCTAGCGATGCTTGCTGTTGGTTTGAGTGCGTCACTCCCCCTTATGGTAACCCACGAACAGAGGGATTTTTACCTGATTACTTCTCTAGGGTTTGTCGCTGTAGGGCTAGGCAATTTATGGAGCGGAATCCCGGCGTTGCGCAGCTCAAGATTGGCGATAGGCTTTGGACTTTTAACCCTGGTAGGGCTGGCTACACTGCCTTGGCGACGCGTAGAACGTGATCCTGCGCTAAGGGCTTCACTAGAAACCTACAAGAACGAGTTTGCGCCGGGCTCTGCCTTCAATGTGGCACCTGAGTTAAGATTGAATCACGAGTTGGCGGCATATGCGATGCGGTACTATCGCTGGGAGGTGGATTTGGCGAACGAACGGAGTCATTCGAATGTGGTGCGGATTGATCCAGCGCACCCCGGGGGTGTGGTTTTTGGGGTTAAGGCCGAATCGCCGAAGTAGTTTGATTGTTAGCGGTAGGTACGGTGCAGGAATAGGTGGGGCGGAACTATCTTACGTCCACAAGACAATCCCCATTTGCATGTCTGACGAAGATCGACCCGACGCCGCCTTTCACGAGAAAAAGGACAAGAACAAGAAGACCTATAACTACGGTGGCGGTCAAAAACTCAAGATGAAAAAGGCGCTTAAGCACATGAAGCCACTAAAGCCAGGCTCGAAGAAGAGGTAGGTTTTTCTGGCTGTTGCTGTGTGGGACTAGTGGGCCGCGAAGCGGCCCATGTTCCCTGAAGGGTGTGCCTACTCGGAACACCAACCCGAGGCAACTGCGCTGCCCTCGGTTTTTCCACTTATAACCGTCACTCAAGCGAGCTTGGCTCGGCCATAAATGAAAAAACCCAGGCCGAGGGCCTGGGTTGGTGTTCCGAGTAGAGGTGATTGAGAGGAGGTCTAACTTTATTGATGATGGCATAAGTAAAAACAACAAGCACAATGACTAAATTCACCGAGTGTCCCACTTGGTATTACTACAACTGGGGGGAATACAGATTCGTGAAGATGAATTCCCCCAAATTAATAAGTCAATAAAATGAAGCACGACGCGCTCTCTAGAGCTAAGTATTTTTTTGATTTTTTTAGGAAAGCCCAAGAAAAATCTGACGATGAGGCCTTTGAGGCTTTTATTTATCATTGGCTTGCAATGATTATTGGTATGACTGATTTGTTATCGTATAATGGCCATAGTAAGCCATTTCAAGGCGATAGAGAGTTAATCAGTGAATTCCATGATAGGCGTCAGGCAGACTTCGAAGAGATACAAGCTGCCTTCCAATGTACTGAATTAATGCAGCATAAGGTATTTTTAGCTAACAGAAAAGGTACTGCACGAGGACATTCAGTAATTGACTTTAGCGGCGACGCAGGTGATTATCTTACTCAGTTGTGGATAAACCAGTATCATTCTGATAAAGAGCTTGAGTACTTTTTACAAGTAGCTTGTGTAATTCGAAACAACCTTTTTCATGGCAAGAAGTCATTCATGAATGTGTCAGATGTTGAACTAATAAAAAATGTAGTTCCAATAATTATGAATATTAACATAAGCATCTCTAAGCTGCTTCATTAGCATTGTTGATTATGTATTCCCCCATCTGTTGTGCTCCTTAAGTATGGCGGACAAAGTCACTTCCAAGTCATTAGGATAGGTCTTTATCACGTCCGTTTGACTTAGTAAGTGGCTGCCATGTAAGATGTTGAAAACTACTTTGACGTTATACTCTTCAATGGCCTTTCGGGCTTCAGCGTAAAGCGCTTGCCGTTCATGTTGATCAAAGATGTCATAAAGGCTATCACGATTTTTACTGCTTAAAGCTTTCAAGGGACTGAGCGCTTTCAAGACAAGTGCGGCTATCATAAGGTAAATGTCATGTACTGTATCCTCTACAGTAGGTATTACGACCTCGGGTTCAGAACTGCTTCCTATTTCGTAAAGAATGAGTGCTGGCCTATCGTTCTCAGTAAATTGAAGCATGTGTGTTGGGTTAATTCCTCCGGAATTAGGATGTGCTCTTCCGATTAAGATGATTGCCGTTGTAGTTGCCATGTGTTGTTGTCTATGAGAAAAAAGGTTTGAAACGTACTACGGAGTTGTGCTTTACGTAGATTCTGTACAAATTACAAAAAACACAATTCGGGGCGTAGATATAGGTATTCTTGGTTTTTTATTCTATTCTTCGCCTTCATCGTCAGAAGAGATCCAATCCTGGTACTCGGCTTGGGTAAGGGTGAGGTGAACGAGCATTCCGTCCGTGAAAAGGTAGGCGACGCGCACAATTGGCTGATCTGAAGGCGCGACCCAAATTTCACCGTCTTCCATATGGTCGAGGAATTGGGTGTAGTATTGCTTCATAGACCACTTCAGTGCTTCGTATCCACCTTCTACGGTAATGCCCGTGATGGCCACGGGTAGTTCAGAAGGGTCAGAAGAGTAACTCAGTTTGTACTCTACAGTTGGGCTAATGTCCGCTAAGGTTACGCGGTAGGTGCCCGAGTCATTAACTATTCCTCGCAATTGATCGGTAGGGTTGTTGATCAATTGGCTCCACGTTGAGTCCAATTTGTCCAAAATGTGCTTGGGATGAGGAATGTACTCATAGAGTGGACTAGATAACAAGTCGTAGTGGCCTAGCTTGGGATTGCTATCTGTGCGCATGTAGCCTAGTTCAACGAGCGCATTGCCAAGCCAAAAGTCAGGCTTCTCATCTTCTTCACCGTAGCGGACATTGTACTTCTCTTCCACAATTTCGTTGATTTTAAATATATCCTTGACCTTCCAATTCTCGTATTTGATGTATCCTACAACATCTGAATTCGTTTCAAGGATGTAGTCGATGCGGACCTTAATGCTACCAATGGTGTCCTTGCCCAAACGGTAGGTGCGGTAACCGACGGAATCGGCCTCAGTTAATCCCGTCAATTTAAAAAACTCTTCGGCGGGCATCATGGACCACTCAAAGGGTTTCCATTTGGGGTCAAGGTCAACTTGACGTGGAGCAGTTTGCGCTGAAGCTGCGTTGAAAATGCCAATGAGTAGGGCGATAGATAAAGGTTTGGTAATCATCATGCTTTTCTAACGCAATTCGAATTTGTAAATTGTGGTTAATGTCTGTGTAGGACGTTCGGATACTTACTTTCCATTTTATGTACACCTCCATTGTCGTCGAGCTGCGAAAAACCAATAAGGTCAAGCGCCACTTCAGTCATCTTAATCTGACAGATGCGGAGTGGGAGGGAGCCCGCATTCTTTGGTTCAGCTTAAAGCTTTTCAGTCCAACTTATGCTGACGACTTACAAGTATTTGGTGTCATACCTACTACGAACTTTGGGATTTGAACCCACACAAGAGATTGGCAAAGTCGGTGATGGCGGAATTGACTTTGAAGGAATTCTAGATGTTTCCGGTGTTGCCTCAGTCAACCTACAAGTTCAAGTCAAGCGGTATGATAGGGGTACTATAGGTGAGAAAGACATCCGGAACTTCCGTGGCGCTTTGAAAAAAGACTACCAAGGTTGCTTTATTACATTGTCCACCTTCAACAAGAAGGCTGTAAACAGTGCAATGGATAAAGAGCGTGAGCAAATTCAACTGATAGATGGTACCCGCTTTACTGAGATCTTCATTGAACAGTATGACAAGATCATAGATGAAATGTACAATGATGATATGGACGATCTCGCTGGTAAGCTCAGGTTCAAAAAGTCTTTATTGCCGGCTTAATGGGAGACCAAGTGATTTTGGACTCGGACAATATTTATAACATAAAGAGCATCCTATCAGAGGTAACTTATACAGACACACCTTACTCTAAAGTCCAAAAACCCTTAGTTATCTAACGGTAAATCCCTAACTTGGTGTTACTACAACCGGGGGACTACATTCATTTTAAAATACAATAACATGGGAAAAACATTTTTTAAAATCACACTAGTCGGTTCAGGATTAGGCATTTTGACTCTTATCGGAACTTTGTTGGGCGCTTCATCTGCTCCACAACAAGCCGCTGGTGCAGCTTTAGCAGTTGCATTCGCAGTAATTCCTTACTGCGCGGCTCGTGCAATTTCGGAAATGAAAACTATAGACTCCGGCACAAAATGATGTAAACAAAGCAACGTCAGTATAGAAAGAAACCTGGCAACATGCATTTACAGGTTTGTCTTCTAACTCTAGAAATACGTATGAGTGGAGTCCAGCACCCACATTAAAAAACGGGGCGAATTCTGAAAAGCCACATGAGTAGGAAATTAGTTATTGAAAAAGATGGAAAAACAGAAAGTAGACATGTTTATCGGTATGAATGCTGAAAATTTTACGCCACAAGATCTAATGATTATCAAGGAAAAACTTGAAAAAATGGATGACGATAAATTATTCATCTTGCAGGGAACAGAGTTTCAAAAACCATCGACGATTTTTTTAATTGCAATTTTACTTGGTTGGGAACGTTTTTGGTTAAATGATACAGCTTTAGGCATTCTTAAACTAATAACTTTCTATGGTTGTTTTGTTTGGTGGTTGGTAGATATTTTTTCAGCGAAAGACCGTGCCAAAAAGTACAACTTTAAAAAGTTTACACAAGCCACATCCTTCATGTAAGAAGATAATGGGATGGAGAGTTAATAATTCTCCATCCTATTTCTGAATTTATTAACTATGAACGTTAATTACCTATTTAATTCAAATCGCCGTACGAAGGCCATTTTAGTGGCTCACATAGTATTCCCAATTGGATTATATTTTGTTCCGTTAGAATGGCTGATTGAACAACATTCTATCTGTATAGTCAAGAATATTTTTGGCACTGATTGTCCTGGCTGTGGCATGACCAGAGCCGTAATCTCCGCTATTCAATTTGAATTTGTCAAAGCATTTGAGTTTAACAAATTAGTTACTATCGTACTGCCAATTTTTACATATGTATGGGTCAAGCAAATTATAAAGTACTTCAACGAATCTGTCAGTAAATTTGTTCTAGAGTAGTTGGCGACTCAATCAGTGAATGGAGATTTTTACTTAGGATCAGAGTTTACATGTTGACAGTAGGTGGTTTGAAGTTGACTCCATCAGTATTTTGCATGTTAAATAAAGTATTTGGTTTGGGTATCATCTTTCTTAAATGTATTATTTAGTATTTTTTCCATACTTACTTTACAAACATCACTAATTGATACATAGCAGTATCCGGAGTATACAAGTACCCATCATGCCAGATTGCAAAAGCTGTACTATCGGATGCATTGTTCATAACCTTCACAAACTCATTGGTGATGATGAGGTTGCGTTCCGGTTCAATGGATAGTACTTATGGGTGTGGTTTATTCCGCGCATAGTAGACTCCCCATTTGAAGGCACCCCAAGTAATGCCGGCCGCAATAACTAGTCCGGCGTCAACACCAATGATTTTGGCAGTTCGTTTGTTCTTCATAAATTCAAAATCAGCTCAAAGGTGCTAAATAACATGTTAACTCATTGATCATATTATGTCTGCTTTAACCCTTGGCGACCGCTAAGGGTGCACACAAAAGATTTGATAATGAGCCCTTTCCTCAAAGTAGAACACAGTCAAGTCCACCATTCGATTTCCCTTTGTTGCACTAATCAGCGGGGTGTTTTCTGGCATGCTCGAGTTTCGCTTGTGTTGCTGCCTCAGGCTACCCTTGGCTGGCACGAGGTATTCAATAGAGTCCCATTCAACGGATTCGAATAGTCGTAGAGCGGTTTCAAGTTCTTGAGTTGGGGTGCTTGAGTACCCGTAGTTGTGGCAGCTGACGAGGACGATGGCGGCCGAGTCATAGCCGTCATACTTCTCAGTCAGCACGTGGTAGGTGTAGCTTGGCGTGTACTCCGTGAAGAACAAGGTTTGGTCTTCACTAGATGTGTCACACGTCCATTGCAGGTAGTGGGCGGGGGGTGCGACAAGTAGACCCGCAGGCAGGGCGGGGTAGGTGGGTAGCTCGTTGGGCGCTACCTGTGATTTTTGGGCTTGGGTGGTGATGGCCACTGCCAAGGTTAAGGTCAAGGTGATGAAGGATTTCATGGTTACTAAGTTTGGGGATTTTGGTTGGTGACTTCGAGAAATATGGGTCGTAGCGTGTTGGACGGATACCAGTCGTCGACATTCAATTCCACGTGGTTTTGGTCGGGTTGGGCAAAGCGTTGGTCAAGAAGCCATGCCTTGAACATGCGCTGTCCGGCGGCCGTGATGCGGTCTTTTGGGGCTTTGGGCGTCCAGCATACCGGGATCCAATCCCAAGGCAGTCCGGGGGGAGCAAAGTCTTCGTCGACTCGGGTTCCGATCCACAGCACATACCAATCGGGCATTCGGGTATCCACGGCAACTTTGGCTTCGCCACCGACGTCGTACTGGGCGAGTATCAGATTGGGGTGGTAAAAGGTTCCGATAAGGTGGTGTCGGTAGTACAGGCGTTCTTCGGGCGGGTTGCCCAAGAACCAGTCGCAGTGACCGAGGTGGTAGATAACGCGGCCGTCAATGACTCGATAGACTTTGGGAGGACGAGTTTGGATGCTTCCGCCCAAGATCATGGGCATGTGGGCCACCGCTTGCATGCTGGCCATGCGGGCAATTCCACGATTGCTTTGTATGGATGCCATTAGTTAGTTGAGTTTTAAGCTGCCCTGCTCGAAGTTGATGTTGAGGGCTCCGAATGAAGAGAGAATGTCCATACCTAATAGGTTGTCGCCCTCGGTTTCGCTCACGGTAAAGGGGCCGTACTCGATTCCGCCAAACGAAATGGTGTTGATTATATAGTCGCGGAATTCCATATGTCCGCAAGCTGTGATGTAGGTGTGCAGCTCGCCAGGCACCATGATGATGCCGGTGCGGCGCAAGTAGGCCATGGTCTCTTTGTTGATCGAGGTGGTGGAGCAGCCTGTGTCAACAATAAAGGGCACGGGTATCCCATTGAAGAACAGGGTGGTTGTTAATGTATAGATTGCCCCAGGTGCTTGGTGTACATCCACCAACAGCTGGGCGCTGTGATCGCGCTTGAGGATTTCTTCGCGCCGCACTTCGTAACCGACCCAGTCAAATTGGCCTGGTAGTTCAAAGCGGGCAGAGGGTGGTCTGATGCCTTCTTTGAGGGTGAAGTTGTCAAGCGTCGTGCTCTTGCGGTACTGTACGGCGACGCGGCGGTTGCCCGGCCGGTCAAAGGTGCAGAGTCCGTCCAGCTTGCCCTCATTGAAGCGGGCGATCAGGATGGTGCCTTCGCCGTAGGCGGCGGTGCGTTCGTTGCTGCTGAAGTAAATGCTTCCGAAGCCGTGCGGCACCCCTTTGTACCAGCGGCCATGGTAGATGTCACCTTGGGCGTCGCGGGCAGTGCCCACCCCATCCCAGCAGTCACCGTAGACGCAGGAGTCTGCGATGAATAGGGCAACGGTCTCTTTGGCGGGGATGGCCTTGCGAAAGCGACGCGGGGTGCCGGCCTCGGCGGTATTGGCCAAGGCAGCGGCAAAGATTAGGATGAAGAACGGTGTGGTTTTCATGGCTTTGATTGGTTTTTAGTGGTTTGGGTTTGTGGGGTGTTTTTAGATGGGTTGACCTGGGGTCGGCTTGTGATTACGGTGTAAAAGAGTTCACAGAGCGCATCGGTGGGGTCATCGGGGTCCGGGTCATCCAAGTAGCTGCGTGGGTCGCGGCTGTCGTGCAGACGTGGGTTGGGTGTTTTTGGGCGCAGTTCAACGCGGTAATTGGTTTTTTTCATGTTATGGTGAGTGTTAATCGATGAATACCGCTATGGGGAGAGTCGATGCACCGTTAGCGATCCTTAGTTGTTGTTCGTCAATAGCCTTTTGGGCATAGGTCATGCCAAAACCATGGACAACACAGAATTTTAGTGTTGGCCATTTGGGAAGTTGTTCATTCAGCGCTCCGAAGACTTCGTTAAGAACCTTTGGGTGCGCAATCGAGCCCACTGCCTTTAGGTGCAGATGACTTACTGAATTAGGCGTGTCTTCGAAGACACTTCGTAGGTTTGCTCTTGCTGAAGTTGCCTGGCTGCCTTCCTGTAAAACGGAATTCGCTTTGGTTTCGTTTCGCGGATGGAGAAGTTTATTGAGTTCAATCACCTTATGTCCGGGGTCTGTTTTGGCAGACAATAAGGCGATTTCAGAAAGTTCATGGCCAAGCAGTATTATCCGTGGCTTTCCTTCGTACCTAATAGTGGTGCTTAGGTACTCCGGTTTAGAGACCACCTTAAGTCTGCGCAAATCAAATTGACTCGCCAGATTTCGCCGTGATAGCTCATTTAGCAATGCAACTCGAAGAGTGTGCTCGTCGTGCGCGCCTATAACTCGACGCGCAAGTTGGTCGGCCACAAGCAGCACCTCCGCGTCATTTAATTCTTTCCATTGGTTCATAGTTCATTATTTAAACGTTCGTAGTCAGTCGATTAGTGCGGTACATGCGATCCAGCGGTATCCGCCGTAGGCGGAATTATGCTTTTGAACGAGTTCGCTGGCTAGGTGTCGTGGCATTCCATGGATTACGACTCGGTCAACACCCATTTTATCGGTGATTTCTTGGTTCACCGCATTCACCAAGTCCATAGCAAACTCAGGTCGAAATGAGCCAAGGCTAACGTCGATGTGAAGCACTTTGGGTCGCTCGTACAGCACGTTTCTAAGGATGTAGAAGTAACCCATCTTGGCCGACGCTTGGGTAAAGAGCTGGTCTCGTTCAGTCTCGCCCTCGGGAACCTGGTATAAATCGGGATCCTTGAGGGTGAGGTACATGGTTCGTTCATAGGTTGGTTCTGGGAACGCTCGAAACACAGGGTACTTTTTGTAGGACCCTATGTTGTGGTACATTTTAGGCAGCGGCACGGGAGACTCGGTAAAAAAGATCCGTGGCCGGTCTGCGTAATGGTCAGCAGCTACTTGGTATTCAGGGTTTTTAGACCGTTGAATTCTAGTGATATCAAACTCGCGGTCAAGACCACGGTCGACAATTTCTTTGATGAATGCGCCGCGGCACATGTAGTCGATGTAATTCTGTGTGTACCGTTGGGCATGCCGTTCAGCGTGCTCAAGTACTTCTTCGTCGGTGAGGTTGGACCATTGGCTCATAATGTTCTGTTTTAGAGGGTTTTTGATTGAGTTGAGGCGTAGTTAGCCCAGGAAAAACCTTGTGAGTTTTTCAAAATTCAGTAAATCAACATGTTAAGTGATCGGGGCGCCGCGCCCTTTTGGCCCAACAAGGCGCAGCGCACCCGTGCTTAGACTTGGGGTCTAAGAGGGTAAAATATCCAGCATGTCAAAGAACGCCGCATTGCTGCGGTTCTAGTCAGACGAGTAGGGAATCCTGTGTTACCAGTTTTGGACGCCGTCCCACATCGTTTTACCACCGTGCCACAGGAAGGGTCGGTTGGCGCTAGTATTGTCTAGACTCTTGATGTTCATACCTCTAATTTAGAAAAATTAATTTACCTGACAAAATGTTTGCGCTTTTAAACGTAAGTCACCGAATATCAGTTCCGTACTCAAAGCAGATACATAGTTTATCCGGCGCATTCTTATTCTTGAAAACTATAACTACAACTTTGGTATTTGGATTCCAATAGTATTCTGGATCAATCTCGTTGAACCCACTTGACTTGATCTGCTGGCGCTTTACGCTCCACTGCTTTATTGTCATCATGTGTGACTCGATGCTGTCTGGAGCTAAGTACCAGCTTTTCTCCTCCGCAAGTATCCATTTAGCATAAGTGTCGGTATTGACGGTGCACTTGTATTGATGGTCGTAAACTTCACGGTCACCAAAAAAGACATTTTGTGCTGTCGAAAGTTGGGCATTCGCAAATACTAGAAAAAGGACTAACCTAAAGTTCCTTATGGTAGTAAACCACTTTGCTTTGGGACTAGGTCCCGCAACCAAGGGCCTTTGACGCGGTATAGGTTTGACTCCCAGTGCAGCCGCTTTTTCAAGAAGGCGTTCACGGGTAATTGAGAAACGTCCAAATTTTAACCCGGGAATTGCAAGAGTCACATGGTCGTCGTCAAGTTCAAGAATGTTGTACATCCGTCCAGCTCGTGTGCTTTTGGTGGGTTCGCTTTCAACTTGATAGATGAGGCTCATCACCTCCTGCTCCACGTCTGGGTCGAACTGCCGGCGGTTCTTAGTGCGAGTATAAACATCCCGCACATAAATAATCTCAGGCATCCTCCCCAAGACAAACTCGGTCACGCCACAAAGCCACATATCGTGGGGCTGACCGAAGTGTAGGGTGCGGTAGTAGGCGCCGTCGCCGGCGGGGTGGCGTTGTACGTAGTTTACGCTAAACCACTCGGATTCTGGCTGGGGTTGGGTGGAGATTTCGATTAGGACCTCTGGGTTGCGCTTGCCGAGTCGCTCGAGAAAGGTGTCGGCTCCTTGGACCATTGCAAGAGCTGCCTTGGGGCCGGGCCAGTTGGGCAGGTCGACAAACCATCCGTCGGTATCGCGGTAAAAACGAAGCGGAATAATTTGGCCTTCGTTTCGGCGCAAGCGGCCCAGTGCACGTGAGGCGAGAACTTTAGCGCCGACTTGAGCGCGGTAAAGGAATTCAGAAGCTGTTGAGATCATGATTTAGTGGTTTGGGGTTACGAGGTAAAGGTCCGATTTTGGCCACCCCAAAGTCCACTACTGACAAGCTTGTCGTACTGTAATCAACTCAAATACAACATTTTATTTGTCGCTAGCTCGAAAAGTGACAAGCTCACTTGCAGCAGCAATAATCCGCTTTGAGCCACCATTAGGTCCAGCAATGAGGTAGGGTTTTGAATCCCCCAAGTTGACCATAGCCAAGCGGATCTTTTTGTTAAGTTTTGAGATTGTTTGACTCAAATCATCGTCTTCATTATTGGCAAGACGATGAACAGTTCGATCTACTGCGTGTCGGTCGTCCAAGGTTCCTGTATAGAACCGAAGGTACCAGTGGCGAAGCCGATCGATGTGGTCAGGCACATGGGTTAGTGGCAGCCCATTGCGGAATTCCGTGAAGAACGCATAAACGGCTAGCTCCTTTGGGGCAAGCTGAATAAGGCTACCTGTGTTGGATACCTTGAGGTGGTACCCCAATTCGAGCCGAGGGAGCTCAAAGGCGTGCAACAGGTTGGCCAAATTCTGCTGGTACACGCGAATCTTTTCGAATCCATCCCTCGTTTGCCGCAAAAGTGCGTACGGAACTTCTACTTCTTTGATTCGTTCAATGCACCGATCGCAGATGTCCGCACTTTTGAGTTTGCGTTCCATCTCGCTGAGGTTAGCATAAAAATCATTCATGCATCCAATCGACTCATCGACATGTAGGTGAGTTAAAAATGTCACCAGGTCCCCAAAAGCGAAATGCCGCAAAGGCATTGCCAGTAACTCATACGCCACAGGGAGGTGGGGCGCCGCCATTAAGTGCGTGACCTGATGGTTGCTCTGAATGAATGCCCACTGTTTGCCAAACAGATCTGGAACCGCGAAGTAGTTGTTCTCGTTGTTCTCTGTGGTCAGAATGACAACCATTGAGCACGTACGGTCCGCACCTGTTGCGGTGTAAAAGTCATCGGCTATTGTATCAAGTCGTTGCTTTAAGGCTTCAGTCCCCTCAGTTACCCAAGAGTAGGGGTCGGGAATAATTATGCTTTCGCTACTAATGTGAAAGTCCTGGGAGGTAGTGATTTCCCGAACCGAGTCCAAGCTGTGTTGTAGGCTTGTGTATCCCCAGTTTTCCGCAAATTTATACCTGCCCTTAACCCTCGTGAGTCGTTTATTAATAGGCTTGGCATCTTCGATTTTTGGCATCGTCCACTCGTGGTATCGAAAGGTGACCGGGCCATCTACTTGGTTAATTAGATTGAGTGCGGATTGAACAACGGGGCTGTTTAGGCCCCGCTGCTCAAGCACATGTACGGTAAACGACTGCATACGGTAAAATACGAATTAGTCTTTTTCAAACGGAGCCTCACACATGAGGTTGTCGTCCCAAAGGTTCTTTTCTATGAACGTGCTCAAC
>Ga0194116_10006214_pt1 | contig 12816 bp, 10 predicted proteins | sample TA2MahsurfametaG_4_FD_148617 | JGI IMG/M metagenome (GOLD analysis project Ga0194116, IMG submission 148617) | Freshwater microbial communities from Lake Tanganyika, Tanzania - TA2015008 Mahale S9 surface | ecosystem: Environmental > Aquatic > Freshwater > Lake | place: Tanzania: Lake... | reverse complement strand
CCGCTCTTCCCGCCGGGCCTTCCCGCCGAGCACGGCGCACAGACCCAGCAACAGGGCCAAGTGCAGCAGGCTTCCGAGCGCGAGCACCACCCCCAGGGAGCAAAGCAGCACCGCTTGATAGAGGGGGTGACGACAGCGGGCATAGGCGCCGCGGGTGATCAGGGCAGCGCCGGGCTTGGGATCCGGTAGCGGCGTGAGGCTGGGGCCGAGGCGCCAGAAGGCCTGGGCCGCCAGCGCTAAGCCCACCACAAACAGCACAGCGCCGGCCAGAGCAATCGGCAGCGGCCAGGCGTAGCCCCAACTGCCAGGTTCCGGCCAGGGCGGCAGCAGATGGGCGGCGATCAGCGCCAGCTGGGCGAGCAGCCACCACTCACCGTGGCGGTTGTCAAACCAGCCGCCCCAGCTGAACTGCCAGCCCTCAAGTGGGGATTTCGGCGAGGGGGTCGAGGTCGGGTCCATCGCTCTTGCCAGCCAGCACCAGTCTGAGCAGCACCGGCGCCAGGAAGGTGGTGCCGATCACCATCAGCAGGATGGCGGCCTCAAGGGCCGGGCTGAGCAGCTTGGCCTGGGTGCCGAGTCCCAGGAAGATCAGGCCCACCTCGCCGCGGGGCATCATCCCCAGACCCACCACCAACCGCTGGGTGGGCTGCTTGGAGAGAAAACACCAGCCGGCAGCCACCTTGCCGCCGATCGCCACCACCAGCAGAAACGCAGCCACCACAAGGCCCGGGCGGTTGGCGGGATCGAGCGGGTTGAGCACCGAAAGATCCATGCCGGTGCCGATCAACACGAAGAAGATCGTGGCGAACAAGGCCACCACCGGCTTCACGGCCGCCTCAATCGCGTGGCTGTGGTTCGACTTGCTGAGAATCAGACCAGCCGCAAAGGCACCCAGGGCGGCCTCCAAACCGATGGCGGTGGCGGCGAAGCAGCAGAGGGTGAGCACCACAAAAGAGGCCACGGCCACATCGCCAGGGGCCTTGAGGCGATCAATCACCCAGTCGAAGCCCGGAGCTGCGGTGCGGCTGAGGCCGATGGCCGCCACCACAAACACCACCGCGGCCGCCACCAGCTTGAGGATCGGGCCGATCTCCAGGTTGCCTCCACCGGCAATGCTCACCACCACCGCCAGGATCACGATGCCGAGGATGTCATCGAGCACGGCGGCACCGATCACGATCTGGCCCTCGCGTGAGCGGAGCATCTTCAACTCCCCGAACACGCTGGCGGTGATGCCAATGCTCGTGGCCGTCATCGAGGCCCCGGCGAACACCGCCGGGATCACATCTACGTGGAAGAAGGCCATCAGGCCGGCGGTGCCCAGGGCAAAGGGCAGCGCCACGCCGGCCACCGCCACCGTGGTGGCCTGCCCCCCCACCGCCACCAATTCATCGAGATCGCTCTCGAGGCCCGTGAGGAAGAGCAAGGCAAACAGACCGAGGGTGGCCACCGCCTGGAGGGAGGGGAAGCTCTCGGCATAGAGGTGGCTCACCACATCCGGCGGCACATCCGCCAGGGAGCCCACCAGCTGCACCAGCCCCTGGCTCAGCGCCGCCTGGGTTTCCGGCGGCACGATCAGATGCAGGCCGCTGGCGCCGATGATCACGCCGGCGATCAGCTCGCCCAGGATCGTGGGCAGCTGCAGGCGCACCAGCAGCTCCGCGAGCAACCGGGCCGCCACGAAGATCACCAGGAAACGCCCCACCCCGATCAGGGTTTCCGCCACCTCCAGCTGGTGCGCGCCGATCTCGGGCATCAAAGACGTGGGCAATTCCGCACGAGAGTCTCGCCCCACAGGGTCAGCGCCTGTGACCACGGCTACCTTCCGCCCAGAGCTTGAAGGTGTCCACGCCATGTCGGTGAGCGAAGCCAGCGCCATCAACAGCCCCCTGGCGGCCGAGCAGCTCAACCTGATCGATGCGTGGTGGCGCGCTGCCAACTACCTGGCGGTGGGCATGATCTACCTCCAGGACAACCCACTGCTCAGCGAGCCGCTGCGGCCCGAGCACATCAAGAACCGCCTGCTGGGCCACTGGGGCTCCAGCCCTGGCCAGGCCTTCATCTGGGCCCACGCCAACCGGCTGATCCGGGAGCGCAACCTCGACATGATTTATCTGTCGGGGCCTGGGCACGGGGCACCGGGTGTGCTGGGCCCCACTTATCTCGATGGCTCCTATTCGGAGATCTATCCAGACAAATCCCAGGACGCCGAAGGGATGCGGCGTTTCTTCAAACAGTTCTCTTTCCCCGGCCACATCGGCAGCCACTGCACCCCTGAAACGCCCGGCTCGATCCACGAAGGCGGCGAGCTGGGCTACGTGCTCTCCCACGCCTGCGGCGCGGTATTCGACAACCCGGAGCTGATCGCCCTGGCCTGCGTGGGCGATGGCGAAGCGGAAACCGGCCCGCTGGCCACCAGCTGGCACATCAACAAATTCCTCAACCCGATCAGCGACGGCGCCGTTCTGCCGGTGCTGCACCTCAACGGCTACAAGATCGCCAACCCCACCCTGCTGGCGCGCATCCCCCGGGAAGAATTGGCCAGCCTGATGCGCGGCTACGGCTGGGAACCCCTGTTTGTGGAGGGCAGCGAGCCGCTGGCCATGCACCAGGCGATGGCGGCTGCGATGGAGCAGGCCGTGGGCCGGATCCAAGCGATCCAGGCCGAGGCGCGGCGCAGCGGTGAAGCGCAGCGGCCCCACTGGCCGATGATCGTGCTGCGCTCTCCCAAGGGCTGGACGGGACCCGCCGAGCTGGGCGGCAAAAAACTGGAGGGCTTCTGGCGGGCCCACCAGGTGCCCCTGCCCGATCCACGCCACGACACGGCCCAACTGCAGCAGCTCGAGGGCTGGCTGAAGAGCTACCGCCCCTGGGAGCTGTTCGATGAGCACGGCACTCTCCAGCCTGAGCTGCAGGCCCTGTCACCGCAGGGGAAACGCCGCATGGGCTCCAATCCCCACGTCAATGGTGGGTTGCTGCGCCGCAAGCTGCAGCTGCCCCCCACCAGCCGCTACGCCGTGGCGGTGCCCCAGCCCGGGCGCGTGCAGCACGACAACACCGCGGTGCTTGGGGAACTGCTGCGCGATGCCATCGCCCTCAACCCCGATTCGCTGCGGGTGTTCGGTCCGGATGAAACGGCCTCGAACCGCCTACAGGCGATCTACGAGCAGAGCAAAAAGGTGTGGATGGAAGAGCTACTGCCGGAAGACCTCAACGGCAGCGAGCTCTCCCGCAGCGGCCGGGTGGTGGAGATGCTCAGCGAGCACACGCTGGTGGGAATGATGGAGGGCTACCTGCTCACCGGCCGCTACGGCTTTTTCCACACCTACGAGGCCTTCGCCCATGTGATCGCCTCGATGTTCAACCAACACGCCAAATGGCTGGAGAGCTGCCTGCATCACGCCCCCTGGCGCGCTCCGATCGGGCCCTGGACCTGCCTGATCTCCTCCACGGTGTGGCGCCAGGACCACAACGGCTTCACCCATCAGGACCCGGGCTTCATCGACCTGGCCGGCAACAAGAGCGGCGAGGTGGTGCGCGTGTATCTCCCGGCTGATGCCAATGCGCTCCTGGCGGTTGCGGAGCAGGCGCTGGTGGAGCCGAACGTGTGCAACATCATCGTGAGCGATAAGCAGAAACATCTGCAGTACCTCTCGCTCGAGCAAGCCCGCGCCCACGTGGCCAAAGGCATCGGCCTCTGGAGCTGGGCCAGCAACGACCACATCGGCCACGAACCCGATGAACCGGATGTGGTGATGGCCTGCGCCGGTGACATCCCCACCAAGGAAACCCTGGCGGCGGTGCAGATCCTGCGCCGCGAGATCCCCAGCCTCAAGATCCGCGTGCTGAATGTGGTGAAGCTGTTCGCCCTCACCCAACCAAGCGAACACCCCCACGGCCTCAGCGATCGCGATTTCGACAGCCTGTTCACCACCGATCGCCCGGTGATCTTCAACTTCCACGGCTACCCGTGGCTGATTCATCGCCTCACCTATCGCCGCACCAATCACGGCAATTTCCATGTACGTGGCTACAAGGAGCAAGGCAACATCAACACCCCCCTGGAGCTGGCGATGAACAACCAGATCGATCGCTTTAATTTGGTGATTGATGTGATCGACCGCGTTCCAGGGTTAGGGTCACGCGCCGCGCACGTGAAAGAGCAAATGAAGGAGGCAATCCTGGCCAACCGCGCTTACGCCCATGCGCACGGCATGGATGCCCCCACCATCACCGACTGGCAATGGGCCGCCACCGATTCCAGTGAGGCCATCTGATGCACGAGCCACACCCCCGCCAGCTGCAACTGCCTACACCCGGCTGCTATGCGGATCCGGATCGCAGTGGCCTCACCGCCGACGACGTGTTCGACGGCATGGCTGAGCACCTCTTCTACACGCTCGGCAAACTCGCCCCCACCGCCAGCCGCCACGACCTCTACCTGGCCTTGAGCCATGCCGTGCGCGACAGGCTAATGACCCGCTACCTCGCGGGCATCGAAGCGATCAACGCCACCCCCACCCGGGTGGTGGCCTACCTCTCCGCTGAATTTCTGATCGGCCCGCAGCTGGGGAACAACCTGCTGATGCTGGGCATTCAGGATGCCGCGGAAGAGGCCCTGCGGCGCTTCGGCATCGAACGCCTCGACGAGATCCTGGAAGTTGAGGAGGAACCAGGCCTAGGCAACGGCGGCCTGGGCCGGCTGGCGGCCTGCTTCATGGAATCGCTGGCAAGCCTGGAGATCCCGGCCACGGGCTACGGCATCCGCTACGAGTTCGGCATCTTCGATCAGCTGATCCGCGACGGCTGGCAGGTGGAGATCACCGATAAGTGGCTCAAGGGCGGCTGGCCCTGGGAGATCCCCCACCCCGATCAGGCCTGCTTCGTGGGTTTCGGCGGCCGCACCGAGAGCTACAAAGACGAGCGCGGCCAATACCGGGTGCGCTGGATTCCGGAGGAGCACGCCATCGGTGTTCCCCACGATGTGCCGGTGCTCGGTTACCGGGTGAACACCTGCGACAGGCTGCGGTTGTGGCGGGCCGATGCGAGCGAGAGCTTCGATTTCTACGCCTTCAACATCGGCGACTACTACGGCGCCGTGGAAGAGAAGGTGGGCAGCGAAACCCTCTCCAAAGTGCTGTATCCCAATGACGGCACCGACGAGGGCCGCCGCCTGCGGCTGAAGCAGCAGCACTTCTTCGTGAGCTGCTCCCTGCAGGACATGCTGCGCAGCCTCGATCAGCGCGGCATCCCGGTTCAGGAATTCCCGGATCACTGGGCGGTGCAGCTCAACGACACCCACCCGGCGATCGCCGTAGCCGAATTGATGCGGCTGCTGATCGACGACAAACACCTCGATTGGGATCAGGCCTGGGATATCACCAGCCGCTCGCTGGCCTACACCAACCACACCCTGCTGCCTGAAGCGCTGGAGAAGTGGGGGCTGCCGCTGTTCGGTTCGCTCCTGCCGCGCCACCTGGAGCTGATCTACGAGATCAACCGCCGCTTCCTGCAAACGGTGCGCCTCAAGTACCCCGGCAATGAGGCGCTGCTGCGCAAGGTGTCGATCATCGACGAGGAAGGCAATAAGGCGGTACGCATGGCCAACCTCGCCACAGTGGCCTCGCACCATGTGAACGGTGTGGCAGCGCTGCACAGCGAATTGGTGCGCACCAAGCTGTTTCCGGAGTTCGCCACGCTCTGGCCGGAGAAGTTCACCAACGTGACCAACGGCGTGACGCCGCGGCGCTGGATGGCCCTCTCGAACCCAGCCCTGCGCCAGCTCCTAGCCGAAAGCATCGGCGAAGGCTGGGTGGCGGATCTCGATCAGCTGCGGCAGCTGGAGCAGTTCCAACACGACAGCGCCTTCCTGGAGCGCTGGCAGCAAACCAAGCTGGCCAGCAAACGCCATCTCGCCAATTACATCCACCGCCAGAGTGGGCTGCTGGTAGATCCGGCGTCGCTGTTCGACGTGCAGGTGAAGCGCATTCACGAATACAAGCGCCAACACCTCAACGCCCTGCAGGTGATCGCCCAATACCTGCGCATCAAAAACGGCCAGGCCGATGGCTTAGCCCCGCGCACGGTGATCTTCGGCGGCAAGGCGGCACCGGGCTATTACATGGCCAAGCTGATCATCCGCTTCCTCAATGGCATCGCCGAAACGGTGAATGCCGATCCGGATATGGATGGCCGCCTGCGGGTGGTGTTCCTCCCGGATTACAACGTGAAGCTGGGCGAACGGGTGTATCCGGCCTCGGATCTTTCCGAGCAGATCTCCACCGCCGGCCTGGAGGCCTCTGGCACCGGCAACATGAAATTCGCCATGAACGGTGCGCTCACGATCGGGACCCTGGATGGCGCCAACGTGGAGATCCGCGAGCAGGTGGGGGCCGACAACTTCTTCCTGTTCGGCATGACCGAAACCGAGGTTGCCGATCTGCACACCGAGGGGTATCGCCCCTGGGAGCTGATCGCTCAGGAACCAGAACTCGGCGAAGTGCTCAAGCTGGTGGAGCAGGGCCACTTCAGCAATGGCGATGGCGATCTGTTCCGGCCGCTGCTGGAAAACCTCACCGGCCGCGATCCCTTCTTCGTGCTCGCCGACTTCGCCGACTACCTGCGCGTGCAGCAGCAAGTGAGCCAGGCCTGGGCCGATCGCACCGCCTGGAACCGGATGTCGCTGCTCAACAGCGCCCGCACCGGCTTCTTCTCCTCGGATCGCTCGATCCGTGAATACGCCAGCCGCATCTGGAAAGCCGAGAGCTTCCCGGTCACGATCACCTGCAACCTTGACGAGTGATCCAGCGTGGCGGCCCTGGTGCTGGTGCTGAATGTGGGCAGCTCCAGCCTCAAGGCCGCTGTGCTCGAGGCCACGGCCCACAAGGCTGAACGGCTTTGGCAGAGCGGCACCCGCCGCGAAGGCCCGCTTGAGCAGCAGCTGAGCCATTGGTTGAAGCCACAGCTTGAGCCCTGGTGGCCACGCCTGAGCACCGCCGGCCATCGGGTCGTGCATGGTGGGGAACGCTTCACAGCGCCGACTCCACTCGGCCCGGAGGTGCTGCAGGAGCTGGAGGCACTGTCAGCTCTGGCACCGCTGCACAATCCTGCGGCGCTGCAGGCGATCACCTGGCTGGGCCACCACCAACCACAGCTGCCCCAGTGGGCCTGCTTCGACACGGCCTTTCACGCCACCCTGCCGGTTGAGGCGAGCACCTACGCCTTACCGGCGGAGTGGCGGGCGGAGGGGTATCGCCGCTACGGCTTTCACGGCCTCAACCACCAACACGTGGCCGAAGCGGTGCCCTGCGGGCGGCTGATCAGTGCCCACCTGGGGGCGGGCTGCTCTCTGGCGGCGATCCGCGATGGGCGCAGCATCGACACCACCATGGGCTTCACGCCCCTGGAGGGCCTGGTGATGGCCAGCCGCAGCGGCAGTGTGGATCCAGGGCTACTGCTGCACCTGCAACGGATGGGCCTGAGCCTCGATGAGCTCGATCAGGGGCTGAACCGGCGCAGCGGCCTGCTTGGACTCTCGGAGCTGAGCAGCGATTGGCTGGAGTTACGAACCGCAGCCGCCAGCGGCCACTCGGGGGCCCAGCTCGCGCTGGCGGTATTCCTGCACCGGCTGCGACAGGAGATTGCGGCGATGGCAGCCAGCCTGGGGGGGGTGGATCAGATCGCGCTCAGCGGTGGTATCGGCGCTAATGATCTGGAGCTCCTCAGAGAGCTTCAACAGTCGATGGCCTGGCTCGGACCCGTGCGCTGGCAACGGGTGGAGCCGGATGAAGAAGGGATGATCTCGCGGCTGATCAGCCGGGCAGATCAGGGGTTTGGTGCAGCAGCCGGTTCAAACGCAACCGGTCGGCGTTGAGGGGATCGGGGGCGAGCTCGCCAGCCAGCTCACGGAATTTCTGCTCCACGGGGTCAGGCACCCGCACATCAAAGATGCGCTCCATCAAGGCCTCGATCGAGAACAGATGGGCGTTGATGTTCTCCAGATCAGCGATTGCCTGCTGCATCGCCTCAGCTTCGGGCGTTTCAGCTGGAGCCGGAGCTGAGGCGGCAGCCGCCAGGCTGGGCTCGCCATCACCGTGGGTTTTCTGGAGCTCTTCGAGGGCGCGGCCGGCCAGGGTGCGGAACGACTGCAGTGCAGCCCAGCTCAGCTCCTGCTGCTGACGCAGGGTGGGGTTCTCCCGGATCAGACGGTCGTGCTCCCGGTAGAAGCGCTGGCAGTCAGGGCATTGGCAGGGCTCTTCCGGCACCGCAGTCCCTTGGCGTTTCAGAACCCATCATGGCATCACGCAGCTTCGAGGCCCTCAGCGCTGTCTTCGGGATCGTCGCTGGCACCGGGCATGGGGATCTCGATCGAACTCACCACCTGAATCACATCCCGAAGGCGCATCGAATCAGCAAACCAGGCCATGGCCTGATCGGTGTCGCCATCGGCCACGGCTTCATTGGCACTGTCTTCGTGGGCCTCGGCCAGAAGCGCCAGCCAGCACAAACAACGGGCCTGAATCACCGAGAGGTCGAGGCCATCGGGCAGGTTCTCAACGATCTGCTCGCTCTCCTGTTGCACCAACAGCCTCAGCCGGAGATCATGCAGCTGTGCCATGGGCTCGTGGCGACTGCAGACACGCTAGCGGCAGTGATCTAATTCGCCATCCCGCTACCCGTAGTGCTGGATACCGAGTTCTCAATCCAGATCACGGGGCTGGCGGGACTCGAACCCACGACCTACGGTTTAGGAAACCGTCGCTCTATCCGGCTGAGCTACAGCCCCTGATGCGGCCAAGCCGCACCGGCATTATGGATGCCGAAAGCAGGCGAGGTGATCGCGACCGGGCAACGCCCAGGCCCCCGGGCTGGTGGAACGGACCGGTTGAGGAAAGTCCGGGCTCCCCAATGGCCAGGCTTGCTGGGTAACGCCCAGTGCGGGTGACCGTGAGGAGAGTGCCACAGAAACACACCGCCGATGGCCGGGCGCAGCCCGTGCACAGGCAAGGGTGCAAAGGTGCGGTAAGAGCGCACCAGCAGCATCGAGAGGTGCTGGCTCGGTAAACCCCGGCTGGGAGCAAGGCCCAGGGACAACGGTTGGCCATGACACCCGTCCCGTTCCATCGCGCCGCTCGAGGCCACCGGTAACGGTGGTCCCAGACAGATGATCGCCCCCTGCCCCTGGCAGGGAACAGAACCCGGCTTACGTCCTGCTTTCACCCCTTTTTCCTGCCCACGCGAACCAGCAGCGGTGTTGCCCTCCCTGATCCACTCCTCCAGGCGACCGTTTGTGGTCCTGGCGGTGCTGTACAGCGCCGTGCTGTTCAGCTCCACGGCAGTTCAGCACTATTTGATGGGCTCCCAGGTGTGGGACCTGGGCATCTTCGAGCAATTCAACTGGCTGATCGCCAACGGCAAGATCAACGCGATCAGCAGCCTGCGCAACATCTCGCCCCTGCAGGACCACTTCTCCCTGCTGCTATTGCCGATTGCGCTGGTTTACAAGCTCTCACCCAACGCCTTCACGCTATTTGCACTCCAGTCACTGGCCTTGGGCTGCATGCCAGCCGTGGCCGCCGATCTGTGCCTGCGCAAAGGCGTGAGCCGTGAGCTCACCTGGGCGCTAGCCATCGCGATCGTGCTCTCCCCCTACAGCTTCCTGGTGAACCACGGGGATTTCCACCCGGATGTGCTCACCCTGCCGCTGATGCTGGTGGCAATCCGGGAGGCCGATCAACCGAGGCGCTGGCTCTACTACCCCTGCCTGTTGCTCACCCTGTTCGCCAAGAACGCCCAAGCCCTGTTCGGCATCGGCCTGAGTTTCTACGCCCTGGCCAAGGGGCAGCGAGCCCGTGCGGCCATCACCCTGGCGATCTCCCTAGCTTGGTGGACTCTCGCCACCCAGATGTCATCCGCTGGGGGTGATCACGTGGGCATCCGCCTGGGCTATCTGGGCGACACCAAGCTGGAGATGCTCACCACCCTGATCACCAGGCCCTGGGTGGTGTTCAGCGAAGCACCGCCGGATTCGATCCTGCTCTACACCCTGGAGCTGTCGCTGCCGTTTCTGGCGCTGCTGGGGAGAAGGTCGTGGCCGGCGCTATTGGGCTGCACGCCGATCTATCTCACCAACATCATTTCTGCGTCGAGCATTCAGCGGGAGCTGAATCATCACTATTCAATCGGAATCGTTGCCTTTCTGATCGGGGGCAGCATCGATGCCCTGGCGGAAGCCAATCCCCCATCGCTGCAGCGGGCCAAAACCATGCTCTACGCCACGCTTCTGTTGGCCACAGCGGCCTTGCTCGGGTACGGCCGCCTGGGCTACTACAACTCCCGGCTGCTGCCTCGCCTGCAGGAAGCGCAGGATTTCCAGGAGGCCAAGCAGATCATTCAGGCCAACGATTCCGTGCTCACCATTGCCAACTATGCCGCCCACATGGCAGGCCGGCAGATGGTGAAGCAGATCGAGAAGCCGGGCTATGGCGCGGTGGATCAGTACGACTGGATCGTGCTGCCAGCGCCCAACATTCCGATCAATATCGCCGGCAAGCTCAAGCGCGTTGACCGATCCAAGCTGGGCCCCCAAGTGGCACGCGTGCGCCGCGAGGCAGAAGCTGCGCAGATGCCCTGCCGCCCTGCCAACGCCTCGATCGTGATCTGCTCCAAGAGCTGAGCCTGCGGTGAAGCCCTCCACAGCCATGCCCCCGGCCCTGTCCCCCCAACGCGCTGAGCAACTGCGGCAGTTGCTGGCCCGCATCGATGTTCAATCCAATGCGATTGATGCGCCAGGGCTCGCCCTGGTGGATGAAGCGCTCACCCACACCTCAGCGGGTCTCCAACGCAATCACGAGCAGCTGGAGTTTCTCGGGGATGCGGTGCTGCGTCTGGCGGCCAGCGAATACATCGAAATCCACCACGCCGGCCTGGCGGTGGGTGAGCGCTCAGCCCTGCGCTCCCATCTAGTGAGTGATCGCTGGCTTGCGGAGGTGGGCGAGGCGATTGGGATCAGCGATGTCCTGCGGATCGGCAGCAAAGCCGGCGGTGATGCCACTGCTGCCGCCACCCTCCGGGCGGAAGCCACAGAAGCGCTGATCGGCGCGCTCTACAAAGCCTGCGACTCGCTCGAACCGATTCACCGCTGGCTCACACCCATCTGGGAACGCACTAGCCAGGCGGTGCTCAAGGATCCCCATCGGGGCAACAGCAAGTCCGCCCTGCAGGAGTGGAGCCAGGCCAAGGGGCTGGGGCTACCGAGCTACAGCACCGAGGAGCGAAGCCACCGCCACGCTGACCCTGAGCGCTTCCGCTGCCGAGTGAGCTTGGAGGGCTGGGTATCAGCCGAAGGCAGCGGCGGCTCCAGACGGGAGGCGGAGCAACAGGCCGCCAGGGCCGCCCTTGATCAGCTCAACCCAACTGAGCAGCTCAGGCCTGCTCGAGGATCTTGAGCGGCATGGTCACCAGCTTGTCCCAGTTGCCACCCTCGAACAGCACCGCGGCGCTGCGGCCACTGATGCGCTGCACGAAGCCCTGATAACCGTTGTAGATGGAGGTGATATCGCGCACCACCACGGTGGAGCCCGGCAGGATCGGCAGGGTTTCAGCCATGGGTGCGGCACGGGTGCGGGGCCATTATCGAGGCTGATGGCGCAGCGTGGGTTGATGGCGCAGGAGCAAAACCAGGAGCTGCTGGTGGTGGGCCGCGTGGTGTCAGTCCAGGGCCTGCGCGGTGAGCTGCGGGTCAATCCCCTCAGCGATTTCCCGGAACGCTTCACCCGTCCCGGCACTCGCTGGCTGCAGGCGCGCCACAGCGCCGCCCGCGAGGTGACCCTGCTCAGCGGCCGCCAACTCCCCGGCAAAGAGCTCTTCGTGATCCGCCTCGAGGGCGTGAACGACCGCGACAGTGCCGAGGCGCTGGTGGGCCAGGAGCTGCTGGTTCCCGCTGCCGATCGTCCCAAGCTCGCCCAGGGCGAGTTCCACCTGCTCGACCTGGTGGGCCTGGAGGTGCGGGTTCTGGAAGGCTCGGGCGCCGATCAATCCCCCGGCCACTCCATCGGCACAGTGAAAGACCTGATCCACGCCGGCAACGACCTCCTGGAGGTGGAACTGGAGAGTGGCGGCGCTCCCCTCTGGATTCCCTTCGTGGTGGCAATCGTGCCGCGGGTGGAGCTGGCGGAAGGCTGGATCGGGATCACACCGCCACCGGGACTGCTGGAACTGGGCGCGGGTAAGGGAAGCGAAGCCGATGGGAGCGACTGACCCACGCGAGCGACGACCAGTTAGGTCACTCGAAGAACCCAAGCCTGTCCACGCCTGATCCGCATCCGTACAGACCGCACAGAATCGCCAGGTCGCAACGGCCATCTATGCAGCGGCCCTGCACTGGGTTGGAATAGCCAGACGCTTCATCGCTTATGCGCCTAGCCATGACCGCCCTTGTTCCCGTAATCCTCTGCGGCGGTACCGGCACACGCTTGTGGCCCCTCTCACGCGCCACTTACCCCAAGCAGTACTGGGCGCTGGCGGGTGATGGCGAGGACACCCTGCTGCAGCAAACGCATCAGCGGCTGGAAGGCATCGCCGCTCTGCAGCCACCCCTGCTGATCTGCAACGAAGACCACCGCTTCATCGTGGCCGAGCAGATGCGCCAGATCGGAGTGGAGCCGGCCGCGATCCTGCTGGAACCGATAGGCCGCAACACGGCGCCCGCTGTGGCCGTGGCAGCCCTGCAGGCCACAGCGCACGGCGATGACCCGTTGCTGCTGGTGCTCGCCGCCGACCACGTGATTCAGAACGCCGCCGGCTTCCGCACGGCGG
>Ga0194116_10006211_pt1 | contig 12817 bp, 2 predicted proteins | sample TA2MahsurfametaG_4_FD_148617 | JGI IMG/M metagenome (GOLD analysis project Ga0194116, IMG submission 148617) | Freshwater microbial communities from Lake Tanganyika, Tanzania - TA2015008 Mahale S9 surface | ecosystem: Environmental > Aquatic > Freshwater > Lake | place: Tanzania: Lake Tanganyika... | reverse complement strand
TATTTGAAGCAACTTTTTCATTAATTTTTAAACGCCATATTAAAAATTCTCCACTTTGATGTCCTGTAATTAGATGAATATCTGACTCAGTATTAATTATCTATATAGTAAAAAACCATATTATGTTTAATAATTTGAAAATTCGATTTTAATATGAAGAAAATTTTTCCTTAAAATTTTATAATGTTTTATTACAAGTTTAAGAATTATTAAACTAAAGATAGTCAATAATAAATTAATTTGTTATTTTTATTTTTTACCAGCTGTTAAAAAGAATAACGACATTTAAATAATAAAATAAATAAAAAATTTTTACAGATTTTATCAGTGCAGTTGAAATTTTACTTAATTTTGGATGCTCTGTTAAATCTAAAACTGCCAAAATTACTCCGTTAATATTAAACAAAACAACAAAAAGGCTCGAAACGACAATAAAATCTCCAGAAGAATTATCTATTGAGATATGGAAAACTTGATCTATTTTAGGCAATATCTTATTTAGATTAATTGTTTTTAATATTTCAAATTTATTTAATTCGCATATATAAATATTATTTCTAATATCGATTCCAACTAAAAGCGAGAAACATTCACATAATTCTATTAGTTTAATTTCATTATAAAAAAATCGATTTTCTTTGATAAATTTGAGTGAAACATACTTAGCTCCCTTAGAGTTACTTTTACTAATCTCATGATTACAATTGTTATAAAATATTTGAAAGTCTTTAAAATCTGAGATATTTGAACTAAATTTGAATATAGGATATACTATATTTTCTCCGCAAGAAGTTTTATTGTTGAAATTTTCATATGTTAGATAATTCTTCAAATCTTTTTCAGTGAGGACTGGATTTAGCTCTACAAAACTGTTATTCATTCCAGTAACTGTGCTATGAGTCATTAAATTCTGATTATTTTGATTAAAATTTCCTCCAACAGTAGTATTATTTATATTATTAACAGTAGTCATATTATTGTAACAACTCGTGTTTGTATTGTAATTATAATTTGAGGTAAAAAGATTGTGTGCATTATAATTGCTATTACTATTCATTTTAAATTGATTTGTATTAGCATTATAATTATTGCTGTAGTTGTAATTAAATGTGTTCCTTTCAAAATTATTAAAATTATTTATATTTCCGTTTCCACTTCCAAAATTAAAATTGTTATTAATTGTTATTTGGCTAATATTATTGGAATAATTTTTGTTATTTACATTCGTATCTTTTTTAGAGCCAAAAAGGCCAAAGAACCCCTTGTCTTTTTTCTTCTCATAATCCGGATGGAAAATACGTTCTTTCTTATCATAATAAATTCGATATACTCTTAAAACACCATCTAAGAAAGCTATTACAAGTCTTTTTCCATCTGACGTTGTTTTAACAATTGAAATAGGCGCATTTCGAAAAGTATTGAACACAAAACTTATTTTATATAGAGGAAAAACTATAGCAAAAGAATATTTGGAAAAAGAGTAATCAATATAGCTTGTAAATTTAGGTCCTATAAGAAACTTATGATGCCCTACTAAAAATAAAGTATTAGATGAATCATTAAACTTCGAGCTTTTTTCTTCATTATCATAACACATCAAAAAACTGCTCATACCACCTTCTCCATAAGAGAGGTAATTTTCACATTCTGAATAAAATTTAACATGTTCTGGAAAATTTTCAAGGTTTAAATTTATGCTTTTTTCTTTTTCTTTGAAGTGAATTAAAAAATGAAGTTTGGAAAAGAACGCTGCTGAATTCAAGTGTTTTTCTTTTTTATTATGATGCTTAGAGAAAAGTTGAATTGGGACTTGTCCAAAATCATGAATTTCAACTATCTTATCATCTTGGTCTCTTTCTTCCAATTTGCTCAAATCAATTTTTCCCTCATAACAAAGAGGCCTAAATATATTTAATGATTTAATAGCTTCCTTCCCTTGCTGCTTAATTCCGAAAATTAAATCTATCCAATCACTTAGTTTTTCAGAAACTTTTGAACTTTCAAGTGCTTTTTTATTCATCTTTGCAAAAAGCCTTGGATCACCACGACTCCATGAAGGAAGAAGTACATCATTTACTTCAGTGCAATTTTGATTTGTTCCATAATCAAAATCATTATAATTGACAAATGCTTCTGGAAAATAAAACATTTCAGGAATCAATTCTTGATATTTATCATTTACATCCCAAAGATTTTTTATATTATTAAATAAACGATCAGCAATATCGAAATAGCCTCCTTGAATTTCTGCCGAAATATATGAGAATGGTTTTGTTCGAATAAGGAAATAGCAGACAAAACCTGGAGAGCTATAATGCGATCCTGAATGAAATTTATCAAATTCATCTGCTTCGCTATATTTTATTGATAAATTTCTATATGTATTGTCATCTATAGCATGTATAGGTCTTGTAAGATCACGATAAACTTCGTAATTATTTAAATTCAAACCATCACTTGAATAATCTTTGATAATCCAAGGAAGAATAATATATTGTGAAATATCATTATAGGAGCGACCTGATAGAGTGTTAAGAATCATCAAGTAGTTAAAATTAGAGATAATTCCTTTTTCCCAGTAGTCTTGAACATCTTCTAAGAAAGCTTTAGCATCTACAATTTGTTTGTGATTTTTTTGTAACTTTCCTTTTACTTTTTTTAAAATAATTTTAGAGTTACGAGTAAAATAGCAAAATGGAGAATTCAAAAGAGAACTACTAGGATTGCTTATAATTTTATTTGAAGAAGAGGAATTGCTATTATTTTGGCGCTTTTTCGTTTTAACTATTCTATCAATAAAAAGTTGGAAAATGTTTTCACGTTTATCGATATTGAAACACAAGTAAAAGTTTTTTCCTGTTTTTAAAAAGATTTCGAGACTATTATGTTTCATGAGAAACCTCCTTTTGAAAATCTCATTGATTCTATCATAGGTAAAGCTATAAAATTTAAAGCCTTTACGTAACTTTTGAAACTTCAACATTTTGCTTTCATCAATTGTTGCTTTTCTGCGTTGAAAATTGAGCATTTTCTTTGTCGTTTTGCCATTACTTTTTAATTTATATTTTTTATCATTAAAACTAGTTTCATTATATAAATTTCTATCATTTTGAGAATCATTTATGTTATATTTGTTATGTAAGTTTTTTTTATGTAACTTCGCAGCAGTGTTGCTACCACTATGATTTAGGTATGGGCAAGTACGATCCCAATCTTCAGTATACTCATTTAATATCCAAAATGTTTTTCTAAATTTTTGTTTGGAATATGTCAAAAATCCTTCACGATCCAAATGCAAATTGGTTAAAATATAAAATTGACTTTTTCCTAAAATTAAAATAGCATCAATATGATGGCATTCTTCAACTAAAAGGCAATTATAAGCAGATATAAAATCATCATTAGGATTAATCAAATTTTTCACAAAATTTAATCTGAAAATCTGATCTAGATAACATATTTGAGAAACGAATTTTTTGATCTTTAAACAATCAAACATTTTTTCAAAGTTTGATTTTTTATCAGTTAAATATTCAGCATTATTTTTACAGAATTTTTTATTCCAATCATCATAATTCCCACTTCGACTTCCATAAAATTTCTTATTGAGTTCTTCATTTTTGATTGAATCTAATTTAAGAATTAATTTATTTTTAATTCTTGCGGCACCTTCATGATTAAAGATAAAAGAACTAAAATCCAATTGTTTTTCAATTAAAATTTTAGCATTTTTATCATAGTATTTTATATTTTGATAATAAAAGAATTTTTTAAGTAATTTTTTCGATTCTTGAAATTTTAAAATTAATGTAAAATAGGTTTGTTGTAAATTAGCTATTAAGCTGCATAGACGACATTCATCTCCTTTACATTCTCCTTCTATATCAATATTGTTTTCATTTTCGTTTTCAAAATCAGCTTCAGTTTTGTTAATATTTTGATTATTATATTCTGAATAATCTATAGAATCTTCGAATTCTGGTAAAATTTGACAGTTATGACTCATTATGTTGGAATTATTAATCAAATTGTTTAATTGTTGAGTTTCTAGAATGTTGTTGTTTTCAGCGTTATAATTTGCCTTATTGATATTATTAGGATTTAAATTTGTGTTCAAATTATTATTGTAAGAAGTTGTACCATCCATGTTGAAATTTACTGATTTTTCTTTTGTTAAAGAGTTGTTAATATTATTCTGATTAGTACTGGGATAATCATATATAAAAATTCTATTGTCATTCATAGTTCCTGAAATGCTATCTTGATTTATATAACCAGTGTGAATTTGATTTTTGAAATATTCTTCCACATTAGTATTTGTTGTAGCAAAATCATTGCTGTGATCTTTACTAATTGGCCTATTATTTTTAGAATATAAATGCTGATTTATCTGAATTTGCATCGATTCAGATTTATCTATTTTTTTACTTCCTCTTTTTTCTATCGATTTAAAATTTATTTTACTATTATTTAAATTATTTTTTTTTCCTTTATCTTTCTCTTCAAGAGAATTATTTTTTGAAGTTTTACTATTGCTTAAATTCGTACTTGTATTGTTGCCAGTTTTACTTTTCGAAATTTCCTTTTTTTCTTTTGATATCTTTTTACTAATAAAACTATTTTCGTTTAAGTTTTCTTTTTTCTTCACAATACTTCTATTTCTTTTACTTAAATCTTCATCAATCTTGATTGTTTTTCTATTTTTATTACTTCCTGTGGGTATCATAGATTTTTGGAAGTATAGTTGTCCTTTGTTGTTTATCTCTTTATTGTATAATTTTAAAAAAAATGAAGGATTTAATAAATTATCGAGTTTATTAATGCCTGAATTGGTGATTGATTTGCGTAATTCTTGCTGTTGCTTTAAGCCTGACATATTCGAGATACTTAAATCTTCCCAAATTTTCGTGAACGTAGAGAGAATCATTTCTCTTGCAATTTTTGTTTTTTCCTCAAAAAGTTTTTTGAAGATAATTTTTATAATATAAGATGTATTGTCTAATTGTTCTTGATCAAAGTCTCGGTATTTAAGATGAGAGGTAATCAAATCATTAAAATAACCTGCAATTAAAATAAACTCTTGAGTTGAATTTATAACATTTCTCAATTGATCTTCAGTAGGCTCTAATTCACCTTTTTTAAATTTTAAAATTTGTTCCAATAAAACTGTTATTAATGGAATCGCAAATTGATCAACTTCTTCTTGGTGTGGAAATAGCATAAGAATTTTGAACATTTTCGATAAGATATTAACTTTTATTTCGTAATTTATTTCAGAATTTATAAACACATAATCTGCTTGATTAAAAAAAGTCAACATTTTTTCTATTAAAAAGACTTTTACTTTATCATCTAATTTCTTAAAAAAATTTAAATCAAAAATAACCTCAGTAATTATTTTAGGGAATAAAGGGTTAAAAAAATTCATTTTTAATTCTTCGTAATCATCTGTGCCAAATGCAAAATTAAATAAAATCTCAATTGTTTTGGAATCTATTATTTTTGTAATTTGCTTATCAGGGCTTGCCATTGGAGTGCATGCTCCTACTTGAAATGATGTATTATAATTTATTACTTTACTATTTGTATGGTGATCATTTAGAGAACATTTTAAATTTATTTGTAAGTTTTTTTGGGTGGAAATATCTTTTATAGAATTTATTTGTCCGCTACTGATATTAAACTGATCATTTTTATTGAAAATAATTGAATTAATATTTGAATTTCTGTCATTTATTATTGAAGAGTCATATTGATTTTGAATATTTTTTTGTTTTTCAATATTTAGAGTATTATTAAAGCTCGAATTTAAGTTATTTATATTATTTGGATTAAAAATATTATTGTTTGTACTTTTAATATCATTAAAGTTGTCTTCAGTATCCAAATCTCGGTTGTTGTTGTTTTTAGAATTTTCATTTACTTTATCTAAGAGATTTGAGATTTCAATAAGCCTAATAAAATCAGGGTTAATTTCATCTTTTTCTTGATTATCTAAACTAGATAAAAATAATTTTATATCGTTTTTGTCTACTGTTGTATTCCTTTTCGTTTTAATATTAATTTTTTCCATAATTTCATTTTTTTCTTTGTCTAATTCATTTAAGTTTATATTTAAGTTAAATTTCTCTAAACTATCTCTATTGGGAATTAAATCATTATTACTGTTATTATTAACCAGATTATTCTTTAAATAATTATCCAAATAATTTTTATCTTTTAAATTTGAAGAAAACGCTTTGTGAACAGGTTTTCTATGAAAAGTATTCTGTTCTTCATTCTTATTTTCCTCATTAATATTTTGAAAAATATTTTTAAATTTATTAGTGTCTGAATTGAAATTATCATTATCAGCTTTAGAAAAAATTTTCTTATCTAGGTCAAAGTTATTCAAATTACCAGTATTTTGTTTTATCTCTATCTCTGTTTGATTTCTAGGGTTCATTCCTGAAAAATTATGAAGATTATCTTCAGTTGTTTTACGTAAATATTTCTCTAAAATCTTTTCATCAAAGTTATTGTTTTTTTTAAATATACTTAGGTTATTATTCATAGCCAAATTATTGTCCATATCTCCTTCAGAAGAAATATTTTCGCTTTTGTTTTTAAATATTCTTTGAATTTCTTCATCAAGCTCATCTATATTATCATCATTATCCTCTAAATCATTATCTATTAAATTTTTAAATTCAACATTTTTTTTATATAAAATTGCTGATAAAATAGCTAAGTATTTATTATCACAAAATTCTACCATTTCTCCTATATTTGAAAGCATATATGCTTTAAGAAGAGTTAGTAACGAATTAAAACAATTATTTTCTTTACATTCAAATAAAGTAGAAAAAAAATTATCTATAAACCTTGAAGCGTAAATTTCCAAATCTAAATGATTATTTAGATTTAAAATTTTTTCTTTTAAATTATTTTTTATTGTTGCTATTTCAAATATTTGGCTTTGGAATATAATGTCACTTTCATTTAATTTTGAAAGTAAATAGGTATTATTAAAAACAACCTTATCTTCGTTTGTAATATTTGTCTCGGGAATGAAAGAAAGAAAGTCTTTTTCAGTAACATCGAGGAAAAATTTTCTTTGAATTTTAAATATAAAATTATTACAAAAACTAGGTTGATCAATTTTCAATTTCATAATTTGATTATTTGTGAAATAGCTTATTTTATCAGGTAAAAATTCATATAATATTTTACGTGGATCTATACCAATTCTTATATATTTCAATTTATCTTTTTGATGCTGAAAGTTAGGTGCAAATATTCTAAAAACTTTTTTCTTTAAATTTCTCCTTTTTATTTGATGAGCTCCTGCAGCCCCATTTTTTCCGGTTAAAATTTCACTCATTTTTAAAAAAATTAAATTTTCAGGATCTAATTTTTCATTATAAATCATAAAATAAGAGAAGTTTATATGAGGAATACATGCAAAATTATCAAAATTTGCTTCTCTTGTTGTAGAGCATGAATAGCCAGATATCAAATTATAAGATTGATTTAATTCCAAATATTTATACTCACAAGGAATTGCTGCTTTTAATTTTTCGTTAATGAAAATTTCCAATAGATTTTTTTCTTTTGAAATTATAAAAGCTATGTTATAAGCTTTCTGTAATTCCACGAATATATTTCTATTGTTTAGTTCTTCACAAGGAATAATTTTTTCATTTTCTTTTATTTTTAAAATTCCGTTTTCCATAACAGCTTCTAATGCGCATATATCTTTATCCTTTAATTCTCTTTCGAGTCGAAATACAGTAAAAACTGAACTAGTTTCAAAGTTTCTATGAAAAGTTAAAGACACCAAAATAGAAAAAATATTAGATTTGTTTTTCACATTATCTTTCGAAATTTTTTCTTGAGTTAGCCTTAAATTGCTTGTAAATAGCATATTATAGAAGCTCGGCTGACGAGTCACTAATGGTGAGAGAATAATACCTTGGTGAACTTTTTTCGCAGCTTTTAAATTCTTTTTTAGTATATTTGTCAGACGATCTAATAAACTATAATTAGGTTTTTTCTTTGAAAAGCCAAGATAAAGATATTCCATTACTAAATCTATATCTTTTTTATCAAAGAATTTTGCGCATAAATCAATAATCTCCATTATTTTTGAAATCAAAGTTGTTTTAATTAGATCTAATTGAATATATGGCATTGAAGGTATTTTTTCTAGAATTTCTAATTTTTCTTTTTTTAAGTAGTAATTTTTGTCTTCAATGAAGTTGTCTTCTGGGTTTTTAATATTTTTATTTACAAAATTATTATTAAAATTTAAAATATTATTTTGTATTTTTTCATTATTTTCTGTGAAATATTGATTAGAATTATTATTATTATTAAAAAGTTTATTCGCCAAAACATTATTGAAATATTCATCTTCTAATATAATTATAAGTGATTTCAATATTCGTGATTTTAGTAGCAATTTTATATTAGTTTCATTTACTTGACAAAGCAAATATATGAACTCAACAAAATCATAAAGAAATTTTATATTATTTAACTCTTTTACAATATTCTTTAAAATCATTTTAATCATAAATGGACTTTGCAATATGAAATTGGAGTAATTTGAAATATTGTCATAAACATTATTAAGCTCGTGTTCTTCCAATTTATATTTTTCTTTAAAAGTTAAGGTCAAATTTTCACAAAGATTCTCAACAGAATTATCAATATAATTTTTATTTTGTTCATCGTTAAAAGATAATCTTCTCATAGGCTTATCTGTAACTAAAGAATTTCGTTTTTCGAAAATGCTATTTTTCTTTTCCAAGATATATATTTTAAGCGAATTTTCTGCTAAATAATAAATAATATCTGTCAAATATTTTTTATCAGCTAAAGAATTATAAAAAAGAAGGATTTTTTTAATGGTTTCCTCACAGTCTTTTTTAGAAATAAAATTCTCAAATTTCCTGACCTTACTTCCTTCAGCAATTGAATTTTTTTGCGATTTAAATTCAATAGAGAAAATTATTTGATTGAATTTGAAAATCATTCCCATAAACAATCTCATGTAATTTTTAATTAAATTATGAATTTCTCGATCAAAAAATTCATTTCTATTATTTTGATTTTCATTTGTACTGTTTTCTTCAAAGTCTTTATTATTGAAATATTCAAGATCATTCTTATTTTTTTCAATTTTTGCTTTATAAAAATTAGTATTGATATTAAAATCCTCGAAATTTTGTAAAAGAGCTAAGTTGTCATTTTTACTATTATTGTTTATTGCATTGTTTTTATTAAGGAAAAAATAGTCTGAGTTTGTAAAATTATTACAATTATTATTCTGATAATCATTATTCGAGATATATACTCCTGAAATAGATGCTGGATCATTTTTAATAGTAAGTTTATTTTTAACTAAAATTATTAAATCAATAAAATCTAAAAATATTCTTTTTAAAAACTGCATATTTATTTGAATATTTGAAAGAATTTTATTATAATTGTCTGTTTTAAAACAAAAAACAATAATTTCATTAATTGTAAAGATTTCTTCTAACAAATTTTTAATTTGAAAAGAATTTTTAATTGTTAGTAAGAGTAGAGTTTCTTTCAATATTTGATATCTTTTCGAAAGAAATTTCGTATATTTTATAATCTCATAATCATCCTGCTCAAAATTAATTGTAAGATTCCAAATTTTATAAGCTACTGATTTATATTCTGTATATTGGGTTAAGGCATCGAAAAAAGTATCTAAAAAAAATAAATCTTTATATTTCTTAATGTTTTCTTGATTATTATTTAAAATGATCTCCAAAAATTCAATTAATTTTATTAATAATAAGGATGAAGCGGGTTTTTTCATTTCTTTGAAATCTTTTTTGTTTTGATAATTTATAGGTGTTAAGTTTAAATTATTGATATTTGAATGTTCGTTTATATTTTTTTTATTGGGAGTGGAAAAATTACTTTTATTATTAGATGAATTATTTTCACCTGAATTATAATTATTCAAATTAATTGTTGTATTGATTATTTTATTATTATGATTGAAATTCATCAAATTATTTGAAAAAAGCAAACCCCCATCGCTATTTATTTTCGAAATTTTAATTGTTTGTTCAAAAATTTCCTTTAGAATATCGAGGAAGCCACAGCTTATAAAAAGCTTCTGAAATTTGGCCTGATAAAAATCGAAAAACAGCTTAAAATGTTTTAGAATAATAAATATTTTAGACTCATCTTCACATATTAATAAATTTTTTAATATGCTTTTAATTTCTTTTTCTGGCGTATAAGGAAGATTTCCTTGAGAATCATTTGAGTTTCCACCAATACCCATTTCGCTTATTATAAGCAAAATTGAGTTAAATGGATAGCTCATCATTTCTTCTGAATAAGTATGTAAATTTTCCAAAATTAATTTACAATAATTAGTATTATTTATTATATTTTTATATTTGTTTAAATTGATATCATTATCTAGTAAATTTGTTAAGATTATTTTTCTCAAATATTCAGTTTTTTCAAAAATACTGTTTGAATTGTTATTTATATTTTCTAAATTTATATTTGTATTTGCATTAATATTTTCATTTGTATTTTTATTATTAAAAATACTTACTTGATTATTACTTACATTATTAGTTGTACTATTGTTTTTGTTGCTACCACCACTGTTATAATTTTGTAATTTTTCCTTTGAATTATAATTGTTGAGATTAATGATAGTATTGCTACAATTAGTAGCTTCGGAAATATTTGAATATAAATTAAGTAAAAATTCTATGACTTCAAAATCTTTAAAATTATTTGAATGAATAACAAGAGTCTTGTTTGAAATTAAATTATGAAGTGTGTGCTCATGTAATTTATGTTTTAAATCATCTTTATCTATGTATGCTAAATAGAAGATTTCGGAAATGAAATTTTTAAGCATAATATAAAAACTTTCTTCATTGATAAGATCATCATTTATAGATGTTACAAGTAAATCTTCAAATATTTTATACAAAAAATTAAAGATTTCATTTTTAAAATCTTTTTGTGTCTCATAAAAAGCTGCACAAATAATTAAAAGATTATTTAGTTCTCTAAATATTTCATTTATATCTTCATAGGATGAAGTAAAATAATTAGACTTTATTGCCGACAGAATTCCCTCAAGACAGTTATTATCAATTATGTATTTTCTGAAATTCCATAATTTTAAACCTTCTTTAGTGCATATATTAACCTTTATAAATATATCATAAGTGAATCTTCTTATAATTCTGATTTTAGATAAATCATTAAAAATTTTAGATAAATCATCAGTAGAAATCAAAAGAAAAATAGTTCTCATTTCAGGCTCATTTAGTAATTCGCATAAAAATTTAATAAATAAGGGCAAAGCCATATTTGCAGTTTTTTCTATGAAAAATTGAAAGTTGTCTTCAAATATATTTTCATTTGTATTAATATAGCAGTTCAAATTACGAATTTTTTGTGTTTTTAAATTGTTGTTATAGTCATTAACAGAATTATCACTTGATTGGGTTTCTGTTTTTTGCGATTGTTGATTTAGATTTGGAGCTAAAGCAAAGTATTTATTATTAGAATCACGGTGATTAGGACATGAGCTTGAAGAAAAATCTAAAAAATTATAATATTAAATAATTATTTTAAAGTACAAACAATATAATACTGAATAATAAGCTGTTGATCCAATAATATATTTTTACTAAAATGATTTTTTTATATGTTTGTATGCATTTTAAAAATGTGCATTATAAATATAACAAAAAAAATACTTAAATTTATCTATACTATTATTTTTTTATAGAAGTTTAAAAATTTTTATTATATTACGAAAAATTGAAAATTGAAATTCTCTTCAATTATGCAAAAATATTAAAATAGTTTTAAAAAATCTTTTAAAATTTTAAATAAAACAATATTAAAAAAAAATTTGATTCACTATTTAAAAGTGAAATAAAATCAATTTAAATTTACAATTATGTTCAGAACTATATCTCCCGCTTAGCTGGAAGTTATTTTGTTTGAGAATTTTATAAAAAATCTCTAAGATTAGAACTGTCTGTACTCCAATATCCGCTATATCATTTTCTTTGTCTAAAATTGATTCAGTAACATCACAAATCTTCAAAAAGCTTAAAGATGTTAACAAAGACATCAAATAAGAGCCAATTGCCTGATCTTTGATTACCTTATCAACTATATCTTCATCAGATACCCATAGTTCATTTTCAAAATCATAAAATTGCTTTAAAAAACCCGTGATTGATTCTTTACTAGTAAAATTTTCTGTTGAACTGTAAGCTCTTATTATGGTATGAGTCAATCTATAATAGTCTTGAGCTACTAATAAAAAGAAAACTTTCGGTTCTGATTTGTATCCTTTTTCTTTAAAATTGTTTTTAATAAAATCGCATAATTTTTGTTTTAATAGATTTGAATCAAATTCCTTTTCGCGTTTTGATGAAATACTCTTCTTTTCCCTTAATTGATTTTTAGTTTCTATAGCAAACTTAGCGAAAGTTTTAATCAAATCGCGTAGCTTCTGTAAATTTGGAAAAGAAGCTATACTGGATTTTCGTCTAAACATTCCGAAAAGATTATCCATATTTATTTTATTATTTTTGATTATTTTGTATTTTAGTAAATATTGAATTTATTTTATGATTTTTTTTAATATATCTAACAAATTACTCTTGTAAATAAAGGATTATTATTGATTAATACTATTTTTAACTTAAATTTTTATTCATTAAAATATTTATAATATCATGGCCTAAAACAAAAGGGAAAAATAATATAATATAGTAAAATTAAAATTTAAAAT
>Ga0194116_10006204_pt1 | contig 12829 bp, 10 predicted proteins | sample TA2MahsurfametaG_4_FD_148617 | JGI IMG/M metagenome (GOLD analysis project Ga0194116, IMG submission 148617) | Freshwater microbial communities from Lake Tanganyika, Tanzania - TA2015008 Mahale S9 surface | ecosystem: Environmental > Aquatic > Freshwater > Lake | place: Tanzania: Lake... | reverse complement strand
AATTTTAATGACACATCCGAAAATTTATTGTTAAATAAACATGAAGCACAAGATCATTTCAAAATTTTATATTTTGATAAATTAATGCTTTTAGCAATTGAAAAATGCTTAAGAGCAAACAAAGAATTTTGCCGTAGCCATAATTATGATACAGAACATGCACAAGCAGAATTAATTGATTTGAGAAATAAACATATGGAGGCATGCCTTGATAAAATTTTCGCTTTTCATCAAATCTATGATGAAGAATTGAATATTTTTTATAAATTTAATAAAAAATAAATATTGAATAATTTTTGCTATTTTTTAATTAAAAAATAAAAAACAATAAATGAGTTTGTTTTTATTATTCGCAATTTTTCTATTATTTATATTACTTCCAAGCATATTGTTATGTCTTTTGTTGACTTATCTTTCTAAAAGATTTAATTTCAATTTTAAGATATCAGGGCCCCTTAAATATAGAGATATTTTTCTTGTATATGAAAATGAATATTTTACTATAATATTAAGAATTGATTTAATTCATATTTACTTTATATGGTTGAAGTTGAGATTTCAATTAAAAGGAGTTTTTCTTAATGCCAAATTAAATTCCAAATTTTTGAAATATGAAAAGAACAAAAAGAGAAAATATGAATCATCAAATCAGGTTTTTAATTCCTCTATAAAAGATTCAATTAATAATAAAAGTTTTAAGAAAGGTTTAAAAGAAAATGAAAGTAGATAAAACTGAAATTTATAAAATATTAAAATTTATAAAAATTTCTTTATTTTAATAATTCGTTTTTTAAAGTATCATTATAATTAGTTTTTGAACTCAGAAAAAATTACTTTTATGATTTATTAAGGAAGAGATTTCTTATGAAGCATAAAATTAAAAGCAAAAAAGTATCAGTTGAAGAAGACATTATAGAGAATGTAATTAAACAATCAGATCAATCCAAAAAAGAAAAAATAATAAGAAATTTATTGGTTTTAGTAGATCTTTTATTGGAAGATCTTGATTTGAATATAAAGTTTGATAATAGTAGAAATGTATATACAGCTAAATTAAGAAAAATAATGCTTGGCGCAGTGAAAGGAATCAATAAGCATAAAGAAATTCACTTTATTTCGATAATTTATGAGATCGAACTAATTGAATACATTCAAATTAATCCAAATGATCTATTATATTATAATAAATTTAAATTATTATTTCTTAAAAAATTTTTCATTAATTTGAAACTAGAATACGGGTTATTCCCAAAAAGTCAAAACTCACTATTTAATACAATTAATTTTAAATCTGAGTTAAGTGAAGGAAATATCGATTTATCTTCGAGAAGCTTAGATACATTATTTTCCTTTATTGTAAGTTTATTTTTAATTAACTAGAAAAATTTTACAATTTTTATTGATGCCATCAATTATATAAACATGAAAAATTCAAGAAAAAATTCTAAGGTTAATAATAAATTCAAAGGAGATAGAGATCTTGAGAATATTTATTTTGAAAATGAAATTTATAATCAGAGAAGAAACAGAATAAGAAGTTTTGATGAAACCAGTAAATTTAAGATTTTTTAATAGAAATTACTTAAAAAAAATTAGATCAAGAATTCAAAGAATTACTTAATTCATTTAATCAATCTATTTCAGATTCAAACAATTATAATATAAATTATAATGATTATGAGACTTTCGTTTGCCAATCAAACAGGTATTTAAATAAGAAAATTACTTTTGAAGAATATATTCTTGAGAAAATTGATAATTCAATAAAAAAGTTAAAAATTTCTATTTTTGATTTCGAATTTAATCTACTATCCGATAATCATGATTCGAATTTCATGTCAATCAATTTGAATAATTTTATACTTGAAAATAAGAATTTATATAATTACTATTTTGATAAATCAAAAGTAAAGTTACTAAAGAATTCAAATACTTTAAAAATACAAGATTTAAAAATTACTTCCACAAATAAGAATAAAATAATTTTAAATCTAGACAATTTTTCATTCGATATTAATAAAGAATTAATTTATAAGCAAATAATTAAAAATGGAATGATAAATAATGATTTAAATTTTGAAATGCCAGTTTTGGAAATAACTTTAACTATTCAAGAAATAGAAAAAATTATTGATTTAATTTCAATCATCCAAAATGGGATTTATAAAATTTCAACTTCAAATTCAAATAAAGATATAAAAAAAGAGGATAATAATAATTTAAATAAAAAGGCTTATAGTGAAAATGATGATTTAAATATTGAGAGATTTGAAAGTTATAACTACAAAAATATTAAGATTGACAATATAAAATTTATTATGGAAGATAAATTTCTTTTAACAGAGTTATTTGATTTTTCATTTTTGCTTAAATCAGAAGAAAAAAAATTTCTTTATTCCAAAGTTGAGATTTTAATAAAACCTATAAATTTAATTTTTATGAATATAAGAAAGAATTTTTATAATTCACATCTATTAAGTCGAAGTTTAATTATTAATTTCGAAAATGAATTTTCTTCCTCTTCAAATAAATTAGAAATTTTCGTTGAAAAAGGTTTTGTTTATATAAGTGATGAAAATCTTTTAGAAATAATAAAATTCATTGGAAAAATTTTATATTTATTTTCAAAATTAAATCCAAAAAGAGAAGAAATTGGAGTTAATAAAGTTAATAATTCTTTCAAAAAGGACAGCAATAAATTGGATGATAAAAATAATCAGAATAATAAATCTAACAAAGAAATTCAAGATATTAATATAAATGAATTTTTAATTTTCTTTTCATTTGAATACAAAAATCTATTTTTAATCAAAGTTCCTAAAATAATAATAAAACCGAACGAATTGATAGTTATAGAAAAATTAAATTGCTATTTTAAAAATTTATGTCAATTTCCTTCAGAGTATAATATTAGCAATAATCTTAAAATTAATATAAGAAAAATCAAATTTATTAAAATAAAGAATATTTTTATCAAATTCCAAAAAAACAATTTAATTTTAGAGGATAAAAATAATAATGATAAATTAAATGGGTTAACATATTATCGACAAAAGAGTTTTTATTTAGTAAATTCAACAGAAGTGAGTTTTGAGAATCTCGAATTAAATATATTTATTAATGAAATGCTTTTGCCCTTTATTGAAATATCTAATTATTTTCAATTTTTTCCTTATTGGGTAGAATATAATATAAATAGTAAAGATCAGGAAGTTTATCAAAGCAATTTTACAAAGGATGATGAAAATAAAGATTTTCTGGAACATAAAAAAAGTTACAAAGATCTTAATGATTTGGAATCTGCTAATCCTAATGAAAAAAATATATTCAAGTTAAAGATCCATAATATAAAATGTTTTATAAATGAAGCTTTTAAGATATTAAAGAAACCACTGAAAGATGGAGAGTTATCTGATTATTCAATTAATATCGAAAATGTTTTTTTGAATACAGTTAATTATAAAGAAGAAGTCTTAATGATTGATCAAAACCGTATAATTATTTTGACTCCTTTTTATTTTTTTAATCTTGAATTAATTCATAAAATTTTTAATAATTAGAATATGCTCTGAGTAGAAAAGATTCCATAAAAATATTAGAATCTCAAAGAAATTATTATACATCTGGGAATTTTAAGGAAATGAAAAATTATTTCGATATTGAATTTTTCTATAACAAAAATAAAAAATCAATTGAAAGTAAATAAAAAAATAAAAAATTTTTATATTCAAATTAAATTTTTTCAAAGGCTTAGAAACAAAAATTACTCTAGAAAATATTTCTTTGTTAGCAAAAGAAGCAACTTTATTAATTTCAAATGAATTTACAATTTTTATTGAAAATCATATCAGTGAAAGAGTAAATAAATTTTTAAAATTAAAGGAAAAAAGATATGAAGAAAATCAGAAAGAAAAATCTCACTTTACATGCATTTTTAAAGAAAATTTTATCAAATGCCAAAAACCCTTAGATATTTATAGAATTAATTTAATTAAAAAAATATTTATAAAAAATTTGGATTTTAATTTGGAAAATCCAAATTTAATTGATAAGTTGAAGTCATTTTCAGATAAAATGTTTCAAATTTATGAAAATTTTATTATGAATAAAGATAGCAACATTATTAAAAATATCTCAGAAAATATTGATAAAGAAATAGATTCGATTAATTTGAATTCTCAACTCCAAATTAAAGTAAAAAATTTGACTTTTATTATTCAAGCAATCGATAATATTTCTAATCAAATATTCAATAAACTATATATTAAAATAAACTTTCTTTACTTGGATAAAATCGAGAATTTAATAGATGAAAATTTGCAAAACATAGAAAATAATGGTTTAAATATTTCAGTTTATAGATTTTCTGTTGGCTTCGAATATTCAAAAAATTATGATTATCCATTAATTCAGATTCCTTTTTCAGAAATATCTTTTAATGAAAAGAAAAATCATGTTAAAATAAATTTTCCAAATTCTAAAAATATAATTTTTAAATACAAATCAGAATTAACTGGCAACTTTAAAAATGATTTAGAATTTATTTCTTCTTCTCAAGAACTTGATAACTTTATCAATGAAGCCAATTCTTTTTTACTTTTTATTAATTTTCAATATATTAGCACTTTCCATAAAGTTATTGAAAATATACTAAACAGTTCTTTATTTTTAAGAAATTCTTTTTTTAACAATCAAGATTACTCTAATTGCAATCCTAATAATTTAAAATTCAATACTCCAGTTAATAATGAAGACTCTAAAATGGTCGTTTGCGAAAATTTAGATATTCCTCTTAATATTTATGAAAATAAATTGCATCCAATAGAATTTACAAATCAAATTAATGATTACGAAATTAATAAAAACATTGTAAAAAATATAAACTCAATTGAAATCAAGAAATTAAAATCAATCGAGAATCCATTATTGTCTAAAGATGAATGTAAAAAAAATTCCGAAGTGGATAAACTAATGAAAAATAATAAAGAAAAAACTAAATCTGGAAATAACATTCAAACGAATTCTTTTGTAAATGATTATATGGATGACCATTTATATAAAAAAAATTTAAATGAAAAATTTGATTTGAATATCAAAACTAAAGAAATAATTCCATTTAAATTAAGTTTATCAATATTTGATTTAAAAATAATATATTTAGTCGATTACAAAAATGAATATTGTAGGATATTCCGTTATAATTGTGATATAATAAATAAAGGATATTTTGGTTATATAGTTAGAATGTATCAAATTTATATGAGTTATGAAATAAACCAAAAAATAGATCAACTAAAATTGAATTCAAATTTCTTAACTATATCCTTCTTAAATAATAAAAATTTTAAAGATGAGTTATTCTTTTTCTATGATAAGGATATTAAATATAGCAAATTCAAAAATTTGAAAAAAAATGACGAATTTTTAAAATTTCATGATTCTATTGATTCTAAATTGGATAGAAATTTCTCTAGCCAAAATGAATTCAGAAATTATTATAGCACAAATCTTCTATATAGAAATATTTTTGAAATAACTGATCTCAATAATTTCAAACTTTTTTTTGAATTAGATAATTTCCAAGATCAATTAAATATTTATAATGATTTGATTCATTTGAAAAATAAAAATACGAACTTTAGTAATAAAATAGATTTTAATAATAATGATTATTATTCAATTAATGAAAAAAAAAAAAATTCAAAAATTGAAATTTATGAAGAGTTAATATTCGACCATAAACACACTTTGCTAAAAATTAATCATATTAGTTTCAAAAGAGATAAAAATATTAATCAAAATGCAGAAGATGTATTAATAATATTTGATGACTTGAAAATCACTTGGAATAAATTTAATATGGATGTTCTTGAAACAATATTGTTTGATGATGTTTTCCAAATTTTGGATAAAATAGTTTTAAAAATTGATTCTACTACTATATGCGGAAATGAGAACTTTAATAGAGAAATTAATTCAAAAATTAAAACAAATCAAGAATTAAATGCAACCAAAAACAAAATTATTGATAAAAATGATAATGATATTTCGCTGATAATTGAATCAAAAACAAATAAAATAAATAAAATTCCCTTAAAAAATAATAATACTAAAGACAACAAAGAAATAAATTTAATATCATCTTTGGATATAGGAAGATTTAATTTTGTATTTGAATTAAAGAAACCCCAAATTTGCATCCAAAATGAAATAAAAAAATCAAAAGTTCTTTTATCAACGCAAGATAGGTTTATTATGGTCGTTTCAAAAATATGCTTGAATGAAGATAAAAAAGATATGAAAATAGATTTGAATCTTAATTCCATTAATTTTTTTATATCTCCAAATCACATGGATTCAAAATATATCTATTGGATTGGTAATAGTGATGAAAACAAATACTATATAGAAAAGAATATGTTTTGTGAAATATTCAACACTCCCAATGTCAATTTAGTCATATCTCAAAATATATATAAGACTTTAACAGAAAAAAAATTTGAATTATTTACTAAAATAGAAATAAATATTGATCATATATTAGCGAATTTTGATAAAAAATCATTTGTTCATTTTCAAAATATTTTTGAAGTATTTATTTTCAATAGAGGATATTCTTACGCCGATGAAAAGATTAATATAGATTCTAGAGATAATGATTTGAAAACCTATAATTATAATCATATTCGAAAGGAAATTTTAAAATCAGTTGAGCCTTTTATTTCTGGGAATAAAAATAAACAAAAAGAAATATCTTTTAATCTAAAAAATGTTGAAATCACTCTTTTTAAAGAGAATAAAAATATTCTGAAGATCCTGATTAATAATTTAGAAGGTGAACATATAATCTATAGTGATAAAGCCTCTGAAACTATTATTAATATAAAGGATTTAAAAATTATGGATTTATGTGATATAAATAAAGAAATAATTTTATGTTCCAATTATCAATCAAATCAATTGAATTCAGAATTTGAAGATAAATTAGATTTAATAACCTTTAGAAGAAAAGATACATTCGTTTCAAGTAATATTATTTTTTTAACTTAAAATTTCAAATTTCATTTTATTTCTCATTTTTAAAATTCAATAAATATTCAAAAAAGTTGGAACTGATTCTTTTTGGTATGTATTAGATTATTTTGAAATAAATGTTCTTCCACTTTATATAAATGTATCTAAATATCACTGTGATTTTGTTATGGATTTCATGTTCGATGAAAATTTATTAGAAAATGAAACTGATGAAAATTTACTAAAAAGCTCGGAATTCAATATTACAAAAGAAGAAAATAGGACTAAGGAGAAAGATTTAGAAAAGAAAAAAGAAAAAAATATTGAAATTACTGAAAAGGAATATCCAATATTTTTTAAACAGATAAGAATAAATGAAACTGTTTTGACCTTGAGTATTTTCTTCTATGAAAAATCCAAATTTGTAATTATTTTGTTATGGAATTATTGATTTTTTTATTTTCAATTTTCAAAAAATTAAATATTATTATAGAATTTGAAAAATGCTAAATTGAAGTTTACAGCATTTGAGAAAAAGGAAAAGTTTTATGAATCGAGTAAATTGATGTTGAGATTAATCAGGCATTTAAAATTTGTAAGTTTGAAAAATGTTCCTAGAGTTTTATCAAATCTTATATTTGGATCAAAAAAAGATCATGAAGACTTAGATTTTAGTCCAAAAAAACATCAGAGTAAACAATTAAATGAATCTGAGTTAGAAATATTGCATAGAAAAATGCTATTTGGAAAAAAATAATTATATATTTAAATTCATCTTTTAGAATTAAAAATTTAATTCTTATAAAAATAAGAACATGTGTTATAAATTTTAATTCTTATTGTACAATAAAATTATTTACCCAAAATTAAAATAAACAATTTGATTTGAATTTTAAGATTCTATTGAAATACGAATTGATATGATTTTTAATTTTTAGTTAAGATTTTTAATTTTTTCTTTATAAGATAATAATCTGGAGATTTAAATATCATAAGTTTTAAGTGAAATTTTATCAATTTTGATTTAAATTATTACCTTAAAATTAATATTAAGAAAAGAAATTGTTTAATAATATTAAAAAGCCAATATTAAAAATTTTTAAAAAACTATGATAATTTTATTATAATAATTTAAAATAAAAAAATTCAGTTGCAGCTATAAATGAAAAGGTTCTCGAAAAACAAAAACAATATTAACATTGACAAAAATTATTTTTTGATTGATAATCAAAATCAGGATTCAAGTAATCAAAATAATTCAGATTCAAAGTTCGTGATTTTTTGGGCATTTGATGATAATTCAACCAGCAGCAAGAATTTTAAAATTTTAAATAATACAGAATTACATTTATTCATAAGAAAATTCTATCAAGTGGAAAAATTAAAACAATTTCTGGACAATAGAGAAAATATTCGTTTTTTTAAAGAGAAACATATCGCATTGATCATCTCATTCCAATATGCATGTATAATTAGTGGAATATTAAAATCAAATTTTTTCATTGAAAAAGTTTTTATTCTATTTGAATCAGATCAAGAAATAGATTCATTAGTAAAGGAATTTCATTTGGAAAATTTTTCAGATATTGTTTCAGTATCGGCTCATACAATGAAAAATTCTAATATTTTTCCGGAAAAAGACATAAATGTAATTGTAGATAAATTATTTAATTTTTTCAACATTACTCCAAAAAAAAATAATCAAACGAGTCAAAATAGCTTGATTTCAATAGACTTAACTGATAAACAATCTAAAGGTTCAAATACAAAAAAATCAAAAAGTGAAGACAAAGAATTATATGAAGGAATAGATTTTTTAAATAATAATATTTATGATGAAATGATAGAAAGTTTAGATAATGTATGTCAGCATTATTTGGAAATAAATTTTATTATTAAATTATTAGAAAATAAAGAAAATATTGAAGAAGCGAAAATTGATTTTATTTTATTTTGTGAAGATAGAATTAAGAAAAGCCAATCTTCATTTACTGCGGAAGATTTTAATACTTTTAAAGCGAAAATCACAGAAAGAAGAGCTGAAAACTATTCAATAATTAAATTTATTGCAAATAATCTAAAATTTTACACTTTTTTCAATAAAATTTTAATTAATGAAACATTTGAAGATATTTTTAAAATTAGATATTTGATTTATCTTACAAAAGCAGATCTTAATAACCTTAAGCCTAGAAAACAAACTATAAATGTCTTAGGGAGTGATAATAATATTAAAAGAAATACTGTAGATTATAAAAAAATTGACTCAAATGAAAAAGAAAATCAAAAAATGTTTTTATACAAAAAAGCTTTGCTAACAAAAGAAGATTTAAAAACAATTAACTCATGCAAAAATTATCCTTATCTAGTTAAAGGCTTTATTAGTTCAGTGGATAATTTACAATATTTAATTCATAGCTTTTCCACTATGAGCTATAAAAAAAAGATAAATGCTAACGACACAAAGTCTTTTATTAATCAAAATAATAATGAAGAAACAACAACTTTACCTTCTGAATATGTTAAAGTAATATATTTTATAGAGTTAGAAGGAAAAGTATTTAATGACAAAAAATTTATTTTAGAATTTGATAAAAATTTGAATGAAAATGGACTCAAAAATGGCTCTTCATATAAAATGAAAATTTCAGATGAAGATAATAATCCAATAAATTTCGAGATGAAAAATTATTTAATTTTAAATAATATTTTTCTTATATTTAATAAAGTAAAAATTTCCAAATCATTTCATGAAGTATATTGTAATTTAAAACATTTTTCTGATATCCAAAATTATTTTAGTTCCTTAGTTTTAAGTCTTGAAGAAAAATTAAATCGAATAACAAAAAAAAATTATGAATTAGATGTATTTTATGTTATTGAATATGCTAATATTTTACAAGATTTTTCTAAATTCGAAGAATTATTGAAAAAAGTCTCAATTAAAAATGAAGAACAAATACTTGATATGGTCAATTCTCTTTGCAGTTCTACTTCTTTGAATAATAGCGCACGTAGAAGCATTTCGCAGGACTCAAATACATCTCTACTTAGATCAGCTGATTATAAAAATTTAATTGTGAAGTATTATATGTGGGGTTTATTAAAATTGTCCACAGATAATCATAAAGAGGCAATTGATTACTATGATAAAGCTCTGCTAATTGTTGATCCTCTTGAAAATAAAAAGATCAAATTAACTCAAAATGACAAAGACATATATAATTACTACTCAGAAATAATAGCCAATATAAATTTTGATTTAGCTAAATTGAATTTGAATATTTTCATTGACACAAAAAATTTTGATAAATTAGATTTAGCTCATGAGAAAATCGAGAAATCTTTAGACAAACGCTCAAAAATCTATAATGAAAGAAGTAAAGAAATAGCTGATTGCTTGAATTTAAAAGGAATTATTTTTAAAAACTCAAATCAATTAGATGAAGCCTTGGAATTGTATAATTTATCCATGGAAATTAAAAAAGAACTTTATCCAGAAGATAGTTTAGAAATGACTGGAATCTATAATAATATTGGTAACGTTTTATTGAAAAAAAAGAGATTAGACGAAGCAATGATTATATTTAATAGAGCTTTAAAAATATGCTTAAAATATTATGAACATGATAATCTTGATACTGCTGATTGTTATAGCAACATAGGAAGCGTTTATTTTTCAAAAGGTGAAAATGAAGTTTCAATCAAAAATCAAAAAATTGCTTTAGATATGTATTTGAATATCTTAGGCAAAGAAAATTCTTTGACTGCTATTATTTATATAAATTTAGGCTTAGCCTATTATGCAATGGGGGATTATGATAATGCATTAATTAACTATGAAAATAGTTTGGAAATAGAAAAAAAAACACATGGTGAGTTCCATCCAGATACAGCGAATTGTTATAACAATTTAGGAAATGCTTATAATAATAAAAAAGACTACGAAAAAGCGATAATGTGTTTACAGAAATGTGTAGAAATTAGAATTGAAACAGTTGGGGAAGATCATACCGAAACAGCAAATTCTTTTAATAATTTAGGAAATGTTTACTTAACAATGGGGGATTTCGATTTTGCTCTAAAGTACTATACTTTTAGTTATAACATTAAACTAAAAAAAAATGGAGAAAATAGTGCAGATACAGCTTGTGCATTAAATAATATTGGTCTCGCATATTTAAGAAAGGATGATTTTGATCAAGCCTTGAATTATTTTAAAAAAAGTTTTAATATCAAATTGAATACATTGGGGAACGATCATCCTAGTACCAAAAGATCCAAAAAGAATATTGAAATTGTGGAAAAAATTTTGGAAGAGATTAAAAATGAAGAACAAGAATGAAAAATGTGATTTAAAATTTTTAAGCAATTTTAGAAAAAAATTATCAACAAGAAAAAACATTGAGATTATTTATTATATTAAGAATAGTACTGATTATCTAATAATTCACCTAATTATAAGTTATAAATTTATGTAAATAAAACATTTACAAAAATTAAAATTTTTCGAGAAATTTTTTAAAATATTGCCTTTCAAATAAAAGAATTCAAATAATTGAAAATGTTTGACATAAAATTTATTTTTAAATTTACAAAATAGAAACTCAAAAAAAATCAAAAGATTAATTTTAATTTGTATAATTATGGATTATGAGTAACCATTATTCTATACAGATATTGATACAAATAAAATTTAGAGAACAATTGTTTTAGAATATATATTTCTTCAATTTATATTTTTTAAAAATTAATTAAGATCAAATTCATCAGCAAATCGAAAAATTAATTATTATATAATACTTAATTGAGATAAAAAGTATTTAATATATCATTTAGTTAAAAATAAAAAAATATCTCATTTCAATTTTTCATAATCATTATTTTAGAATTACCAATCTAAACAAATAGAAATGTCAAATAATAAGAAGAAATCAATTGAGAGTATAGAAGAAATCACACAAGCAATAAATAATACAATGAAAAAATTCAAAGATTTAGATTTAGATAAAGACTTATCAATTATAATTTCCGAAAATACTGAACCTAAAGAAATAGAGACTAACATAAAGGAGGAAATTAATAAATCCTTATCTGAAAAAAATTCTCAAAGTTTTTATAATTCTAAATTTGATATAAAAGAAAATAAGGTTTTAAAAAATTTTATAGATGAGAACAATTATTTTCAAAAATATCCAATGACTAAAAATAATAACGAGAACTTAGGTTTAAATAAGGGAGTAAATTATTTTACAAAGAATAATAATTTAAATTTTAATAAAATAAATCAAGATTATGATTTGATTTTTAATAAAATGAATAATGAAAAGCACACTAGAAACTTTTCTGAAAATTTATTTGATAATAAAAACATTTTAAATAAAACAAATATAAATAATCTATATTCTATAAATAATCAAAATAACAACCTTTTAGTGAATAGCAATTTTAATTCAACAGTAGATAAGATATATAGTTCTTTAGAGGAATTTCAAAAAAATATAGAAAAAGATTTTTCAGAAATTGAGGAAACTATCGAAAATTTAATTGAAAAAGATTTGAAATTGTTAAAATGAAATGACTTTTAAATTATCAATAAATAAATTAAATATGTATTTAAATAAGATATCATATTTTTGAAGTTTAATTTTTTATATATTATTGCAATTAATTAATTACTGCATAGATAATTTGTGTTCTTATATTAAAATAGGATTCAATAAATAAAAAATCTTAAAAATTATTTCCTTTTAATTTTTCATAAATTCTTAAATTAATAATGTTTTCTTTAATTTTTCTTTTGGGGATTGGGGAT
>Ga0194116_10006201_pt1 | contig 12832 bp, 9 predicted proteins | sample TA2MahsurfametaG_4_FD_148617 | JGI IMG/M metagenome (GOLD analysis project Ga0194116, IMG submission 148617) | Freshwater microbial communities from Lake Tanganyika, Tanzania - TA2015008 Mahale S9 surface | ecosystem: Environmental > Aquatic > Freshwater > Lake | place: Tanzania: Lake Tanganyika... | reverse complement strand
CAATCCCCAATCCCCAATCCCCAAAATTTATCTAAAAATAACATTATAATAAAAATTTTAAAAATGATTATTATCAAATTAGAGAAATCTAAATTTTAAATTATTTACATAAAATATAAAATTTTTAATTTTTAAAGATTCATAAAAATTATATTTATCTTTTATATTCCTTTTTAGATAAATTAATAAATTCAGAAAATGAATTCTTAAAATTAATTATTTTTCATTATAATCATCAATTATTTTTTTCATTTTCTGACAAATAGAATCAGCATTTGAATTTTCAGTACTAAAATAAATAGTAGCAGAATCACGCTAATCATTTTTAAAAATTTATTAAGAATTTGAAAAAAAATACTAATAATCTTTGAATTATTCGTAACCTAACGCTAAATATAATGGAGAAAAAATATTAATTTTATCGAAATTTTTAATTCTAAAAATTTTTATTTCAATATATTTATTACCCCATTCAATTGTCTTTTAAATAAAATTCTAATTTTATCATAAGGATTTGAGCTGCCATTTCTTGAATCGAAAATAACATGTTTGATATCTTGAAAGTTTAATAATGCTTTTATTTCTTTTCTTGTAATATCAATCAAATACATAATTTGAGTTGAAAAGATTATTAATATAGAATCATTTTTATGATTTTTATAATACTCAGCACCATTATAATCAATACGAACATTTTTTAAATGTTCAACTTTGTTTTTAATTAAATCAACAACAGAAGCATCGAATTGATTATATGTTTTAATCTTAATTTATAATAAATTAAATATTCTTTTTAAAGAATCAAAAATTAAAAAATTTATAAAAGAATCTAGAAGAAAAAAAATAGTTAAATATTTATTTTAAACTTATATTAAATTAATAAATAAATAAAAATCTTTTAATTATTTTTACATATTTATGTTTTCCATAAAATGCCCTAGTCTTCCTTTCTGGCTTTAAATCTGATTCATCAGTGACTACAGTATTCTTTATTCCTTCTGATGTTTTTGAGACCAGTTCTAGAAATCCAGAAATTGGCTTTGATACAAGACCCCCAAATCCTTTTAAAATTCCTTTTCCAAAGCCAGTAATATTCTCTTTTTTAGCACCTTCAACAGGTTTAACAAAAACGTCTTTTACTCCAGAGCAGACTCCATTTGCCATAGAGGAAATTCCATATCCAAAACCTTCTATGAAATTTGTTGGCTTTTCAGTAATCTTTTTTTTTTCTATATCATTCATATATTTCTCATCTTGAGAAATATATAAAATCCCTTTTGATAAACCACCTGCAATTTTTGAAGTTGCTGAGAAAGTTCCATCAACAGCATGTTTCACTAATGAAACACTTCCATCAATTGCACCTTTAAATCCATCCAATGGTCCTCGTAATACTCCTTCAATAGGCTTTTGAAAAAAGTCTTTAAATCCACTACCCAAATTTTTAACAAGATTATTGGGATTTCCAAGAAAATCTGCTGCTCCAAAAATATGGAAAATTTTTTTAAGAATTTCCTGATTATATTGAGATATTATTAAATTAAAGATTCCTATTATCGAACCGTAAATATTTTGCATTTCGTATGTTGGTAAATTGATATCAGCCTTGTCTATATTTGAGACAGTTGAAAGAATTGAAGATAGAAAAGAATTGGATATAACATATTTTTGAAAGAATTTACTTTTTGAATTAGTATTAAAACTTAATTTCATTTCTATACTGCTTGTTTTGAGATTCTCAATAAAATATTTTTTTTCAGCAGTTGAAATTTTAAAAGAGTTATAATAAATCTTGAAATTGTAATAGTCTTGGTTGATAATAATTCCATCTTCGATGTTTTTTTTTTTTAACTCAAAAATAGGATTTATTAAAGTTAAAGAAGTATTTAGTTCATATGTTATATTTGAAACGAAATTTAAAATCGCCTCTATAACTTCTGAGTCAACAGAGAAACTAAAGCTTTGAATTAAATAGCGCAAAGATGTAATATTTTCAGAATCACTTATTTGATTATTTAATAATTCTTCTCTGTATTGTTCAGAATCTACTATTAAATTGAAAAATGGAGGAGAAATTAAACTTTCATCTTTAGAATCCGTGATTGGCTCCAAGTTTCTTCTCAAAATTATTGGATATTTAGTAAAATTAGAATATTGATTATCAAACTCTGCACTAGAAATTTTTAGTTGCATTAAATTTTTAATTGGAGGGTTAATTAGGTAATTATTCTCAGTTGAATACAAAAATTCAATATCTTTAAAAATCACATATAATATCTCAAAACGATTGTATTTCCGTCTTGTTTCCTTGATAAAACGATTATCAGATATTATCGAAATACCTAGTTGAGAAATTTTAATATTAAATTGGACAATCTCTATAAATTTATTATTTTTTTGAGCTATATTAGAATTACCATTAGGTTCTTTCTTTTCATTATTAATTTCTATAAAAGAATCTTTTTCTTCGTTATTTTTATCTATAATCATTTTTTGATTTGATTTTAATAATTTTGAATGATTTTTTTCATCTTGCTTATCGGAATTTAAAATGCTTGATTCAGGCAATTCTTCATCAGAAAATCTAACTATTTTTCTGAAGCCATCTGTTGAAATCGTGATTATAATATTAATATCATTATTTATTATTATTCTATCCTCAAATGGATAATTGAATTTATTTTGTTCATTTTCTGAGAAGGAATTTTGAGAAGAATTTGGTTGATTAATATTTTTTGTGTAACTAGAAGATCTAAAAGTTCTAGAGTTATTAGAAATCGGATTGCAATCGACTATTATAAAATTATTTTCTTTAGCAGAAAACTTTTTACGATTAACAATTAAAACTTTATTATCATTAACTTCATACATATTTCTTTCAATAAGAAGCTTTTCTAAATTAATTTCTTTATTAGATACTAATTCTTCAATTTTAAATTTTTTTATTAAGTTTTTAACATTATCAATATTTCCTATATCATAGCATTCAACACAAAATAATTTTTTATCATTATAGTTAGCCCAAGAGAATACCTTTTTTGAATCAGCATTTAGAAATTCGGCTGAATATTCATAACTGTTTTGAAACACTTTAAAAGACTTATTTTTACAGTTATTCTCAATTAAAAACTGACAATTTTTGTAATTAGTTTCTGAAAGGATGATATAAGTGCAATTTTCAATAATTTTTTTTTCAAAATTTACATATTTATTCTCCAAAGGATTAATTCCTGGAATTTGCAAAGTCATATAATTTGATGTCTCCAAATTTATAGAATTTGACCACATCCATTTAGAACCAGATTGATATTTTTTTTCATTATCGACTTCCATTGGTCTAAAGCAAGTTTGAGAATTTAATCCCTTACCAAAAAAGTGAAAAGGCCTTTTTTCTTGTGATTCTATAATTTCTGGTATTTCTTTGTTTGAGAAATTTTCATTATTTAAACAAATGCATATTGGTACATTCAATTCATTTACAATTATAAATTTTGGCAATATTCTGATTATATTTGTATAAATCTCCAGATCTTTCGCCACCAAGCTGAAATGCGAGTCATTAATAAATTCATATACAAGTTCTTTTCCAGATTTACATTCAATAGTTGAAGAAATACCAATTGCATTTAGTCTAATTGGATCTGAAAAACAATTTATTGTTTTTTTATCTGAGTTTAAAACTTCTACAACAAATACCTTTTCATCAGAAATCATAAATATATTTTTATTTTCTTGCTTATTTATTATATTAGAAGAAGAATTATTTTGTCCTGGAATTTCCATATGCTTTTTTCCTTGCAGATAATAAAATTTAAGATCAAGCATAGTCTGATTAATAATTACTGCATTTGCGTATATTATCAAGCTCTTAGTATAAAAATTGTCTTCAATCTGGACATATAGCTTGATTGGAAAATTGTTTTCATCATATAAAATAAATTCGGATCTTAGCATGAAATGATTGTAATTTGTTTTTTTTCCAGTAACTTTTTCAAGTTGCTCATAAAATTCTTTTGTATTGAAAAGTATAACATGACTATTAATACGATTATTGTTTTGATTTATTTTATTTTTGAAATCCAGAATAGAAATGTTTGCTAAGATGTTGTCTTTTTCTGAAAAAAAATCTAAATCAATATTTTCTGACTTGGGGATAAAGAAGTTTTTGCAATTTTTATCAACTAGAAAATCCAAGCTAATATCAAATGGTAGACAATTCCTTAAAGAAAAAGCAGTAGAAATTGTAACAGTTTTCAAAATTGAGTTTTCGGTGTTATTTGAACTAACAGTCATAAAAACTCCTCCTAAATTAAATTCTAATTTTGAAAAATTTTTATCAAAGAATGTTTTGAGATCAAAAATCATTTGATTTCTTTTGGCATTTGAAGAGCTTAAATTTATTATATTATTTTCAGAAAGTAAAAATTCAACTTTTCCATCTAAATATTCAAAGGGAATTCCACAATTTTGTTTGTGTCCTAAATTAATACATAAATTTGGCAAATCTCTTCTTTGGAAAATCAGAGTCAAATTTTTCTTCGCTTTATTTTTGAAGAAAAGACGAGAAAAAATTTTGACTATTTTTTTCATATTAACATACTCTACCTGTGAAATTAGCTGCTCATAATCTTTTGTTATATCTCTCGAAGTCTTATATTTTTTAATTATACTTTCGAAATTCACTGGATGATATTTAGTTTGAATTTTATCTATTTTTATTATGTTATCTAATATATCTCTTTCTTCCTTGTCTTCAAATTCTATTGCAATCATATTTTCAACTAAAAAGCTAAATCCTATATTTTTATTGATATTGTTTTTATTGCTGTGAATTATATTTTCCAGTTCATTTTCATCGATTAAATATTCTAAATCATATTCCTCATCTAAAATAAATATAATTTAAAGATATTCTTTTTAAATCATAAATTGATAAATTTAGTAATGATTTTATTTCTAATTAATTTACTAGGAGATAAAGTTTTAAGCTCAATTTTTAGATTTTGAGATTTATTCACCCTGAATATCTTTAAATTCTTTCCTGTGTAATTTAATATCTTGTGATTGGAAATTATTTTATTTTTATCATTTATAATTCTCTTGACTTCAATTTGGTAATTGTTTTTAAGCTTTAAATATTTTTCGATCCAAGAATTCAAAGTTGAATATAAAAAGCATATCTAAATTATAAAAATGAATTTATTTTATGAAAATTTAAATTGTAATAATTATTTTATTTATTTTTACCGTTAAATCAGATATATTAAAATTCAAAACTCCTTGTTTATATTCTAAAATATTAAAATTAATCTTTTTATTAACAATATTATTTTCAGAAGTTTTTTCGTAATCTAAAGTTAAATACGATTTTTCAATTAAAGGTTCCCAAATAGCAGCAAAATAATTATAAGTAATTAATTTAAATAATAGGTTTATTGTAATTGCACTGTGTCTATGAGTTCTCGAATTTTGAGACATTTCGAATTTTTGTATGATTATAGATAAAAAAGGATAAAGCGTATTCGCATGATCATCAATTAAAACCTCGAAAATTAAAATTTAATAATAATAAGAAAACTTTGATTATTTAAATTGATATAATTATAAGAGTTGAAAATTGATTTCAATAAATAAAATAAATGATTAATTACTATTTGGATTTCTTCAAAATTCACTTTCATCATTGTCATTCCATTATCAATTATTTTATCATTTTCATTTTTCTCATTTTCAGGAGCAACATTATTATTTATTTTCAAAGATTCATTAGTGGAAATTAAATTTTTGAAATGGACTTCATCCTTTATAGATTTACGTTGTGCTAATATTGAATACCTTGAATCATTTTGTGGATTTTGTGAAATAATCATTGAATTCTGCTTTAAAATAGACATCTTATAGCGAACATTCTCCAAAGATTCAATTCTTTTCTCATATTCTTCATTGAAAAGGGAATTGTTATATTCTACAACTTTTAGAAATAGAACCAAATCTCGATATGAAAGTTTAACTACTATTTTTTTTATATCGATAAATGAATCATAAGTTATTATATAATTATTCGGGTCTAGATATTGCATAATTGTTTTGCTTTCATAATTAAAATCAAATAAATTCATAATTTTTCTTTTTGGAATGGTAATATCTTTTTCATGAAATTCTTCTAAAGAACAAATAAAAGGACATATATCATATAACCAAACATTAATGCTGATTGTATTCATTTTATCATCATAAATTTTATTTTCAATAAATTTCTTCTCTTTTGAGGTAATCTCGTTTTTGGCTATTTCTTTTTTCAATAAATTATAGCCTTTCTTTAATTCCTCCTTTACATTTTGAACTTTCTCTCTCTGATACACTAAAACAAAGTCTGTTGATAAAGTTATGAGATCTTGGGAATGATTACTTATTGTTTCAGAAAGAAGAGATATTATTGGTTTTCGTATTTCAATTAAAACTCGCATTCCAGGATATTTATCAGTATCGGGATCAACTAAATTTAAGAGAATTATATTTTTTTTAAACTTTTAAAAAAAAAATTATTTAAAAATCATTCCATAAAGAATATATAAATTAATTTTTTTAAACCTTTTAATTTATATTCCAAATTTCTTTTTGAATTCAATTTCAAAAAAATAAATTAAATATACAAAGATTTGGAAGATCACTATCATTTTCATCATAAAAAGGAAATCCTTCTGTGAAAAAATATCTTATTAATTGTAGAGTATCCAATCTTAGTATTGTTTTCAAATTATTGATTTTTATAACAATATTTTTATCTCTGTCACACTCTATTACAAAAGTAATTTCTAATAATTCGTTATCTCTTATTTTTGTTTGATTAGTGTGATATTGGGTAAGCATTAATTCTTTCGTTTTATCTGGAAGATGATGGTATATTTCAAACATACTTGCCTTCAAACTAATGTCTTTTCTACCAGTTAATTTTTGAGCAAAATTTAAGCTCTTATTTTTAATCAACAAATTTGCAAAAATACAATTTTCAATAATTTTATTATCTTCAATCAGATCATTATTTTTATCAAACTTATTTTTTTTAATACAACCATTATCCCACAAAGATAATGAAATATTCGGTATTCCCAAATTGACTAACATATAATTATATTTATTGCATTTATAGACGAAATTATCATCATCAATTACTATTAAATTATTTGAAGTAGAACTATTTCTTTTATCCAATCCATTACCTTGTTTGTTTTGAGTTTCTTCTTCATTTTTATTCTTTTCACTATCATAATATTCCCCTAATCCATCAACATAAACGAAATTCAAATCGGAGCATTTCATTAAATTTGTGAAATCTTTCTGCCTCAAATTTAAGTATATATCATCAAGTCTAATATCTATATCAAAACACTTATCAATAAAATCGGGGTCATTTGAAAGCTTATCTTCATTGTTCAAATTAATAAAATTCATATCTATTGTAGCATTAGTATTTTCAATTAATTTAAAGTTATCATTGGTAAGAATATAAAAATTCTTAAGATCAAAAGTGTATGTACAAATCCATTTTTCTTTTTCTGGAAATATTTTGGATTTGTTTTTCATCTTTTTATAACTATTTTTTATAGTAACTGTTCCTAAATCAGCAAGGAAACTTTCTTCAAATCTATACCTTGGTTTAAGTAACAATTGTGGATTATTAAAGGTAACCTGTAAATCCATAAATTCAATTTCTTCTTCTTTTAATTTTGGAATTTTGCTTATATTGCTTTTATAAGTCTTTATTTTCTCTGGAGCTGCCAAAGCTCCCAAAAAATCTTCAAATAAATAGTTGAATACTCTAAAAAAATGTTCTTGAATGTAGTTTAATTTAACTGAATTAAAACTGACATACGCTTTTGAAGTATAATTTCCTTTCTGCAAAGGACATATAAGGGAATACGAACTATAATCAAATGCTAAAGAAGATGAATCTTTAAATCCTAAAATTTCTGTAAAATTATGCTTTTTAAATTTTAATTCTAAATACTCTTCTTGCGTTTTTATAGTATAAGGGTAATTTGTAAGATCTAGTAATCTAGTGTTTCCTAAATCTCCATAAATTTTCATATGATCATAAGTCATCTCAAAAAATAGATTTGTTAGTCCCAAACTCACTTCCATAAAATAATGATTTAATTTAGGTTGTACCCATATAATTTTTACTTCTTGCAAACTCAATTTCAAGAATAAGTATAGATCCTTTGTTTCATTACAATTTGGAAGTTTAAATTCATCTTCAGGATCAATGGCAGATATATCTACATTTAAATTTTTATTATTTGAGTTATTATTCAGAGAATTTATTAAATTTTTTCCTAAGATATTTACATCTTTCATTACTTGGTTAGTATTATTTAAATTAGAATCTACTAAGTTTTGAAGAATTTTTCCCTCTAATACTGGAGTCATTATCTCATCTTTAATTTTATCGCGCAAAATTTCATTATGTGCAAAGAATAGCAATAATCGCCTAATAGCTTGAGGCTGCCAAATTGCATAAATACAACCAATCTTTAAATCCAAATCCATACCAGTGTTTCTATACTTATAAGGAGATCCATCATCGGCAATTAAGAGGATTAATGAGAATATTTTTGTTTTTATTGATTCATGTTTATTTATTGTCGTAAGCATTTCATAAAAAGAAACATCATTATTACATTTTTCGTTGAAAATTTGAATGCTTTCCAAATCTATGCTAAGAGTTAAATCTAATTCTCGCAGTAAGAGTTCGAAAAAAAAGCCTCTCAATTTGCAATTAAATATTTTTTTGTTTTCATCGTTTTCATCGGTTAGCTCTATATTTACATTTTGAATTAAAATATTTAAAGCAAAAGAAATGACTTTTAAATTGTCAATTTCTGGATTGAGTTCGAGTAGACTCGCTTTATCATTTTCTTTTTTTTTATTATTTGTTTGATTTTGGATTTTATTGGTTAAATTATCATTTATATTTTTAATATTATTTAAATCTGTTTTTAATACAGGAGCAGCAGAATAATTACTCAATGTATCATCTGTAGGTAAAACTTTCATTTCTTCTGCTAAATCAAAACAAGCTAAATCTGGCTTTTTCAAATTAACTTCTTCATATGACTTCATTTCATTAATCCTTTCTTTTATTCCTTTTAGCCACTGTTTATATTTGTTTTCATTAGGTAAAATAATTTCTATATTTCCATATTTATTTTTTAAACCAATACTATACTCATATTCAATATTAGAATTTAAATTGCATTCAATATTTGGGATATTAATATTATTTTTTTCATTATAGTTCATTTTGCTATTAAGATTATTTTCAATAGAATTTATGTTATCACCAATATTTTCATTTACCAAGCAATTTGAAGAAATTTTTTCTGTGATTTTAGCATCCTTAATGAAAAAATAACTTTCAAATTGATCATCATCTAAATGCTTGTAGAAATATAAATATCCTCCTGATAGAACTCCAAAATATTCATTAGTGAGATTGAAATTATTTTTTTTCAAAATTTTTCCTAAAACTTTACAATTATTTTTAATTTCTTTTTTGCTTTGCTCAACTATAGACCAATGATCCATATTTTTTGTTGGTTTCATAACATCAATTAGAAAGTGCATTGTATAATACAAACTTTCTGATAATTTTAAGTTTATATTCTCGATATTTAATTCAATTACAAAACCTGGTTTATTTTCTTTTATAGGATTTGGACAAGTTTTATTAAGCATTCCAAAAACAAGAGTCATATTCAAGTCATTCACTAATTCATAAAATGTTGTGTTTGTTTCATAAATTTCATTAAAAGAAGAATAATGCTTAATTATTTTTTAAATTCTCCAAATAAAAAATTATTTTTATTAGAGATTTTTTAATATATTCACAGCAGAAAACCCTAATTTTGGATTTTCTGATTTAATAAAAATATAAATTAATTCAAAAATTCAAATTACTTTTATATTAGTATTAATAAATTCCAATTTGTATCTTTCATCATAATATTCTTTAGATTCAGTATTTTTAATAGTAATATTTCCGAAATCGACCACCAAGATTTTTGATCTTTTAGAATCATATTTGTTAAAAGGAATTATTAATTTACGAGGCTCTATATTAATTTCCAAAATATTCTTTCTCTCGAAAGCATTTTTTAACGTCTCTGAAGTTTTTTCTTTTATTTCAGACCATTTATCCCAAGCAATATTCACAATATCTTGATTGATTGTGGTTTCAATAACAAAGAAGGCAATAACTCTTTCCAAAAATGATTGATCGTAAATAAAGTTGACATTATTCTTTAAAATTTTAAATAATTAAGATTTATATTCAAATTTGTTTCATAAAATTTATAATTTTAAATGATAAAGATTTATCTTCAAATTTCTATCATAAAATTCATAATTTTAAATGATCAAGATTTATCTTAAAATAAATAAATTTTTTGTAAAAAAGAATATCATTAGTATTTACAATGTGTAAATTGAGTTTGGAATTTATTTTTTCTCCAGGTCCATATATAATAAAATTTAATTTCCAAATATAATCACTGAATAGATTAGTATTTACATCAATTGACTCATTTTTTTTATTTTCATCATAATTTTCTTTATTATTATCAAAATCCTTATTATAATAAGTAATCTGGCTGGTTTTGGTTTTATTCTTATTATAAATAGTAATCATATCAATAATAAAATCCTTCAATTGAGCTTCTAATTCTGTGAAATTCTCACCTTTTTTTAAATTAAAGCTTAAATATTTATATTTAAAAGAAAAAGATTCCTTAGTATCGTTTTTAGTCCTTGAAAACACAAAAGAGCCTTCATTTAATAAAAATTCAACTTTTAATTTAACTTCTTTTGAGGTTAAAATTAGCTCATTTTTTAATTGCTTTGTTGAGCTCTCTATTATTTCTTCAATTTTTTGTATTTCTTCAACTGAAAGCAAATTTTCTTCGTTAATTTTTTTTCCAAAAATATTTCCTAAAAAAGAAGATTTATTTTTTTTATTTTCTTCCTTTTTCTGCAAAGTAAAATTCTCTTTTATCCCCTTGATTGACCACTGATAAAGTAAATTTTCCTCGACGTTTTCTATAATGTATAAAAATCTTTTATATTCTTCATTACTAAGAGAAATACTCTCTTGTAAATATTTTTTATGAAGCTTTTGAAAATCTTCTTGAAAGCTTTTTATAATTGTTTCACATCTATCATATTCTTTTTCATTACCTGATAAATACCTAATTCTTTTAATTACACATGTAATAGCATATCTCCACCATTTTCTCGGCTTTTTCAAAATTGGTTGAAGAGGTTTAAAAAACAAATTTTTTCTGCTTTCATAATGAAAATATTGAAATTTTTGATAATTAGATGTATGATTCATTATACATATTATTGTATCAAACTGTATTTTTTGAAAATCAATATCAAATTTATCTAAGTTAATATAAATGTTTATTTTTGAAAAACCTTCTAACTCATTAAAAGTATTTTCTATCTTATTTTCTTCTGAATTTGCTTTTTCCATTATATTTACATTTTCATTATTCTGTTTTAGTTTGCTTGTAAGAGATATTGGTTTTATTAGATATTCAAAATCTTTTGCAAACTTTTCATTTTTTGGAAAACTTTCACAAAATTTCTTGTTTATTAAATTTGCATCTTTAATATCTGAAAATAAAAGACTTTCGTTGCATTTAAGGTAAAATCCAAAATTTTCAATCTTTAACAATTTATAAACATTCAAATCCTTGTATTTATTTCTATCAATAAAAATTTCATTCCAATTTTCATCTGTGTTTATTATCATCATCTCCTGTAGAGTGAATCCCAAACTATAAAATGGAGCTTTATTAGGTTCTTCAATCCTAAAATGAATGTTTTTTATATTAACATGCAGATTATCAATTATTTTAATAAATGTTCTTTGTAAATATCCAATGTTTTTTTCTTCTATAGTTAATGCACTTGTTAATTCTAATAATTTATCAGCTGCGAATTTTTTAAGTTTTTCTAATTTTACAGAACCTGAAATAAAATCAATAAATTCCCATTTTTCTTGTGGAATCAATGAGACAACCAAATGAATCTCTTCAATACTTGCAATAGTTGGATTACTGAAATTGCTTTTCCAAGGTATGCTAAGCTATTATTTTCATGAATTTATCAAATATTATTTATATAAACGAAATTTATTTATAAACTCTCTCAAAAATTTATAAAAAATAAATAAAAATCTAAATATAGAGATTATTTTTCTTTTACTTTTAAACTACCGATTCGCCCATGAATCAATTTGAATGGCAATTTCATTTCATTTAATTTATTTGGCTTAATCTCCAAGTTTTTTAAATCTAAATCTCCACTCATAATCTAAGGTCAATTAAGTAAATTTCTTAAAATATTTAAAAAAATTAGAAGAAAGAAGATTTTTTATTTATTACTCCTAAAGATATGTTTTCTAAATTATCTATATAATCTCCTAAATATCTTTTTAGATATTTTATTATAAGAGACTCAAACATTTTTTAATTTTTTTTTATTAATTCTTATTAAATTATGTTTAACATTCAAAAATCAACAAATTTTTTCAAAATATAGATTTGACTATAATTTAAAATAAATTAAATGCTTGATATATAAAATAATAATAATTATAAAACTCGAAATTTTGAAATTTTATTTCAATATTATAATTCATTTAACATTCAAGATAATTAATTTGAAATTTATAATTTTGAGATAAAATGATCTCAATAATTTTGAAAATTGGAAATTTATATCTGATCTTCATGCAATCTTATGTTATTTTAATATATTTACA
>Ga0194116_10006199_pt1 | contig 12835 bp, 9 predicted proteins | sample TA2MahsurfametaG_4_FD_148617 | JGI IMG/M metagenome (GOLD analysis project Ga0194116, IMG submission 148617) | Freshwater microbial communities from Lake Tanganyika, Tanzania - TA2015008 Mahale S9 surface | ecosystem: Environmental > Aquatic > Freshwater > Lake | place: Tanzania: Lake Tanganyika... | reverse complement strand
CATTGGGCCCAATCCCCAATCCCCAATCCCCAATCCCCAATCCCCAATCCCCAATCCCCAATCCCCAATCCCCAATCCCCAATTTTAGTCTAAAATTAACAAATAAATAGACATAGAATTTTGATTCAGATCTATTTTGAATTTGAATTTATATATAAATAATTACTATAAAAAATATAACTTTTTATTCACTTTATATTTCTTTAAAAATTAAATTATATAATGGAGGATAATTTGACTGAGAGACAATCTCAAATGAGTTTTCATAATGAAAGTAAATATATAGACCCAGAATGCTTTAATGATGATTTAGAAGAAGTATTTTAAAATAAAGCTAATTAAATCTGAAAAATAAGTATATTAGTAAATTATTTGATAATTATATTTAGAGTCAATTGGTCGAAAGATTAACAAATGAATTAACACCTTATTTTTCAATAAATTCTTTACCAACTGTTTCTTATTTAAGAAAAACATGTTTACCATTAATATATGAAGCTTTAATACAAGTTGATAAGGTAAGGCCAAATGATCCTGTTGAATTTTTTGTGGCTTATATTTTGGAGAAAAATAAAGCAAAAATTACTCAAAATGAGTTATAGAAAAAATTTCCACTGAAATTTTATTATTATAATAGCTTTTAATTAAAATCTAAGTAGAATTTTTAATTTTAAATCCATAACTTTTATTTTAATAAAAATTAAAATCGAAAATATTTAAAAAATAAAATTAATTATAAAATTTTAAAATAAATAAATTATATTCAGAAAATGTGATTTTTTTTTCGCTATTTTTCAGATGATTCAAGCCTGTCACTTTCATACTTATACCCCTCATATTCTAAAATCATTTGATGTATAATACCAGAATTCTAATTATTAATTAAAATTAATTTGATTGATTTTTAATTTAAAAAAAATAAACTCAATTAGTGAATATCATACCTCATTGTCAAAAATTACATTACAATTATTTGAAGGGTTATTATTAGAATTAAAAGTTGGACTAAAATTATTTGAGCTATTCGCATTATTATATGCAGTTGAAATTTTATTTGAATTGTAATTACATGTGTTATTTTTATTATTTTTATTGTTATCAATATTATTAGGTTGTCCTGAATTGGGCTTAATAATTTGTTTAAATATATATCCATTTTTCAAATTAGCCCTGTTTAAGGTTTTTAAATTTATTAACTTTGTAATTCTATTATCAGAAGAGAATAGAATAGTTGTTTTATCTGAATTAGAGTTGAATCTTTTAATATTTCCTTTATAAATTAAATTTTCATCTAAAGATATTTGAATTTCTTTTATTCCTCTTTCTGGTTTATCTTGAATATTTGTAATTTCAATATAACTGATTGTTATAGGTTTATCAAAAATAAAATATAGAGTATTTAAATCAGTACAAATATAATTATTATTCTGAAAATTTGAATTCTCAGAATTATTGAAATTTTGGTTATTAAAATTTGAAAAAGTATTTAAATTTGGATCATTCAAAGTGTTATAATTTGCATTAAGATTATTTAAAGTATCGAAATTGATATTACTATTATCAATATTATTTTCATTGTTTTCTTTTTTATTAATAGTGTGATTATTTATTGAATTTAAATTGCTCAAGTTTAGGTTGTTTGTATCATATTTAGAATTGTCATAGAATTCAGTAATCCAATACTTATAGAATTCTTTATTTATATTATTGGTGGAATTATTCTTGAATGAACTACTGTTTGATTTAACTAAATTTTGACCTTGATTTCCTGTTTTATTATTGGAAGACATACTAAATTCATTATTAGTATTCATTCCTAAATTATTCAAGATTAAATTTTCTGGATCAAAATGAATAGCATCGATATTATCATTATTTGTTTTCAGATTTGTTTTTACAGGTAATTGAAGAATTTTAGGAGTGCATTTTGCAAAAATATCATTCCCACATTGATCATAGAGATTAATTTTATTAAAACCTATGTATTTAAAATCACCCCAATTACTTATTAGACTTAATTTCAAACTAAATCCAGTAGGTAAATAAGGGGTTTCAAAATCTTGATTGTAGATGAGAGAAGCGGGTTTAATATTTTGAAAAGGTTCTATCTCATCTTCAGTCAAATGATTTAATTTGTATGGGAATACTATTGATTGAGAATAATCCACATTATCTTCCCCTATTCCTTTCCTTAAAACAAAGGCTGAAAAATAAAAATTTTTCATTTTAAATTTTTTTAAAAAATTCCTGCTCAGAAATAGAAAAATTAAATTCTATAAAGTAAAAATTTAGAAGTTTATTATTAAATTAGCATATATGAAAAAATTTCAAATTTTTTACAGATTTGATTCTTGTAGTCTTCATCAAGAATTAAATCTACAATCTTCACCCCACGATGCAAATCAGTATTTTTATTATAGTTCCAAAATTTTATAGATGAAATATTAATGTAATCTTCATAACTGATTTCAATGTAAGGAGGTGAAGAAGAATTATATATTGTAAGCCACATATAATTATCGTCATTTGTTTCGTTAATTAAATTAAAGACATTTTCAAATATTCTTGGATCTCCACAATTATTCATAACAGTATTAATATCTTTTGGTAATGCTCCAATAGTTTTGGCTTTTTCAATATTAATAGATTCCTCATTCTCATCAAAAAATTGAATTCCAGTTAATCCGATATATTCATTATCACCATATCCAGCTCTAAGAACGATTTTCATTCTTTTGCATGTTATAAAATCTACTTTTTTATTTTCTATCATAAGTGAATTATTATTTGAGCTTAAGCTGTATATATTTAGTTTATTATTGGAAGAATTAAAATTTTGGTTTTTTTTACTTGTTAAATTATTGCTTGTACTTCCATTCCCTACAAGAACCAAGTTATTACTACTATTGCTTATTAATGCAGAATCTGAGTTTGTAATTTGTTTTTTATGTAAGGAAGTTTTAAATATATCTGCATTTTTGTTTTCATTCAAATTATTTAACTCAAAATCATTATCGGAATTTAATATACAATTTTGATCATTTTTGGCATTAGGTAATTGTGTTGTTAAGCTCTTGATTAAGTTTACCTGATTTTTATCGGAATTAAAAAGGCTATTACTGAAATTTTTAATATCATCAATATGATTATTCGAATTTCTATTAAAATTTATTTTTAGATTATTTTTGTTAGTTTCTGTTTTAAAATTAGCTATTTTGGTGTTTTCATTTAAATTTTTATTTTGATTTATATTTTTATTGTTTTTATTCAAGCTATTCGAGGAGTTAAAATTATTATTATTTTTGACTCCACAACTAGATGTAAGTTTATTAAAAGAATTATTTCTTGCAGAAGAAGAAGCATTTAAAGATTCGAAATTTATTTTACCATTTCCAACTGAACTTATTGAATTTCTTAAAATATCTTCAGAAATTATAATTTCATTCCCTGCATTGTTATTGATGTTGGTATAAGAATGATTATTCTCAACAAAGATATTTTTGCTGTTTTCTATTTTACTAAAGGTTAATTTATTTATACAATTTGGTTTACTATTAGTAACTGTTTTTTTATATATGTTAATGTTGTTGTTATTATTATTATTGTGAAGATTAATGGAATTATTTGTATTCATTTTCAATAGGCTTTTAGATGGAGAATTAATAGTAGAAGACAGAAAATCAAAATTTTCTAAACTTTCTCTATAAATCAAATTAATAAAATCAAAATTAGTAATGGAACCTTCTTTTTCTATTTTTATCTTGGTGGAATAATCAGCTTTTGGAGAGTTTGAACCTTTTTGAATAAGTCCTTTCCAAATTACTTTATTTCTACGAAGTATATCGACTTCGCGAATTCCTTTGCTTACATCCTTTCCATTAAAATTCCAAATCACAATTTTATCTACTTTAACATTTGGTTCAAAGTAAATTTCTATTCTTAAATTTCCTGAAAAATTGCTTGTCCACATATCATTTTCATCAATAGTATTGAATTTATTATTTATAATTCTATAAATTTAAAAATATAACTCAAATTTGAATAATTTTAATTAAAAATGATATTTAATAAATTTCGAGTATTGAAAATATTTTGTTTTGATATTTATATAATTGAGAATAAAAAATTTCGAATGACTTTACTTATTTATCCCTTCCTCTGAACCGTTAAATACATGGCATTCTTTTATATTAATTTTTCTATTTTTTTCATCTAAAAGTTGTATTTCAGTTACTCCACATTTACTTATATTTCCCCAATTAGAATGGACCAGAAGAGAAATTGCAGAATAATCTAATAAAATAAATCAAAATAAATTAATTTTTAAACATCAAATAATTTTATTCATAATAAGTAAAAATGATTTTTTATTATTAAATGAAATTTTATACTTTTTATAGCGGATAAAGTCTTTTTGGTTTCATTAGTATTACTATTTACTTCTTCTTTATCATTACTAGCATAAATAACTTCATCTTCAAGGGTTTGGTATTTTTTATTACTCTCTTTCATAGAAGCACTAAAACTAGGTTTTTGAGATTTTGTAATATCGTTAAAATTAGTTTTAATAATGTTACCAGTGTTGATACTATTATTCATATTCATCAATTTAGATTTTATAAGTGTTGAATTATTACTAAAATCTTTTTTAATGTTAGGAGTTCCGCAAGTTTTATTAAGAGTACTATTCATTTGATGAATGACAGAATTTGTGGAATTCAAATTATTATTAAGATTAATATTTATATTGCCAAAATTTATTGAATCTGTTTTTATATAATTTATATTGAACTTATCAATTTTTTTCCCAGGATTTTCAAGAAAGGTGCGGGATTCTAAAACAGATAATTCTGAAGTATCAAAATTGTTTTCCGATAGCTTTTCAATATATTTTAATGCTTTTTTTATTTTTTTATCATCCAATTTTTCCAAATGTTGTAATAAATCTGTTTTGTTTTCAATAATATTTTGTTTATTTGCTGAATAGGTTTTAGAATTATTAATTTCTTTATTTTTGTTATTGAATTTATTCATATTATAATTTTGATTGCTATTAAATTCGATATTCAAATTCAAAGAATTGTTTTTTAAATTTTCACTTTTTTTATTATTATTTTTTTGATTGACTTCTTGGTTATTACCGATACTTTGGACTACATTTGAATTAATTATTTTATTTATATTTTCATTGATATTCTTATTTTTACTATTTGTTGAAGGATCTCTTAAATTTTTTAAATTACTAAAAATATTATTGGAATTGTAGTTATTGTTATTACTGACTACATTTGCATTAAATTTTTCCACATTTGAAATATTGGGATATTGATTTTTTTTACGACTAAAATTAAATTGTGAATTAGAAATATCTTTAGTAATAAGTGTATTTAAATTGTGATCATCTAAAAATATCGCATTATCATATTCATTACTAATTTTGTGATTTATATCATTATTATTAAAATTATTAAAAATATTTGTTTGTTTTTCTCTACTGGAAAATCTATCCATTGTTGTGTATGTATTTGAGCTTTTCAAGTTAAATGCATTTTGACTATTTTCAAAAGGATTTGAAAGGATTTGATTATATGCATTCGCGTTTATATTATTATTAAATAAAATATTATTATTTAAATAATTTGTAGAAGTTTTTGAGTTAAGTATAGATTTAGATTTTTGAATATGTGAAAGCGGACGTTGGGAAGACTTTAAATTTATATTTTGTGGTGATTTATAAATAAACTGTATACTAGGAATATTTGTCTTGGGACTGATTCCTGAAACGCTACCTACATCAATCATTTTAAGTTTATCTGCTTTTAATTTAGATAAATTAACAACTGAAGAGAAAGGCCTCTCTGTAGTATTATTGTTAGAGCTTAAATTATTAATATTATTGCAATTACTTTTTAGTTGATAATTATTGTTAATTAAACTATTGTCATTGTTAATATTTTGATTATTTTTATTGCTATATAAATTTAAATTACTATTATTTGCACATAAAAAATTTTTATTTTTGTTGGTTGAATTATTTAAATCTTCCAATTTTTTAAATTTTTGCGAATTCAAGCTAATAAATTTTCTTGTGTTTAAATTAGAGGAGTTGTTATTATTGAGTCCATTTAAATTCGTGGTTAAATTATTAAATTTTTTATTATAATTTATTTTATTTATTTTCACTCCATTATCAGAATTCAAATTGATGTTCACATTATTATTATTGTCAGCTAAACTAATTTGACAATTGTCAATGTAATTTGTTTGAATGCGATTATTTATTCCAGAATTAGACAGATTTAAAATCTCAGAATTATTCAAGTTTTCCAAAACTAACATCACTTCATCTTTTTTTATACCTTCATTAGAATTATTCAAATTAAAATTCTTCCTTTTTGTACTGGATCCTGTTCCTTCCCAAAATCGATTAGTCAGCATGATTGAATTCCCTCCCTCATTTGGATTTTCTTTAAATATCTGCTTGTAACTGCTAAGTTTATTCAAATTGTTAACATTTCGTAAATTTGAATTTTTTGAATTTGATTTTGAAGCAGTTATTAGAATATCTGGATTGGAGTTGATATTATTATTGGAATTCGAGCTATATGTATTTTTATCATAATTTAATTGGTTATTCGAACTTTGGTTTAAATTAGAATATATTAAGGAAGATCCACTATTTTTAAATTGAATAATATTTCCACTTACATTACCTTTAATACAATTATTATCGTTATGATTTATTTGTAAATTATTGATAGAATTGTTACTGTTATTCATATATTCGGTATTATTGTTAATATTGTTATTGTAATTCATATTTGGACTTCTGTTATTATTATTTTTGCCACTATTTTTTTCATTGATAATATTTATCAGGTTTTGATTATTATTTGTATTGTAATTACTCGAATTGCTAAGTTTATTCATACCTAAATAGATTTCTCTTTCTTTACTTACTCCTGCGACGGAAGAATTTAAATTGCTATATTCTCCACCTAAAATGCTGTTATATCCATCAATATCATTTTCAGAAATTTTATTAAAAGAGGAATTGAGATTATGATTTGAAATAACATTGTTTGAATAATTAGTAATATTACGTTTTTTATTTTTTGAAGATACATTTCCTGCAGCACCTAATCCCTGTTCAATGCTTGTTGATAAATCAGGATAAGCAATGTTAAATTTAGGCTCTCCCCAATTCTTACGCCTTTTATTAATTGGGGATTCTGAATTTAAATTAAATTTGTTTAAATTTGTAATATTTCTATTCACAGTGTGTATGTCATTTAACAATTCTTCCAAATTTGTAATTGAATCCTTTGATATTATATTTTTTGTACTTGAATTGTTGTTATAAAAATTCAAAAAATTTATATTTTTATTATTGTTTTGGCTATTTAATTCATAATTATGATTGCTTTTATGGTTAAAATTTATATTTGCTATGGAGTTTGTATTATTGTTTAATATCAATTTTGATATTGCTTTATAATCAATATGTGCGGCCATAGTTTTTTTCGATTCATGTTTTTTTTTAGATTTTGATCTGCTAGCATTTGGAATTATTACCTCTTTTCCATAACTATAGTTATTGGTATTTGAATTATTGTTTGTATTTAAATTTTTATTATTATTGTTTCCACTATTATTTATTTTATAGTTATTATTTTCAGAATTAATCATTATATTATTTGGATTATTCGATTTATTTTCCACCAGATCCCATTTTTTTCTGTTTATTATACTTCTTGAGTTATTTTTTATACGATTTTTTTGATTTTTTTCAGTTAACTCTTTTTTCCTCAAATTTTTCATTCGTTCATCATTCGCTCCCATCAAATATACCGAAAATCCTTCTTCTTTTTGTCGAAGATTATAAGAATCTGGTCTTGGTTTTGCTTTTGATAATTGATCTAAAATTATATTATTATTGGAACAACCTGCAAATAAATTAATTTATTGTTACTTCCACTCTTTAAGTATTTGTCGAGTTTTTGAGGTAGCTTATTTTTAAAGTAAAAATTTTGAAAGAAAATATATTATTTAAAGTTTTAGTTAAAATTATAAAATTCTTTTATTTTAAATCAAAATAAATAAACTTCTGATATTGATAAAGTTTCTCATAATTCTTACTTTTTTATTTAAATTCGGATTTGAACTACTCATTTTTTTATAATATTTTAATAAATTCAATAAATTTTTGGTTAATTTGAATTTTTTTAACATGATTTGATTATAAATTTATTTATAATTAATCAAGCTATGATTTTTACCAATACTCAAATAGGTATTCTAATAAATTTAAATTCTCCATTTTTACCATATAGAATCAATATTCTATTATGAAGAAAATCTAAAAAATTATAATGCAGTTCACTATTTTTAATAATCAGCTTTAGAATTCAATATTTGAAGTTAGAGAAAGATTGCATTAAACTCCAAGCAAAAGCTCTCGATGGTTTAAAAAGAGTTAATCAATTAACTTTTAGTTCAATGACAATATTCATTTAATCTTTTATATAGGATTAAACTGTTTATCATCCAAAACCAAACAAAAAAATTAAAAACTTCTAAAAAAATAACAATATTTATAAAAAAAATTTTTTTAAAAAAAATATATATTTTATTCATTTCTTCAATCTATTCAATAAAATTTTTGTTCATTTTCTATTATAAAAAAATATTAATAAATAATTTTCTTTAAACATATAAATAATAAAAGATAATATGAATTTAAAAAACAAAGGTAACAACAACAAAAGAATTAATTAAATATAGGAAACCCGAATAATACAAGTAACACCAACAATCAGCCTCCTCCGGAATTAGTATTACAAAATGCAGGAAACCTTAATCCTACAACAAACAACACAAACACAGGGAATAGAATAAATCAAATTGAAAATAACTCCGCAATAAACACAAATCAAAATAATCAAAATATTCAAAACAATCAGAATATAAGTAACTCATTTTATTACGAAATTAAAAAAACATATTTATAATTAAAAGTATTGAATTAATAGATGTTAAATCAATACAACAAAAAGTCGATTGTGTTGGAAAGATCCCTACAGCAAGATTTGGTCATACGATAGTAATGGTAAGCCCAGTTAAAGTGGTTCTTTTTGGTGGAGCTGTCGGTGATACAAAAAATTTTCAGTTCACTAATGACACATATGTTTTAAATTTAATGACGAAAATTTGGTTAAAATTAGAAAGTAATAAAATTTTTTTGTATTTAACATTAGAATTCCTTTCTAATTTTTTGTAATCTATATTAATTATTGAAAATATAGTCTAAATTTCATTTATAGAGCTAATAATTATTTTCCATTGAATAATTATTTTTAATCTTTTTTCTATTGTAAACTATTTCTTAAAGAATCTCAAAAAATAATTATTTCAAATTTTTACTTTTAAGTTTGAAATTTTTTTATAATCAAGACTAATAAATTAAATAATAATAAAATTTAGGAAAATATATAAATTTCGAATAAATATTATATTTAGTAAATTCAACGAATATTCCATGCCCTAGAGCGGCACATGCTTCTTGTTGCAATGATAATTTACAAATGGTAATTTATGGAGGAAGTACAGGAAGTAAAATTTTAAAACAATTTATAAAAAATTTATGATCAAAAAAATTCAATAATTGAAGCTTTCATTAAATAATTGATTAAATCGACTATCATATTTAATATTTCAAAATTTATTACGACATTTTTTTTATACAATAAATAAAAGGATTATTACAAATTAATTGGTTTTTTATAATCAGAAATGAAAATTATAAAACTGAAAACAAACTTTTTTATTTTAATTCATTCTTTTAAGAAAAATTTACATTAAATATTCTAGGTGGAAAATTAGCAGGTGATGAATTGTTTATATTCGATTTAAAGAATGGAGAAGATGAAGCAATATGGAACACAATTCCTATAACAGGAAAAAGCCCTGGAATGCGTTATGGTCACACAATGTGTTATATGAAACCTTATATAGTAGTTTTTGGTGGTAATACTGGCAATCATCCAACAAACGATGTTTGGATAATTTCATTAGAAAAAAGTCCATTTCAATGGAGTAAATTGGAATTTACAGACCAAAATAGACCTTCCAATACCCCTTCTCCAATGCCCTCTCCAAGATTATATCATGCTTCAGGTGTATGTACAAAAGGAAATGCTCAAGGTATGATGATAATTTTTGGTGGTAGAGACCAAACAGAAAATGCATTAAATGATACATGGGGACTTCGTAGACATAGATCTGGAAATTGGGATTGGATAGTGGCTCCATATAAAGGAGATAATATTCCTAAAAATAGATATAATGTACTACGAAATTTTTATTCAAAAAAATCAGATTTTCTTAAATCTAAATTTTTTAATTTTTTAATTTTTTATTTTGATAAATATTATTTTAAAATTTTAATTCTGATTTAGAAAAATTTGGTTTTTTAAAAAAATTATAAAAAAATATATTTTGCTAAAATAATAGTTATAATGATAGCTTAATTAAAAAATAAAGCACCACATGGTTTTTTTGGGAAATCTCATGATAATAACAGGAGGTAGAGCTAGAAATATTCAAGATAACATTCCTACAGAAATATATGATACCGAATCGAGCGAATGGAAGCGGTTCCCAGGCCTCAATTTATTTCGTCACTCTTGTTTTGTTAAAGATTCTCATCTTTATATTTATGGAGGATTCGAAAATACTAATCCAAACATTCCTATAGAAAAACTCATAAGAATAGATTTGATGCAATATTTTGCCTCCAATCAAACTCTTTTAACAACTTTAGAAACTATTTTATTAAATTCAAATTCTTCAAATGAAAGAAAAACCCAAGATAATAACAATAATAATATTTTACTTAAATATAATAATTTTATTCTTCTTAATAATTCAAAGCAAGATCAAAAATTTAGACTATCTAATCAAGCGGTTGTGGCTAAATTTAATGATATATCAAATAATGAAAATATGAGTTTAATTCGAAAAGTTAGTATTGATAAATTGAATGATGAATCAAAAAGAATAGGATTTCATAATAATCGTTCACTTATTCAACAAAGAAGAGTTTTTAACGAAGATTTAATTAATAAATTTGTTGAAGTTCTGTTAAGACCAAATGATTGGTATAAGCAGGAGTTGGAAGAAATTCATAATAATTTGCCTTTTTCAATTGAGGAAATAGATTGCTTGATTAATGAGGCATTTAAAGTTTTTTCAAGAGATGGTACAGTTGTATATTTAAAAACTCCAGTAAAAGTTTTTGGAAATTTGAATGGACAATATAATGATCTTATGAGATCCTTTGAATCTTATAATCACCCTTCCGATGATACATCAAATGGAGATATTCATGTTATGCAATATATATTCTTAGGGGATATTTGTGATAGAGGATTGTATTCCCTTGAAATTGTTTTACTGATTTTCGCTTTAAAAGTAAATTTAAATGACAATAAAATCTTCAAACTAGTTCTCACAATTTTTTCTTTTCAAATAATTTAAACACAATTTAAATATATTTAATCCAAAAATTGATTCAATTAAAATGTTTAACTTGAAAAATTAAATTATAAAATTTAACATTGATAATTAAATTTTTATTAACAGGTTAAACACCCGGATTATGTACACTTAATAAGAGGGCATCACGAAGATATAATGATCAATGCAACACATGGACTTGGAGATGAATGTGAAAAACGCCTTGGAGAGAATATCCGAGCAGAAAATTCAATCTTCTCTAAAATAAATGCTCTTTTTGACATTTTGCCTCTTGCTTGTATTATTGATGAAAAAATCCTCTGTGTTCATGGTGGGATAGGTTCTTCAATAACAAAAATTTCAGATATTGCATCGATAAAAAGACCTTTACAAGTCATACAAGATGTGCGAACTCATGAGCAGCAAATTTTAATCGATTTATTGTGGAGTGAATATTCAGATGAAATAAACGAAGTGACTATTAACGAAGAAAGAGATATTTTGAAATTAGGCTTTATTACAAAATATGGCAAAGAAAGAGTGAATAAATTTTTAAACGATAATAAATTGAGTATGATAATTACTTCTCATCAGTGGGTTCAAGAAGGAATGAAAACATTTAACAATGATAAAGTAGTTATTATTTATTCTGCAACAAATTATATGGATAAATATAATAATATTGCAGGAATGATAAACATAACAAAGAAACCGACAATGATAGTCCCAAAATTGATAGATGTTTTTAAGACAGAAAAGAAAAATTATAGGCCCAGTAAAAATATCTCACCTATCAGATGGAAACCTAATAAATAGATAATAAATTAAGAAACGTTATTATTTTAAATTTAAGATTATTTTTATTCTATTTTTTAAATTAATTAATCTCAGATTAATGTCCTTTTTTATTTTTCTGTTACAATTAATAAAAAATTTCAATTTTTTTTAATTTTTCGATTTTTGGATTTGAACTCTTTGCTATTTTTTCAAGATTCTTTCGAATAGAGGTGACATTTTAAAAAAAAAAGATGGGTTTAAATTTTATGCCTATTAAAAAAGGGTGTTAAAAAATATACGGAGTAATTTTTAATATTTATTTTTCATAAATTTAAAAATATTTACCTCGTTACGTTGATAGGTAATTGCTTTTTGAATTAATTTATCGAAATTATTATAACATTTAGTTTTAAGTGTTTTATTATAAATAAAAAATAAAATATTTATAATTTTTTTGTCATATTCTTTTTTAAATAAATTTAAAATATAATCAAATTATTCTAGTTATATTTATATTCAATTTTTTTTATCTGTGTATTCA
>Ga0194116_10006196_pt1 | contig 12838 bp, 10 predicted proteins | sample TA2MahsurfametaG_4_FD_148617 | JGI IMG/M metagenome (GOLD analysis project Ga0194116, IMG submission 148617) | Freshwater microbial communities from Lake Tanganyika, Tanzania - TA2015008 Mahale S9 surface | ecosystem: Environmental > Aquatic > Freshwater > Lake | place: Tanzania: Lake... | reverse complement strand
TAATTGGAAACTGAAAGATCTTAGGAACGAAAGACGCAGAGTATTTCTAAAGATGTGCACAGTCGCTGCTGCTGCTGTCGGCATCGAAAGAAGCAATCTTCTAAATTTTCTTGCAGATGAAGGTGGACATGGTTTAGCAGAAGCCGCTGGATCTACCTACGGTCGATCTCTTCTGGTACCCGCACCCAACGGTTCACAAGCCTGGTTCCAGGAACTGTGGCCAGTCGCCGACGTAGGATTTAAAGCCTGCCAGAATGCAAACGTTCCTGGGCTGTCTTCTAACTTTGGAGGTTTCTCTTCTTATCTGTACACTTCACAGTACGGCTATAATCCAGCAAGTGGGTACAGAGGAACTTATACGTGGGGCAAAGGTAATCCAATGCCTTCTCTGCCTATGGGTGTGAAAGGCTGGGCCGGAGGTGATAGAACATTTTTCTACGGTCCTGATGCACCATGGTTTGACCATAACTTGGGTGTACCGAAATACCCAGTATCTGCTTTCATGTCCGGCAAGGATGAAACCCACACTGAGTTCCCAATCTCTCAGGTGACTCTTTCCGGCAACGCATCAATGCAGGCGGCCCTAGCTTCACTCGGCGCGGCCGGTTCTTCTGCCATTGTCCCGGTACTCGGCATCGATCCAGTTAAGTATGGTCGAGCCCCAGGTGCACCTGAAGTTGCCACAGTTCCAAGCTCTTCGGGCATGATCGATTTGTTCAACAGCGCTGCAAGCCAATTTGCACTTATCAGCAAAGAAGATCAAGACTTATTTGAAGTCTATTATAAAGCACTAGTTGGTCTCCGAAAATCATCGAACAGATCTACGTGGCTACCTCAGATGCAGATCACAAAAAATTCTGCACGAATCATCGGACTAAACTTCGCATCTCAGCTAACACCAACGAGTCAAGATCTGGCTGATTTTGGTATTCAAGAGATGATCGACGGTCTCAATGCTTCATCGATGTACATGTCTGCAGCACAGCGACGCGGCATAGAAGAATTTGGTAGAACTCTGATTGTTGTTGCTAAGGCTTTCACTCTGGGATTATCCAAGACAGCAATTGTGGCCCTGTCACCCGGACCAACTAGCGACACGACATTTACGGATCCCCACGTTACATTCGATAATTCTAGCTTATTAAACCAAGGCAGGAATACTACAAAGCATTTAGGCAAGGTTCTGAATGGCTTCTACAACTATCTGTCTCAGCAGGTGGATCCCGAGAGTCCCACAGAGAAGCTAGACCAGAGCACGGTTTTTGTGGCGTATGGAGACACACCGCACACACCTTTGCAAGGTTCGACGTGGCCGGATGCAACACCAGACGCCTGTAACTTTGTGTATGTCATGGATCCAAAGGCGAACATCAAGAACGGCTGGTTCGGTCATGTCTATGCCAACAAGATGGGCGGTAAAAATGCTGTTGGATTTAATCCCGCTACAGGTGCCGACGACGTTAGTAAAACGTCTGAGCAATGTTCTGCATTTGCTTCTGCTGCTATTGTTTATGCAACTGCGAAGGGTGATGTCAATAAGACCGCAGAATATGGCGTTTCACCAAGCATTGTTTCTGGTTTAATCAATAGTAAGTGATATTTAAGAATTATGATCAAGATCACAGAAACACAACTTAGAAAAATCATTCGTCAAGAGATTCTTAGCGAAGTAGAAGATTCTGCAACAGCTGCCAAGGGTGAAAAGACTGATACTAAGGGTCAGCTTAACACTAAAGAGATTGCTAATCAATTAGGCATGGACGAGCCTACTCTAAAAACGGCTGTTCTTGCTGCTAAAAAGGGCGACGCAAGCAAAGGTGCAGCACTGTTAGCTTTCGTAAAATCTTTGCTATCTGCAAGTCCCGATGCTACCAAAAAAGTCGGCATGTTAATGTCAAAGATTGAAGAAAAATAAAACAGTTTTGAGTTTTGAACATAGACTTACTTCGCATTAATATAAGACACATAAGAACCACTGGTTCTAATATTACAGAGGTAATTTTATGGCACGACGAAAGAACAAGAATACTCAATCAGCTAACCACAATTCTACGATCGTTACACGTCAGGATCGTACTGGAAAGTTTCGCACTGAGACGACTCGCAGAGACAGTGGAATCACTGTTGCAGTGAGCACAAATCCACAGAGCGACTCAACCATGTTGTATGTTGATGCTCCTAACGGCGACACTTTCCGTTTTGACGGACGTGAAGCTCGCACAATCTATCGTGCACTTCAGAAGCATTATAGATTCACTGAGAAGTCTTGGTGATTAAGTAGATGAGCTAACACTGAAGCCCACCTCACGGTGGGCTTTTTTGTTTTTAAATCTTGTAAACTAAATAATTATTTGTTATACAATAGACTTATGTTAAATTTAACGCCGACAGAACTATTCTTTGTCTATGAAACACTAATAAACACAGTTGCTGTAGGAGCTGAGCAACAAGAAAATAAGCAATTTGTTCTCGCTAAGGTTAGAGAAGAATTATTAGATAGATTGGCTTCTTTAAAGGCTGAATCCAACAAGGCACTTTATGATGTGTGGATGAATCAAGAAGAACAGCGACTCAAGGATCTATCTAAAAAGAATGATGATCTAAAAATTGCTACATCGTCTGTTGAAGTAGTAGATTCTTCAAAACTTAACAAGAAGAAACAAACAACGAAAACAAGCCAAAAGAGAAAAACACGTTAGGAACAATTTTATGTCAGCATCATCTGAAAGAATTCTTTTGCAAATCATCGAGATTGAGTCTAAGATTCAAGAAGAAAAATCTTTAGGAAAAGACACTGTTCTTCTAGAAGAGCAAGTTTCTGCACTTAGAAAAGATCTAAACAGTCTAACTGAAGTTTTAACTAGTCCAAATTTTGTGTTGAAAGGTTGATATGAACAAAGCCGATCTTTACCAGCCAATTCTTGCTGAAAGAGCTGGTCTCGCGCCTCTGACACTTAGAACAATTGTCACAGTGCATCAAGACCATTTTGTGGGAGGCGTACCGCAGTCTAGTCAAAAGGGCGAAGTTTATGTTCTTCTCTCTGCGCTGCCTAGAGAACTACAAGAGAGAGTAAAGACTGCTGTGCAGTTTCTAATCTCTGGAATGTAATCATAAAATTTTGTAGGCTTCAAAATGCATTCCATCGGGGCGGTTTGGAAACCATCCGCCCCAATAGAATCCGTGCTCAAAAGCTATTTCAACTAGTTCTCTGACGCTACCTTCTTTGCCTCTTAGCGCAGGTACAGTACCAAGCATGTTCCACGGAACATTTATATCGAAAGCTGTTCCCCATGCATGATTAGAAAGAGACGTTCGAGATCCTCTAATGAATCTCGGTACCCAAGATCCACCCCATGTCTTTAGATGCCCAGATAAACATTCTGCCTCCCAAGTGTTGAAAAGTTTTACAATTTGACCTTCAATACTTTTATGAATCTGTATTCTACAGCTTGACGGCGCCCCCTTCAAACCTTGTAGCTGTTTTATCTCAACAGTAGCTATATTACTTTTTGCCCAATTGTCTGCAATAGTAATTGCTTCTGGATTGATTGTTGTGGGCGATGAAATATAATTAAAATTACCAAAAATCTTTCCTCTATCTTGAAGTGCTAGAGGCTTCGCAGCAGGCTTTGCTGGCCAATTAGGACCATGTTCGTCTAAACCGTCGTCAGACATTGCACTGTAGCCAAGCTTAAGTGCTGCTGACATCGTCGCTGGCCCCACGACGCCGTCGTCTTTTAATTTAGATTTTGCTTGAAACTCTCTTGTTTCGTCATGAGTGATCTGATCAAAAGTACCTGACACGATCACACAACTATTTTTCTTTCGTCCTCTAAGAAAAATCTGCCATTTTTCTACATCTATGCCTACTGATCCAAGGCGTAAAGTTTTCATGTTTCTTCCTTAAAAATTAAGATTGTTAATGAATTATAACGATTCTCTTTCCTAATGATATTTATCAATCAAAGCAACTTGAGAACCTAGATGCCAACTTTTAGCGACACAGTAAGCCCAACACCGTTTGGTTTTTTTGATTCAGACGCAGACTTTCAGACAGAAGCTGACAACATGATCAATTTTGTAAAGAGAAAGCTGGGTGATGATGTTTTGTCTGTTGAATTAACTAAAAAAGAAATTTGGGCGTGCTTTGAAGAGTCAGTCTGTGAATATAGCAAGCATATTCATGAGATGAAAATAATATCTGAATTATCAAATATTTTAGGAATGCCAACGGGATCAACAGATCTAACAAACAAGTATACTAGAAATACATTAGAACACTTGATAAGAATGGCAGATGCTTATGCAGTTGAAGCTAATGTAGGAGGATCGTTTAATGCACAGCTGGGATATTTTGATATCGAAAAAGACAAGCAAGACTATGACATCTATACTGATTTAAAAGATGCGTCAACTGACGATGTGATTTATCAGACTATAGCTAGCGGCTCAAAAGGTAAGCTAAAAGTTGTGGAACTTTTTCATTTTGAACCAATTGCAGCACAGCATTTCTTGCTAAATGCTTCAAATATTACCAACTATCTTGCGACCAACTTTAACTACGAGTCATACATCAACTCGACAGTATTCTATGTGTTGCCAGTCTTTGAAGACATTCTCAGAAGAGGAATGCTAGAAACAGCTTTTAGAGTCAGAAGGTCTCAGTATAGTTATCAAATTCTTGGAAGCAAGCTTAGACTTTTCCCGATACCCACACTAGAGTCGCAGATTGGCAAAGTTTATTGCAAAGTAATGGAGAGACAGAATCCTATTAAGCCTACAGCATACACAGATGATGCGATATACGGAGTGTCTGGACCGGAAAATGCACCTTACAGTAATATTCCATTCGAAAGAATTACTCAACCAGGTCGACAATGGGTTCGACAATATACACTAGCATTATGTAGAGAGCTTCTTGGTTTAATTCGTTCTAAGTTTCAGAGCATTCCAATTCCCAATGCAGACTTGCAGCTCAACGGTGAGTCCCTTGTTACGCAGGGTCGAGAGGATAAAGATAAGCTTGTAACACAGCTAAAAGAGTTTTTAACTAATCTAACTAGAGCAAAACTTCTTGAAGTTGATGCAGCAGCTGCTGAAAACATGAACAAGAATTTACGTTACATACCCATGCCCTTGGGTAAGTCTATAGTGATAGGTTAATGTAGGTAAATCATGGCCCGACTTTTCGTCACTCAAAGAGAACTTAGTTTTATCTCAGATATAACAAAAGAGATAATCAAAGACGTTGTGGGTCAAAAGATCTACTATTATCCTATTTCTGAACTAAAAACAAAATCTCACATCATTTATAATGAAGCTGTTAAGAAGATTTATGACAATCCTATCGAAATTGAAGGTTTAGTTGATGCTAATTTTCAACAGACGACAAAGATAGATAAGTTTGGTATTGATAGACAATTTCAAATAGAGGTCTTTATGCAATACAGAGACCTCGTCGACAAAGGAATTACTGTCAGTATAGGTGACTTCTTTTCTTTTGACGAATTATTCTTTGAAATAACTGAAGTTGCTATTACACGCAACATCTACGGTATGCCTGAACACAAAGACGGCGTCAAAGTAATTGGTGTTAAATCACGCGAAGGCTTGTTTAAAGCACCGTTCAAGGGCCCGACAGACATTTCGCATGCAGATGAAGATGCAATTCAAACTGATTTCGAGCAACAAAGAGGAAATGCTCTTGACTCTGTTGGCAATCCAACCGGCGACAAGAGGGATCTTAGAGAAAATGGAGTCTTAGAAGCTCCCATTGACGGCGCGAGAAAGATCAAGAAGTCTTTTTACGATGAATGATTAAATTATGGCCACTAGATTTAAAACACAGAGCAAAAAAAATTACGGCATAACACCTTTAAAGTCTGGCTATGAAAAAGACTATGGAGCTAGCGGACTTTACATTAATCCGTGTGGGTTAGAAGACGTTGATACTGCAATCTTTAACTTATTTGACAAAGAAATATCGCCGTCTGCAGGAAGTCAAGAATCTAAGTTTGAAAAAGTCCCAGTGATATTTGCAGCAGGTGAAAAATGGGCCATGCTTAAGCGAGGGCGTCCTGTAAGAGACCAAACCGGCTCTCTTATTTTGCCTTTGATAACCATAATGAGAAATGAAATTGTACAAGACATTTTTAATGATGTGACAAAAAGAGGCATAAATCAACAGACTGGCGAGATGGTTGTAAAAAGACGAATTGATAGAACCGACAGGGACTATCAGGCTTTAATTAATCGATTATTCTTACGCAATCAGACCAATCTTGCTGTTAATGAGTCTGACGAAAGAGTAGATAATCAGCTTGTTGTAGAGAGAAAATTGGGCGACCTATCCCAAGACAAGGATATCCGCAATGGTGCTCTTTTAAAGCCTGTTCTATTAAACAACATTTTTGAAACAATAGTTGTTCCTACGCCTCAGTTCTACACAGTTAAGTACCAAGTAACCATTTGGACACAGTACATGCAACACTCCAATCAGATTCTTGAAAAGATAGTTTCATCTTTTTTACCGCAGAGTCAAGCTTGGAAACTTGATACCGATAAAGGCTATTGGTTCGTCGGTACTGTAGAGGGAGGAGCTTTTAACATGGAATCCAGTTTTGAAGACATGTCAACTGTGGAGAGATTCATTAAGCATTCATTTGTAGTAACAGTTCCTGCTTATTTTTTTGCAACACAGACAGCAGGAGGTCCTATACCGATAAAGAGATACGTGTCTTCACCATCTATTGAATTTAAAAATGCTTCAACTGATTCTATAAGTCTGACTGATGTAACTGTAGAAAACAAATATCTATTGGGGTCAGATGATCCCACACTTCCTCTAAATGAACAAAATAACAAATTGGAAGATCAAAGAGATGTGGGATGGCACCAAACAAATTTAAGCCCATATAATTCAGTCGATCCAAAAAATCCAGGCGCTAGCGCCCCCTCTGATCCCGCCTATTCTAACCTTCCTAGAGGTCACAGGCTTCTAAAAATAAAAACGACTAATGCTAAAGGAGAGACGATCTATACAGGTTATGATTTGGATGAGCTACTGTAAAATTTATTGTTATTAGTGACTTTTTAGACGATAGTTATGACGGTATTTGTGAAGGAGATTGTCCATGTCAGAGCAGACTTTTAGGTCGCCTAATTTTTACGAACGAGAGATCGATCTTTCAGCCCCCGCGGTTACAGGTCCAAGCGGTGTTCCTGCATTAATCATTGGAACAGCTAACAAGGGTCCTGCCTTTGTGCCGGTAACTGTTGCCAATTTTACTGAATTTACTGAAGTTTTTGGCAACTTAGACCCAGAAAAATTTGGGCCGTACGCAGCGAATGAATTTCTAAAGAACAGATCTTCTCTGTCATACGTTAGAGTCCTTGGAGCAGGTGCGAATTCTACAGCTGAACATCTTACAGCAACTAGTGTTTCTGGTACTGTGCAGAATGCAGGCTTTACACTGCAGGGTACCGCTGCTTATGATAGCAGACATGCAGGTGTAATTCAATTTCTTGTTGCAAGACACGAATTAGGAACTTATGAATCTGCTTCAGCGCCGGTTTTCTCCGACAACGACACTTTTGAAGGATCAACATATGTAAATCTCGTCAGAAGTCTTATCATGACTCCCAATACATCAAGAGTCATGCTGACAGCTTCACACGGGGCTATCACAGATGCATCTTTCAACTCTGCAACAATCATGGGCGATGATGCTGATCTAGGCTCAGGAAATTTCAAGCTGATTATCTCTTCTTCTTTAGGAGCCGCATTCTCAACAGCTGATGGCGTTTCAGGCATCAAGGTTTTGACTGCCTCGTTTGATCCCACATCGAATGATTACGTCGGCAAGATTCTCAATAGAGACCCAGACAAGTTCTATCAAGAGCAGCACTATCTACACGCAGACTTTGCTGTTGACAAGGCCGTCGCTTTTGCATCAGGCAGTGCTCAAAGCAGAGTCGCTGTTCTTTCAGGGTCAGCTAACATTGCAAAGACAGGCATAAACTACCGACAAGCCCTCGGATCTTACAATACACGATTTGTTACTCCGAAGACAACAAAATTTATCTCACAGCCTTTTGGTAAGACAGAGTATGATCTATTTCATCTTGAAGCTAGAGATGATGGAGAGTACGCAAATCAGCTCTACAAGATCTCAATTGTTAATCTGAAGGCTTCTACAAATGATGCGAACAAATACGGAACATTTACAGTTCAGATCAGAAATTGGGATGATACCGATCAAAATCCACAAGTTATTGAGCAATTCTCTGAGTGCTCACTTGATCCTGACGCGCCGAATTATGTTGCAAAATTAATAGGTGATCGAAAGGTTTTCTATAATTTTGATTCAGCTATACCGAGTGAAAAGAGAATTGTCGCCTCAGGCAAATACCCTAACAATTCCCGATACGTTAGAATAGTCATGGATGCACTTGTTGATGACAAGCAGGTCCCGGTAAATTCTCTTCCGTTTGGTTTCAAGGGTCCCGCTGTTTTGGAGCTTAATCCAAATCTTGTTTCATCGTCACCCCTGTCTCCAAGTTCTGCAAGACTTGGTGGCGTCATTAATGGTTCATTCTTGAGTCTGTCGGCCTCTTATGTTCCCCCGGTTCCCTTTAGATTTAAGGTGACAAGAGGAGAGATGGCATCAAGCCCAGCTTACGTGGGACAAGCAGGCAACTCTGAGCTTACTAATCCAGCACTTTACTGGGGTGTTAAGTTTGAAAGAGATAGCGTTTCATCAAATCCCGCAGCGCTAACTCTTCTAAATCCAAACCTTTCTCAAGAGAAGAATGAGTTTCTTGGATCTTTGACTAAGTTCGTGGGAATAGAGAAACTTGGCACATTAGTAACAGGATCCAACGCAGATCTTCTCAATAACAATAAGTTCAGCTTGTCAAAGGTTGCTCTTTACAACACTTCTCTCGGTGATTTAACAAGCTCTGTTTCTGCCCACATGAAGGAAGCTGCTTATGTTAGAAATGCTCAGCTAGATAACACAAAGTACACTTTTGCTGAGGGTGGAAGAAACAGAATGACTTTAGCAACTATTCTGGCTTCAGGATCAGCTTCTGACTTTAATCGCTTCTCTGCGTTCACAAAGTTTACAAACTTCATGCAGGGCGGATTCGATGGCGTCAATTTCTTAGATAGAAATTCGCGTAGATTAAATGATAAGTCGGTGTCTTTTGACGCTGGCGGTGGAGCCTCAACAAGCAACAGCATTCAAGGCTTCTCTTCAAATCCCGCAGGTCAGGATGTGAATAACAACGGTGTGGCATCTTACTTAACTGCTGTAGGAATTGCAACGGATCCTTTGACAGCGAACAATAACATTTTGTCAATACCTGGTATCAGAGAGCCATACATCAATGATAATACTATGTTGAAGGTGAGAGACTACGGTCTTGCGCTTCACGTCATGGATATACCCTCTTATGATGATAGCGGAAACAGACTATATGATGATTCTACAGCCAAGCCAAATATCAACTATGTCTGTAATGAGCTTGATGCTAGAAATATTGATAACGATTATGTTTCTACATACTTCCCAGACGTTTACATCGATGATGCGACAAACAAGAGAAGAGTTAAGGTTCCTGCATCTGTTGCAGCCCTCGGAGCACTCGGATTCAATGATAGAGTTTCCTATCCTTGGTTCGCTCCTGCAGGCTTCAACCGCGCAGCGCTAGACTTCGTGACCAACGTTGCAGTGAGACTTAACGTTAGCGATCGTGATCGTCTCTATGATTCACGCATCAATCCGATCGCAACTTTCCCTCGACTTGGCTTTGTGATCTTTGGACAAAAGACGCTGAAGATCAACAAGTCAGCACTCGATAGAGTTAACGTTCGTCGCTTAATGCTTGAGATCAAGAGAATCATCATAGGAATTGCACTAAGAATTGTCTTTGAACAGAACACACCTGCAGTTAGAAATAAATTCGTTGCAGACGCTTCTTTCCAACTTGGTCTGATTCAAGTCCAAGCTGGCATCGAAGGATTCCAGGTGGTTATGAACGAGTCAAACAACACTCAGGAGGATTCCGACCTTAATCGCCTCAATGGCAGAATAGTGGTTGTTCCGACACGAGTTGTTGAATTCATAGCAATTGACTTCATTATCACAAATAGTGGTGTTCAGTTCGTGTGAAAATGAGATTTACGTGATAGTTAGTTAGTAATTGGAGAGCTTAAATGTCAAAACAAAAGTTCGGAAGCGCAGGCGTAACAGCTAGAGAAATTGATCTTACGGGTCCCACTACACAAGAGCCCGTTGGTATACCAGCAGGTATCATTGGAACAGCATTGAACGGACCCGCATTCGTTCCTGTTACAGTTGGAAATCTTTCTGATTGGACAGCAAAATTCGGTGAGACTGATGGCAAAAAATTCGGACCTCTCGCTGTTCGAGAATGGCTTCGAAATGCACAAGCTGTCACATATCTCAGAGTTCTTGGCACCGGTGACGGTAAGAAGAGAACTGACTCTGGCGACGTAACAGGAGCCGGTTTTACAGTCGGTGAGAAGCAGCCCAACCCAGACGCCATTGACGATAACGACTATGCTAATCTTGGAGGTCCGCTTGGAAGAACTTATTTCCTTGGATGCTTCATGTCAGAATCAGCAGGCTCAAAGGTCTTTAGCGAGGCAGGAATTCAAAGCTCAACATCAGCGATACCGATCATTCGAGGAGTTCTTATGGCGCCAAGCGGCGTCATTATCAGAATGTCTTCTTCGATGCCGGGATCTGGGCTTTCCTCTGGCCCTCCTTCTTCAACGCTTATAGCAACAGAAGCAAATGCAGAAGGAACTCACGTTGGTCATGTGACACTCTCACAAAATGGTGCTGCAAAAGAAGAATTCGTGCTTCTTCTAAATGGTCACAAGGGAACATCAGCTGATCATCCCAATGTGTTGACAGCGTCGTTCGACGTGACATCTAACAATTACTTCTCAGATGTTCTTAACACAGATCCATACAAACTTCAATTGAAGGGACACTATCTTTACGCAAATTGGGATGTGCACCCAACATTAGCCGTGGTTACCGGATCAGGCGTTATTAATACGGCCTCAGGATCTTCTCCTCAAGGAGGCTTTGAGCCCGCAGCATTCTTGATCTCATCTTCGCTTGGAAGAAATGTCGGCGGTGCCAATGTTCCTAACTACGAAAACTTTAGAGATAGATTTGGTCATGCTGTTTCACCCTGGTTTATCTCACAGAAGCTCGGTGGAAAATCAGTCGAGCTCTTTAAGCTTCACGCTCTCGACGACGGCGCTGGAATTTCTACACAGTTTAAGGTCTCTATCGAGAACATCAATAAATCCAGTGATCCTCTCAACAAGTACGGAACATTTGATGTTGTGCTTAGAGAATATTCAGATAGAGATCTCGACAAGAAAATTCTACCTAACGAGAGGTTTGCAGGTGTAACACTCGATCCAGCATCAGACAGATATATTGCGAAGGTCATTGGTGACACCAAGGCATACTACGACTTCGACAGAGAGCTTTCTTCACAGAAACTCGTCGTGGAAGGAAACTACCCGAACAGATCAAACTACGTTCGAGTTGAAGTCCACCCTGACATTGAGAACGGCTTCGTAGATCCTGTTGCTTTGCCAATGGGTTTCAGAGGCGTCGACCATCTTGTAACTTCAGGATCTAGCCCGCTAGCTTTACTGGGTACATCTCAAGTTGCAAGCATTCTTTCCCAGGTCACAAACACATCTGCATCTTTCTTGAAGAAATCAGTGACACCACCTATTCCGTTCAGATCAAAGATCACAACAGGCGAAGAGTGGTCAGTCAAAGAGCAAGTTGAAAAGGGATTCTATTGGGGCGTCCAATTCGAACAACCCGAAACATTGCTCAAGAAGAATGGTTCCATTGTTCAGAATGTCAGCCTTAAGTCCTTTGCTAAGTACTTCCCCAAGTTTGTTGTGGGCGAAGCAAACTTCGTAACTGGCAGCAATGCAGGTCAGGCAACTACTGCAGAGCTTGGAGTAGTTGATGCAGATCTCTTCTGTAACAATGCATTCACCTTAGAGAATATTCAGGTTGTCACAGGATCAAGCGGCAACGCAGATCCAGACAAGTGGCTCAAGGCAGTCTACGTGAGAAGCGGTGCTCCCACAGCAGGTGGCTACCTTTCTACACAAATCGGTGCTACTGACTCTGACAAGACAAGACCCTTTAAGGTAGACGACCTCGTGGACAACAAGCGTTTTGCCAAGTTCAGCACAATCATGCAGGGTGGTTTCAACGGCGTCAACATCTTTGATGAAAATGAGGCTGAGATCACAAATCTCGCGGTCGTCGCTGACATGACATCTGGTTACGGTCGTGGCCTCAACGAAGGACCCAGCGTCTCTTCGTACCTCAAGGCGATCGACATCATGAAGAACACAGTCAACGTCGACATTCAGCTTCTGGCAATCCCTGGCATCCGTGAACCGCTGGTCTCAAACACTGCGATCAATGCCACTGAAGAGAGATTTGATGCTCTCTACATCATGGACATTGAACAGCAAGATGAGGATGGTGAAAATATCAGAACAGATGCTGGTCTACCATCAGTCACCAATACCCTCAACACGTTCAAGGACAGATCGCTTGACAGCTCATTCGCAGCTGCTTACTTCCCAGACGTTCTGTACCGTGATCCAATCGGTGTCAACTTGCAAGTTCCACCCTCAGTCGTGGTCCTCGGCGCGTTGGCGCTGAACGATGCAGTGGGTCATCCATGGTTCGCACCAGCCGGCTTCACACGAGGCGCTCTTCCACAAGACGCTCTCGAAGCTCGCGTCAA
>Ga0194116_10006194_pt1 | contig 12845 bp, 7 predicted proteins | sample TA2MahsurfametaG_4_FD_148617 | JGI IMG/M metagenome (GOLD analysis project Ga0194116, IMG submission 148617) | Freshwater microbial communities from Lake Tanganyika, Tanzania - TA2015008 Mahale S9 surface | ecosystem: Environmental > Aquatic > Freshwater > Lake | place: Tanzania: Lake Tanganyika... | reverse complement strand
TCATGATGTAACAAAAATTTTTATTGAAGTGGTATCTGAATTTTCAGTTGATTATTTGGAATTAGATTCAGAAATAAAAAAGCTCAAAAGAATGGAATACAATTTTTCTAGAAGAGCTCAATTATTAAGTAAATTGGTGGAAATGCCTAAGAAAAAATTCTATGAATATATGTTTAATGAAAATAATATTAAATTAATAACTGAAGATTTAGCAAGCATAAATAATGCATTGAATAATAATCTCAAGAAACATGAAAATAACTAAAAATTATTATTTGATATAATGAAGTAAAAAAAGAGGTATTTTAGTGGGTTCTTGAAATTTTTTCCTATAGTGAAAATTTTTTATTTTTTGGATTTTTCGGATTTTGTATAATTTTTTAATCTGCTAATCAATTAATATTAGCAGTATTTAATAGTAAATATTATATTAATTTTTTTTATATGGTCTTTTAAATTAACTTGTCGCTTTAAAGCAAATAAAGATTTTTTGAAAATTAGAAAATTTTACATTCTTTAAATTAAGGCATTAATATAATATTTATTTTATCTTGATTGTATAGATATTAATTATTTTTTTCAAATTATTAAAAATATTTTTGATATAATACATGAATATATTAATTTCTATCAATTCCTTTATTAAAGTTACAATTATAATTTAATTCAAATTAGATGAAAGTTGTTTTTTATTTGAAGAAAATTAAATGACTAAATATATATTAACTCGACTGAGAACGAACTTGTAAAATATTGGATTTGTATTAAATCGTCATGAATATGCTCTTAGTTTAGTTTATTGAAAAAAAAAATTATTAAAGCCTTATTTTATGCTTATATTAAATTAAAGAAAATACTAATTAATTATTAAAAAGGAATTTGTTTTCTTATCATTTGTTATTACATATTTAAAATAATAGTTTTTCGATAATTATTTTTAACTTTTTAATTTTAACATTTAAATTTAATTAACATACCTGCCTTTTTGAAAAAAGTCATTTATTAAAAACTTATATAATTAGCTTTCAATCACTGTTAAATTCAGACACTTAATTAATTTAAAATTTAAACTTTTAAAGGAATAAATAAAATGAATTCACAAAATTTTTTTAATATTCAAATCAATCAAGATTCTATTTCGAATCAGGATTTAAATACTTATAACTCTAATTTGCCACACGAAAGCTTTTCAACTGATAATAAGAATTCATCAAATATTGTTGGTGAAAACAATATTCTTCAATTTCATCAAAATAAAGTCCCCGTGGTGAATTCTGGAGATTTAAACTATTCTTATGATAAGAATTTCAATTATAATTTTCAGAACAACAATTTACATGATTTAGGAGCTTTCGATAATCCTCATAATTTAATGAATAATTTTAATCCAAATTCTAATAATATTCCAAATTTTTCAATAAATCAAATTAATCCTTATAACAATGAATACCAACAAATATCAACTAATTATTCAGCTGGTATTTCATGTCCTAACATAGGAAATCCCCCTTTATATAATCAAAACTCCAATTTTCATATATTAAGTAATAATATAAATGTAGAAGAATCTTCCTCAAATTATAATCCAAATGATGTTTATCTTAACATACAACAAAATCATGATGCTTTCAATTTAAATTTTTCTAAAATCAACCAACAAATTTTAACAAACCAATTTACTAAATTAAATACTGATTTCAAAAATGAAGATATCCCGTGTACTGGAAAAGATGATAACATGATAAAAGATCTTGATGAAATTGCGGACATTTCATTTTTAAGGACAAACTCTATTAATCATTCAACTAACTGGAAGGCCAGTATAAATACCAAAGTAGAATCAAGGTTTAATGAATTCAGAAAGAAAATCAAAGATAAAGTCTTTGAAAAAAAATTCTATATGATTATTGATGATGATAATCGAATTGGCAACCATACATCTTTTAAAAATATTGAACAAAAATTTAATCAAACTTATGATTTCCTAAAATTTATTGAAAAAGAAGAATTGGGGGGACAGAAAGATTTAATAACTTTATATGATGAAATTGATCTTACTAGAAAATTTCTTATAGAGAGTTTTTTTTGTGAATTCGATAATTTTGATATAAAAAATGATATTAGTACCTGTAAAATATGTAATGAATCCGTTTATCTAATAGACAAACAATTAGTATTATGCTGGAATAGTTGCTTTTCTTTTTCATTGAATCCTGAAATTAGTAAGTATTTTTCTCTCGACAATATGATGGAATTGTTCTTCATTTTTTATTCACAGCATAAAAATTGTAAAAGTGAAATTTATGTTATTGATTTCGTAGGAGGATCTAATATAAAGCAATTTAACTTTGAATGTTCTAAATGTTATTTATATTGCTGAAAATTTTTTTAAAATATTATTATAAATTGTTTTGTTTCATGCTTTTAAAAATAGAAAATAATAATTATTAAAAATTTTATTATTTCTTATTTGTTTAATATTTTTGTTTATTTGTTTATTTGTTTATTCTTTTAAATTTTATTGTTATCTGCAAAATTGATGATTTAGTCAGCTTTAAATTATTTTTTTTAATTTATATTATTTAAATTTTTTTTTCATAATCCTATATATTATATATATGAAATTTGATAATATAAATAAATAAAGTAAATAAAAATATGGATAAATTCATAATAAAACTCATTTTTATTGTGTTAAATTTTTCTCTGATTAATTTTGTATTGAGTAGTAATAAAGTGCTTAATTTGCTCGATACATATAACAATTGTATGAAATTCGACAAAATCATTTTCTTTTTTTAATTACATTCAATATTTATTTCAAAGAAAATAATTGTCTTTAATATAATTTTTTTCATAAAATTATGTAATGTGTAGCAATAATCGAAACAAATTACAACTTATTACAGAATTTTCATAACAATTCAAGAAATAATCCTGTTACAAAATTCGACTACTTTGATTCATTAAAAAAATCAATGCGTGATTCCTCTTTTAAAAGTGGAATTAAAAAGATTTTTGATGATATGGTGAATTTAACAATAAATCATAGCAATTCTTCAATCTTCAATACATCCGAATTCAATAAATGTATATCAAATATAACAGAAGAATCATTTTTCAAAATGTTTTATGATCATTATTATTCAGGTAGACTAGTTGTAGACCCAGGAGATGAAAGTGATTGCTATCAAAATGACTATTCATATTTTTTATTACGTTTTCAAATAAATGATACTTATTTATCGAATCATCGGAATACGTCAGTTTTGAATTTTTTGGATACTGATATAAAAAAGGATTTTTTAAAATTCATTCAGAAAAGTCACACCTATATAGGCTTTTGCTTTTTTAATGGATGTAATGAAACAATATATCAGATTTTAGATGACGAAATAAACCCTAATTTAAAAAATGAACTCCTTTTATACACTGGTTTAAATATAACAACTAATCATTTAAATGTTTCAAAATTTTTGAATGGAAAATACCCTAATAGAGATTTTATAATTTTCTTTTCGATAATTGGTGTTTATTTATTGATAAAAATTGGGATGATAATTTATTCAATTATTGATAAAAGGATTAGAAAAGAATTGACATTTAGGCCTGAAAGAGAATCTATGTTAGATAACAAGAAAAAATCTAAAAAGAAAGATTTAAAAAAAAATAATGAGCTTTTTAAATATTTTTCAATAAAGTATCAAATGGAGATACTAAGTAATGACTTAGAAATTTACTTTAATGATTCAAAGTTGATTTATTTTCATTTGATTCGAATCATTATAATGAATATGATTAATTTTTATACTTGTTTTTCGATATTTTTTGCAGTGCCTAAAATGAATGAGGATTCTTTCAAACTGTTAAAAGGAGGAAGTTTCAATATAATTAAGTTAACATATTATGTTTCGAGTTGTATCTATTTTATTAATGGAGTCTTTTTTAGCTATAAAATTATAGGGTTTATCTTTAAATACAAAAGCTATAGGATTAAAAATCTCTTATATTTCTATTTGCATTTTATTATTCGTATGATACCAACTTTTTTAATTATTTACGCAATTTATTCATTTGGAAATGAATTTATTTATTTTTTTTCTTCGAGACCTGTGCTGAGTAAAACAACATTTTCAGAGTTATATGATTCCGAAATAAGTAGGAAAGTTTATGATGAGGACTTTATGTCGATTATAGAATTAATTTTAAAGTATTTCTACATCAATATGTTTGACTATAAATATGAAAATAGAATTCAACCTTATATGCAATTGATTTTTTTCGTTTTAAATGATTTTTATATTTTTACTTTTTCTATAGTTTTGTTCTATATTCTATTTAAATGTCGAAATAAATATTTAGAATTGGCTTATTTCTTTGGTGTTTTCGGTATCCTTATAAAGATTTATTTTAACAACGATTCTTCGAATTTTTCAATAATCTCTACTAATAATAATGGTACAGCCTATCTGGATAAAAGTTTAAATTTTACTATTGATTCAGCTAATGAAAATTTTGGTTTCAACTTCTTCCAAATAATTTATAATTTGAATTCTATTGTAAGAATTGAACATTCTTATATTTGCTATTTCTTAGGGAATTTAATAGGTATTTTATTTTTCTTCCATATAACAAATGATCCATTATTCGATTATATCAAGGAAAATCATTTTAAAAACTATTATCCATTCGAATTTATTCTCAAAATATCATATTTTATAAACAATAAATTAAAAAAAAAGAAAACAATCATGATCATTATATTCATTTTAATGATAATTTCATCTTTTATTTTAACATTTAATTACAATTCAAAATTACACAGCAGTGTTAAACTTATTTTAGATTATAACCTTCTTAGTAATATTCTTGTGAGATACGAGATTATTTTATTCAATATCATTTTTGCAATTTTTATATATGCTTCTTTTTTCATTTTCACTTTAACTGAAATTCATGGAAAAAAATTCATATTAATGATTTCAAGAAGTTATTATGTTTTTATTCCTTTGTGTTTTATATTGAATTATTATATCTTTGTTTTTTTCCAGATTGATATGGATGTGTATTTTTCTAATATACTATTCTTTAATTTTTCATCATTTTTGATTATTTACATAACAGCATTATTGATACTGCTATTATTTGAAATTCCGCTTAGGATGTTATTTAAAAGAAAAATCAAAAAACTATTTGGATTTTCAGAGGAAAGAAATTTTTGAAAATTGAAAATAAGCGAAAAGATTCTCTTTAAACAAACAAATTATAAATATTCATTTTGATATTATCAAAAAATCTTAAATTTGAATAATATTTTTATTATTTATTTAATTGAAAATATTCACTTGTTAAATAATATATTACTGTCTTACTGGCCATTGAATTTGAATTTGAAAATTTTGAATTTATAATTTTTTAATAATTTCTTATTAATATTTCAATATAATTTTTTTTTATTTCAATTTAAAAATATTTTGAAAATATTTTAATAGGGTCATTATTATATAGAAGATATATATTATTAAATTTTTTTTAATTGAATTAATTTTTTATAAAAGCTTATTTCATTTCGAAAGTTGAAAATTGAAATTGAATGTTCAACTTTTTAAATAAATAAAAATTTTAAATGACATTCTTTAACAAATATAATATAAATTAATTTTATATATTCAGAGCGTAAAACCCATTTAAATTATTTTTTTTAACAAACACTATTTAATTCATTCTTAAATTTAATTGTCTTATGTTTAAGCATGAAGCAATTAGCAATTGACAAATTAATTATTAATTCAAGCAATAAGTTAATAAAAATGTAGGAATTAATTTGATAATTCAATTTGTTTTCTTTGTATCCATTAAAAAATACAACTTGTTTTTTAAATTCAAATCATTTTTAATTTTCTTAATATCTTCCCATTCGTGGATGTTATCTAAATATCTTCCTTTTGATTCACCATAAATAAAATATTTAAAGAATTCTGAATCTTTTTATAGATTTTCTAACTCTTTATTTATAGAAACATTATTATTTTTATTATATTTATTCTCAATATTTGCTTTGATTTGTTTATACAAATTATTTTGTTCTTTTTGTAAATCGGAAAAAGTAGAATATATAACTGGAAAAACTTTATCTTTTTTTTCATATGTGTAGATATTTTTATCTTTGAAACTTGAATGCTTTTCGGCCTCTTTCTGTTTTACTTCATTTTTTGAATTTATTAAAATGTCTTGCTCGATATCTTTGCTTAAGATTCTTTTTCTAAAATCAATTATTTTTTCTAAATTTTTTGTTTTGGAAAAAATAGGATTTTTATTCCTTCTAATACAATTTGAGGTGGAATCTTTGGAATTCGAATTGTAATTACTTGGACTTGAAGCTGAAAAGCCTTTTAATTATTTTTAATATCAACTTAAATCAAGGAGTTATTAATATAAAAACAAAATGATAATATTTAACAAGATTTTAATTTACTAAAATTTCTTTCTGAAAAAGATGAATTTTCTAAATTAATACTCTCTTCTAGAATTACTCTCTCATTTGAAATTTTATATTTAATTTGAATAGAATTTCTTTTTCCTTTAAAATCTGATTTTTGATTATCAGTAAAATTATTTTCAAAGTCAAAATTTTTTACAAGATTGAGAATTGGTTTCTCTGTTAGAATTAGAAAATTAATTTTTATAAAAATTTTTAAATTTTTAATTTTTACTCAAATTTTTTCTTGATAATTCTTCTTTTTCCAAATGTTTGTTATGAACTTTATTTAATTTTAGAGCTTTTTTGTACTGCGATTCTGAGAAATAATTATCATTATTCAATGTTTTATTCAGAACACACTTATTTCTACTTTTTAAATCCTCATTTGAGGATGTTTTTGAGAGAAAAAAATTTAGACTCTCAAGTTTATTATCAAGTGTACTAAATTTTTTGGCAAGATTTTTTTTATCATTTTTGCTAGAATCAAGAATTGGAAATTCAATAGCTTCAATATTTTATTTATTTAATCTTTTAAAAATTATTTAGATAAATTTTTTAAAAAACTTGAAAATGCTTTTTACAATAAATTTTTGCCTCTTGGTTCTTATTATTGCAATTGTTCTTTTTATTCGTTTTTTTTAGAGATTTTTGCTTTTTAATAAAATCACAAGAAGAATAACTTTTACTATCTATGAGTTTTAATTTATCTTTTATTTCAAAAATATTGTTTTTTTCATATAATATTTTATTGTTCATATGTTCTCCATTCTTGATTGAATTTTTTTTATATTGGTTTTTAAATTCAATATTCATTACATTATTCGAAATTAACTTTTGTAAGAAATGCATATAGTTTTTATATGGCAGAAAACTATAGTAATTTATTAAACTTTTAGATCTTGGAAATCTATGAATATTATCCTTTGAGGAATTATTAGATATATCTTTTTCTAATTATTGCTTATTATACATTAAATAATTTTACCAAATCCAAACTTTTCTTCATAAAAATTAATTACAGATTTATTTGCTTGATCTATTTTAAAGTATAAATCATCATAGGAATATTCATCATTTATGCTAAATTTACTAGATGAATTTAAAAATTTGATGTTATTATTAGTTCTAATAGTTAGAGAATTAGAATCAAATTTTCTTTTAGTATCATAGCTTATTTGCATTTAAAGTTATATAAATGAGTAGTTTGAACTATATTATTCTAATTATTTTCATTTATGCAATATATGAAACTGTAAATTTCTTCAGTGTAAAACTTGCAATATAAAAAACTAATAGAAAGAGATAATTAGAAATATATATTATTATCTGATATTTTTTTCGAATATATTCAATTTCTAAATTATAATTTATAATAAAATAATTTCTTTGAGGAAAAATCAAGATTTATCAAGCTTAATTTTTATAAAACATATATAAGGATTAAATAAAATAAGAGAAATATTTGTAAATTAATAAGAATCCTAAAATATAATTTATAAAATTTTTTATATTATTTAAAAAAGATATCGAGATTATATTTTATTAATTTAAATAAAAATTTATGCTAATTAAAAAAATTGAATATTTATAAAACGAAATATTCAACAATTTTTAAATTTTATTTGTATGAATTTTATTTTTATTCTTAAATAAGGATTTATTAGTTTAAAAAATATTTTAAATGAATAGAAAATAAATCTCTTACAAAAAACATATAATTATAAAGTTTCTATTCTTCATAAACTCTTGTAAATGAAAATTTATCAAATTTATTCTATTAAAAAATTGTTAAAATCTCTTTTTCTTTTTTCTTTTATATAATAAAAAACTCCATATCCTGCTCCAGTTAAAACGGCTAATATAGCTATAATAATCAAGAAAATCATAAAACCTCCAATACCTGATGGCTTTCCATTATCATCAGGATTATTTGGATCTATTGGATCATCAGGATCTATACTTCCACAATCAACTAAAAAACTGCTATTAATCCACTGACTGGAATAATCAATCATTTCATATTCTTGCTTTTGTATATTAACATTCCCTAGTGAAAGTAGTTTTATTCTCGAATTATCCTCTGATTCATATAATATATTATCATTATTAAAAATCAAAGGGTTTATTTTTCCTCGATTCTGAAATACTCCATTTAGGTCATAACTGAAATATTCGCTGACATTTGTTTTTTGTTGATTAATATCGTAACAAACAAAATATGGTAAATTTTCTTTACACTCTGATATATCAGGTTTTTCAATAATAACAAGATTAAATTCCGAGATTATTTCAAAGTCCCAATTTTGCGAGGTTGCAAATATTCGAAATGCAGAATACATAGGAACTGGCATTTCGGAAAACTCAGAACACAAATTTGCAAAATTTATAATTTCATCTTTAAAATTTATTAAATTTTTTCTACAGGCAGATTGAGAGATTATTTGCCCAAACCAATTACATTTCTGACAAATCTTTATAATCGTATTTGAGTTTGCACATAAAATTTTTTCTTGACAGGCAATTTTATTACTTGAAGGAAAAAAATTTGTCTTTGAATATTTATTCCAAGAGGATGAATTTCCGTTCAAAATCAAGGATCTATTGAAAAAATTATAATTTGTATCTAAATAGGTATGAGTTGCTAAAATTTGAACTTGAACTGATTTTTTTAATATATCAGATTTTTGAAATACAAATCCATCAGAAGGGTAAAAATAACCATCAAGATCATTTCTTGTATAATTATAATATTCTGGTCCATTGTAGCATTTTTCAATTAATAATTGATTAGTAAATTTGCAAAGAAATAAAGCATTTATTAAAAAATAATAAAAATATGATGAAAAAAATTGTTTTCTCTTCATAATTATTTTTGTATATATTTGAAATTAATAATTAAAAATAATATGCATATTAATGAAATTTTAACTTTTATCCTTAAATTAGATTAATTTTATTTATATTTGAGATGACCAGAATGATTAATATTTACCAGATGGAAGGTAAAATTATCATATTTGTACAATAAAGTTTAGAAAATGAATTTAAATATTTTAAGATTAAGTGTATAATTTAAAAAAAAACTACAAATTAAGAAAAAATATGATGAAAGCATTTATTTATTTATTTTTAAAGGAAAATAATTTTAAATCTTAGATTCTTTTCCATTAATAAAAAAATATAAAATGCTATAAATATTGAGGATATGGCTTCTTTTCTTTTTTTAAATATTAACATTTTATTTATAGTAGTCATTCTTAATCAAGAATAAAAAAAAGTTAAATTTTTTGGTTTTAATATTTCAATTTCTTTTGACATATTTTAAATCTTTATTAATATAAACATTTATTTTTCAATCTTACATATTTTTTCTTTTATTTATTTCTATTAAATTTTTTTAATTTCATGATATTTTTAGAATGTGATGTAGTTTTACATAAGAAGAGTGAGTTTTTCAAAACTCTTTATTTTCCTCATATCTTCCAATTCTTTATGGACTTCATCATTTATTTCAAAAGAATAGCCATTACTCTCTGATGACGGAGCTAAGAGATATATTTATATATAATTAAATATTTTTACTGTAAGGAATGAACCAAATTGCAAAATTCCCCATTACACTGCAAATGTTTTTGTATATTCCGAGATTATACATCTAATTGTGAAATGGTTAAATAATTTTTGAATTTATATGAAAATTTTAAAAATCTACATTTTTATATTCCTTTGTAGGTTTTTCTTTTTCAACATGATCAATCGTGGATTGATTTTTAGCAACTAAACATATATGGATCCAGAAAAAATAACACATTAAGCAAGATAAACATATTATAAATAAATATATAAGGCAAAATGAAACCATTGAGAAAGAATTCTACTCAAAATAAATATTTAATTTATTCAGGGATAAAAATAAAATTTATTATTACTCCATATTCATTTAAATAGAATCTCAAACTTTGCATTAAAGTTATACTCATAAATATTAATAAACAGCAAGAATAAAAAAGCATCAAAACAAAACATTTATAATTCGCATAACCAATACAAGTATATAAGTAATAGCAATGATGATCCATTTTTCTTATGCATTTTCTGCATTTTCTACAATGATGCGATCTATCAGGCTAATATAAAGAATTCAAAATTGATTAAAGAAATATTTCAAAATTTAAAAACTAAAGTTTTTTCTGAAAAGAATAAAAACATAAACAAAATCATTTCTGTAGAAATTATTAAAAATATAAACTACTTTTTTAGTTAAACAAAAGTTGCAAAATCTTTTATTTTCATTGATCTCATTAAAAGCCAAATTATCTAAAATATTTAAAGCTGAATCATTTGCAATTTTCTCACTAAATTCTCTTTTGAAAATTTCTAAAATTTCTTCGCACATTGGCTGAGAATATTTTTCAAATTCCTTAATTTTCAACATATTCTCATTATCTAAAGTTGCGTATCTATTTGTATTATCAATAGAAATATTATATGTCGAAACATCAACTAATCTCTTATTTTTTGAAAAATCTGTTATTTTATCCATAAATTTTGTCTCAGTTTGCACGATGAAATTCAAATCATCTATAAGTGTTAAGTCTATATCTAAATTAATTTTTTGTTTTTTTTCTATTTCGAAAGAAAGGAAATATTTTATAAATAGATTGATAAGTCTCGGAATGGAATATATAGTACTCTAATTAAAATTTTTTAATTTTTATTTAAAATAATAAAGAGAGATATTAAGATATTAAAAAAACATTGAAAAAAAAGTAATAAATTTTAATTTTACAAATTTTTTTTCTAAAAATCCTGGATTTTTTAAAATTGTAATTAGCATGCATGTTAAAACCATAAACACAAGGAAATGGAATATTATGAATTTAATTAATCCATAATTCAATTGTAAATTATTGTTATCTTTATTGTTTAAATTTAAATAAATATTTTCGGCATTTTCTTGGTTATTTTTTGAATTAATTCTAAGTCTATTAGAATAAGTTATAAATAAATCATATGAATAAGCATCTTCAAAAGACTCAATAAAAGGAATTAAGTGTAGCTTTATATTTTTAGATTATATCAATTAAAATTAATAAAAAATTCGAATTCTTTCTAATTATTTACATGTAAATAAAAATAATACAAACATATGAATAAAGTAAAAGTGCCAAAAAGCAATATTAATTTTTTGAATTTCACATAGATCTTATTTAAAAATGATTGTTGTTTATTATCAAGTTTCTCCTTGAGGCTTTTTAAAGAATTCATCGAATTTTGGAATTTAATTTTGAAACTTTGTTTTCTTTTATTTAAGTATATTTGTTATTAATTTTACTCTGATTGAATTTTCTTTCTTACACTTGAATTAGATCTTAAAGTTAAACCATCTTCATTTCTCATCATTTACATATTCTTTAAAATAGCTTATAATAATTATTATTTTTATTAATAATTTTTTCCGTGAAACCATTCATATATATAAAATAATTTTTTAATTACCTTTTGATAATAACCTTAAAATGTATGATTGATTTAAATAACGTTTATATTGAAGTAGTTATAGGAAAAAAATTAAAATTACATATTGAATAAATGGATTTAATTATCGATTAATCAAAATGAGAACAACTATTTAGATTTTTTAATTCTAAGTTTTAAGAGAAGAATTTTGTTGAAAATATTGGATATGAACAAAAAGTGTTTTTAGATAGGCATTATAGATTCTCAATAAAAAAAATTTGCTAATAGGCTTTATTTTTTATAAAATTTTCACTTAATGAAATTTAAAAAATATTATTCATCTTATTTGAATTTAAACTTTAATTTTAAAAATGGATTATGTTGAATTACTTTCTCGAATTTCTTTACCTATAAAACAGAGAATATCCGATGAAGAAGCATTAAAGAATGAAGAAACAAATTTTTCAGAAGCAATTATAAATGTAAAATCTCATTTCAATAATTTATTTTATTTGTGATTTTTCAAGTTCACCCAAAAAAGCTCAAATTTCACTCCAGTAGGATTTGAGAATAAAGAAGAAGAAGAGAATGAAGAAGGTAAAATATTATTATAATAAATCTAAATTAAAGATTATTCTGAATATTCTGGTGACCAATATATGCTGGATGATCAAGGATTGTAAAAATAGGATAAATATATAAAAATCTACTTATAAATACAAAAACTATTTTGGCTTTAAAAATTATAAATAGTAATAAATTCAAATAACAATTTATTTGAAAATTATTTATCATGAAAGACTTTTTAAATTTTTAATATTATATAGTCTTTTTTATTTAAAGTGTTTTAAATTTTTTAGATTATTATTGTTTGAAAAAATTGGTATATAAACATAAAAAAGTG
>Ga0194116_10006190_pt1 | contig 12850 bp, 3 predicted proteins | sample TA2MahsurfametaG_4_FD_148617 | JGI IMG/M metagenome (GOLD analysis project Ga0194116, IMG submission 148617) | Freshwater microbial communities from Lake Tanganyika, Tanzania - TA2015008 Mahale S9 surface | ecosystem: Environmental > Aquatic > Freshwater > Lake | place: Tanzania: Lake Tanganyika... | reverse complement strand
AATCCCCAATAAGGATGTTTGCTTCAATTTTATTTATAAATATTTTGATCTGTTAAATAAATAATGCAGATCCTTTTATAATAAATTTAATTTTACTTTATAATTATATCAATAATAATAAATATTTTTTGACTCTCAAATACCTTTTAAACGCTATTAAAGATGCTATTTCTCAATAACTGTCATAAAATGATTTAATTTGGAAATAAACAAATACTTAAATTTTTTAGGATAAATAATATTTTAAGTATAACAATAGTTATTTATTTAATTTTTTTAAAACATTTGAAAAATGTTTTCAATTAATGTTTATTAGCGAAGAGTCAAATTTTTCGCACATAATAAATTACTTTAGCATATATATAATTTAATCTCTTAATTAAATCATTGATAATTATTTACATCTATACCATTTTAAAATAGATAGTGTTTTTAATTATTGATTCAGCTTTATCGATCACCTGACTTGGCTTAAAAATAATTTTATAAAAGATAAAAAAATTGAGAATGAAAACAGAAATAAATGTTCCCATTAATAAAAAATTAATAATGTCGTTGGATATATCTAAATTTTCTCGAAATTTCAATTCTGATTTATCAATTAATTGTAAATAGGTTTCATAAATATTAAATATTATAGATCTCAAACTAAAATTATATTTTATATTTATTTCTTTATTGAAGAAATTATTTATCAATTCCAGATAACTCGGAAATTCAATGATTGGATGTCTTTTTTTATAGTCAGAGAAATCAGACATAGAATTCGTCATTATATATTTCGCAGCATTAATATATTCATGTAAACCACTACTAAATAAATATCCTGATTTAATAGTACATTCATAATAATTATTTTTAAACATCGAATTGGTTCCTTTCAATGTTTGCAAATATTCTAAATCTAATTCAGGGGTTTTGTCGATGTTATCGAGTATTATAGCTAAATTCTTCTTATCTGCTAAATAAGCATAATATTCACAAAAATTCTTTGTTTGTAATGATTCTTCAAAAAATATTAAAGTATTCATATTAAAAGCATTTAATTTTTTGTTATTATAATATTGATTAACTAAATTATTGTTTTTATCTAAAATGTCTAGTGATCGAAGGAATCCGTTAAATTTTGAAGAACTTCCAGATACATTTAAATTAACTTCTTGTTTATTAATAAATGTCATTTTCAAATAAAAAAAAGCATCAAATAAACTAGTATTGCGACTAATAAAAGCGTTTATTAATGAGTAAAAATCTATAATCGATTTATGATTTTTCTCGATTAGAATGAGTATTAATATCACTATTATTGTACAAATCCACAGCGAAGTGTAAATTATAATTTTGTAAAATTTAAAGTTTTTGGGTGGGTTGTAATTAATATAAATTATCTTTTCTTCAGTTTCTGATATTTTTTGAGTCGAATTAAAGAAAATACTTTCTGAATTTTTTGTGTTAGCATAAACATTTTCGTTTTTTTTCCCTTCTTCTGATATAGCATTCTTGAAATCTAAATCTTGGCAAGATCCTCTAATTTTTGGCATTCTTTTTAAAAACTTTGAGTTTCTTAATATATTTGATTTTTCAAAGATATCAGAAATTTCAGGTTTAAATATATTTTTCTCATTTATTTTATTTAAATTATTGTCATTTTTTAAAATATCATTAACATAGAGCTTGGGGCCATTAACATTAGAATTATTCAAAGTATTATCAGCGACTAAATTTACATTTGAATCTGATATTTCATAATCATGATTTTTTATCTTATTTATTTTTTTAGTTTTACAGGCTTCTTTTTTATTTTGTTGATTATTGGCATTGTTAGAATTGTTAATATTATTCAAATTTGATTTATTTTTTTTATTTTTGGCATAAGTATTTAATCCAATCAAGCATAATTTCGCAAGATTATTCTTTAAAATTACAGTATCTTTTTCAATTATCTTGTTCCAAGGTCCTTCTTTATCAATTTTGCTAATCTTATTTTCCTGTCTGTGAATTATAGAATTTTTATTTAAATCTAAAGCTTTTTTATCCACATTGAAATATTTTAATTCATCAACTTTATTAAGTTTTGTTATATCCTCAAAGACATCAATTTGATCAAAATCTTTTAAATTGGAATCATTGATATTTTGAATATTTAAATCTAAAGAAATTGAAAAATCAAGATCTTTTTTTAGTGATAAATTTTCAATATTAAACTTCTCCTCATTCGAATCATCAATTTTTGATTTATTTCTCCAAATATTAATTTCCCCTTGATTAAATTTTTTCTCAAAACTGATTATTTCCCAACCTTCATCATACTTTTCATCAATGACATCTTTATGCTTTGGGTTTGGATTTTTATTTTGCTGGGCATCCTCCATTCTTTCTATTAATCGTGGAGTTTCATTATTTATTCTATTTGCTGCAGAAAACTTATTTTTACAATTATTGGTTCTTTTTTCAATATTAAAATCGTTCACAAAATCATTTATAACAGTGAGTTTTTTTATTACATGGACATGAAAAACTTTCATATAGTTAGATATAATATATAACTTTTCTAAAATTATCTTATATTTTTTATTTATATAGAAAACCTGTAAAATAAGTAAAATTAAAATTAATAAACAACTGCATAAATAAACGTAAAAGAAGGTTTCCTTGCCGCTATTTATTAATTTTTCGCTATAAGATGAGTTATTTAAAATTAATTTTATAAAAGTTTGTGTAATTGGTGTCAGAGAATTTTTCAAAAAATAGAAAATATAATTATCTGCTTTATTAGGAGATTTGTTTTTTACATCATTAGTTTTCAAATTCATTAATATATCAATTGTCAAATTTTTAACATCTGCTTCAGAAAAGCTATTGCAATACATGTGAAATAAATTTAAATTTTCAAAAAAAGATCTTGTATCATTATAAGTTTCCCAATTAGTAGATAATAATTTGAAAGTTTGCTTTGTTGATAATAAAGTACTATTATTGCCTAAAACTAAAGAACCATGCTTTAAATAAATGTTTCGAAAATAATAGAATTTATTCATGAAAAAATCTGATCTCGATCTAATTCTTTGAAGGAGACTAGGGATTGAATTATTATATGTAATTAGATAATTATCATCAGTTATATAATAGACTTCTTTTTCAATTTTTTTATTTACTAAATAAAGGGCCAAAATCCCCGATGAAATTAGAGACTGACAAGATTTTAAGACAATTGTAAAATGAGAGAAATCAGAAAGAATGAATGTACTTTCAATAAAAATGTCTCTAAAGTAATCAATCAAGTAAAAAGTAATCGCAATAGTTAAAATTACTACTGTGCTAAAAAAGAAATTGGATCTTATTTTTATATTGAGTGATTCATTTGATGTGGACATCTTAGATTCGAAAATATTTTTATTTTGGAACTCTATAAAGCTTTTTTCTATTTGTCTTTTAGCAATTTGATGCTCGCAATCTAAATAACTATCAACAAATATTTGAATAGTTTCTAAATTTATTTCTAAAGTATCTTTATCTTCGATAAAATGGATAGTCAAAAATTTAATCATATCAAGTGCTTGTTTTAGAAATAGCTTTTCATTTCTAATATCATTATTTAACTCCAAATAAAGCCCTTCATCAACTTTCATTTTTTTATCAGTATTGAAATCGAAATTTTTGTTATTCATATTTTTATTGCAAATTTTATTCTTCTGATAATCGGCCTTTGATTCTAATTTTCTTTTTATTAGCTGATCGCTTAGAACAAATAAATTTTTTTTGTTTTTTAAATTAGCAGTTGGCTGGTTAAATGAGCTTTCAGAGGGTTCATTTATTATGCATTTATAAAAAGAGCTATGTTTGGATGAATGTAAAATTCCAACTCTTGAAAAATCAAAATTTAAATAATAAAAATAAAAATCATCTAAAGAGTTTATATATATATTCAGAATAACATTCTTTGATTTTCCACTTAATCGTTGAATTGAGAGTTTTTTCGGATTATCAAAGACATTACTCTTAAAGCCTTTATCTAGATTAAAAGCTATTTCATCCAATTTATCTTGGTAATTGAGCTTTTTAATATCTATTTTTTCCTTTGAAAATTCATTAGAATATTTATATTCAGTAATTCTATTGAAATCGCTTTTTCTCAATTTTTCGATAATCATTTTATAGTCAATAGAAATTTGTATGTTTCTTTTCCTAAAGTGCATATTTTCATTTTCTAAATCATTTACTAAAGATTCCACATTTATTGATTCATTTTCGGTCTTTTTTATAATAGGTATTTTGAATTGAAAGTTATTATTTGTTTCATTTAGGCTGTTTTTCAAAGCTTTATCAATTGTGGGTTGTATGTCAAGAATAGATTTAAAAAAATTTGGCTTTACATATCTCATAAATATGTTATCAATAAATAAATTTTCTTCAATGTTTTTATTGTAAGCAATTATATCTCCAAAAGTATCAATACAGATTAAGCATGTATCTTTATTGTATGTAATTTTTTCTAATTTTACATAAAATATTATTTCTTGGTTTAACGCTAAAAGAATGGTTCCGTTTATATTATATGATCTCGAATATCCGGATTTTGAGACTAAATGTACTTCTTTTGGTTTTACCTCTGTGTTATTATTATAAAGAAATTTAGAAACATGTTTTTGATGATAATTAACTAAAGTTGGTGGAATTAAAAATTCAATATTTTTGCCTATTAAATCACTAATGGAATACTCAAGATCATCTGCTAATTCTGATGGAACACTCGAGAAAATAAAATTTTCATCTTTTTCTAATTTAAGAATTAGTTTAATAGAATCTTTTTCTTTAAAAATATCCCCCACGTAGTCTTCCATATAGAAAACATTATTTTGGTCAACTAAAAATTCAGATTCGAATGGTTGATTATCCTCAGTGCAAGAATTATTTAAAATGAATAAATCAAGACCGGAAAAAAATCTTTTGAGAAAAGCAATTTTGCTTTTCTCAACCATGTTTTGCTCGAATTCATTTTTAATTTTCGTTAGATTATCATTATTTATTTTTAAGCTGTAAATTAATGATTTAAAGTCCTCTAAAATATTTTCAAAATCATAAAAATTTTTTTGGGTGAAAAATTCTCTTATTTTCATCTTTCTATTTCTTTCATTTTTGGAAAAATTGTTATTTATATCTTTATAAATCTTTAAAGAATTTTGATACTCTTCAGCTATTTGTGAAAACCCTTCGAATTTTTTCAATTTTTTTAGCAAAGGAGTGGAAGAATGTTTATAAAATTTTTTATTAGCTTTTTTATTTTTTTTTAATATTTCAATCTTAAGAATTTCCTTTTTAATCAAAGCTTCTCTGTGGCTTCTTATGCATTTTAAATTTTCCAGCTTTCTCAAATCTAAAATTGCAGAAATATATTTTTTGCTTAGATAGGCTTTTGTTATTATTTGTAATAAAATTATTTCTACTTGATTTTTCGCTTCTATATTGACGTTTTTTCTAACAAGATTCTCCACTATATTTCCTAGTATATTGATTAAGAATAATTTGAATCTGGCAATTTTTTTATTTTCTTCTTTTATAAGATCTAAATTTTTAAATTTTTCTAATGTGATTTTACAGTGACAATCCTTATTATTACACATGAGAGAGTGTAAATTTGTATTTTCATAAAAATTAAACAAGAAATTTAATTGAACTTTTCTAGTTAGAGTTTCGAAGTTATAAATATAATAGATAAATTTGTGAAATTCTCCTATGTTTTTGTAAGAAGTGTAAAAGTTCTTTTTTATTTCATATATATTAGATGAATAATCAATATCTTTTTCATCTATTTTATTCATGAAAAACAAAGCCAAAGAAAATTGGAAGCAATATTTACAAAGAAGAAAATTTCCTTCGTAAAAGCTCAATATCTCCGAAGGATTGTTTATAAATGATTTGATTATCGAATTTACTGTTCCATCTTTTGTAAGATTGCATGTCATTTCGTAACTCCAAAAAAATGTAATAAAATCAAATAAGATTCCAAAAGCGCAGAAAAATTCAATGAGCAAAACAAACTTGTTAATTACATTTTTATAAATATTTTTAAGTTTAATTCCTAGAATTATTAGAAAAATTACTCTTATCGATAACTTAATCAATAAAATATGTTTGTCAAGAAAAAATAATTTTTCAAAAAATATAAAAATATTAAGAAAAGGAAAAATAAAGCTTTTAATAATATTATATTCAAATCTGCGACTGAAATCATTTTTCTTAAAATTATATGGAGAAAATATGTATATTTCGAAGAAATAATAAATCATAAAGAAATTAAGAAGAAATAATAATGTTATAATTAATGAAAAATAAGAGAAATCATCCTTAGTACATTTAGATAGAACACTTGCAAAATAATTATTAGAGTTTATATAATAAATTTCACTTTTATCATTGCAATCAGTTCGGATTATTGAATACATACATATTTCTATTGGGAATTTATTGAAATAAAAAAGTATGTAGAATAAAAATACTGTTGAATGCTTGATGATTCTTTCTAATTTAGTATTCTTTTGTGAATTCTTTATTAGATTTATAACATTTTTTGACTCTCTAAAAAAATAAGAATTTATCGTTACCATTGCAAACAAAATGATTATTGAGAAAATAAAAAGAAATATTGAACTAAACCTCAATGCTTTTATTATTTTGACGAGAGAAAATTTCGAGAGAATATAATATAATCCATAATTGTCGAATAAAAACCAATCATTACTCAATACTATGATAGGAAAATATCGTAGGAAATAAAATATATTATAAAATTGTTCAAAATTGTTACTAAATATTCTTTTATTTTTTGAAAGAAATCTTAACATATGAATGACAATTAATTATGATTTTACAAATTATCCTTAAATATAAATTACTAAAACACAAAAACCGAACAACAAATTTTATTATAGAAGTAAATAAAAATAGTTTTTTTTGTTAGTTAATAAATTGATGTATATCTCCTTAAAAAATAAATTAATTTTTTATATTAGTTAATTTATATATTTATCTCAAGGTAAAAGGAATGAGAATGCCAAAATAACCAAGACAGCTATTATTTTTTTCATACTTTATGGATTGATGAATAATTTATTATAAAATTATTTTCATATCTAAGAATACATTTAACATTTATGTATAGTTAAATAATAATAATTACTTAGATTTTGAATTTTTATTTTATATTAATGGTAAAAGGTAACTAAATATAATAATTTCATTTGAAATTTTTTTCGTAAATATATGAAACTAAAATTAATCACAAATTAGCTTGTTTTATTTTTATTCGATCTTTTTTGGATGCCATTTGTTTTATGATGGTTATCTTTTTATTTATAATTTATTGAATTACAAAATTTTTAGTTATTTAATAATAATCTAATTGATGTAGTAACTAAAATAAATGAATTTGGTAAAATGTATATATATTTAATAGTTTAAATAAAAATACTTGAGGAAATATTATTCTTTCGAACACAAATTATTTATATTCATTCATAATTTATCAAAAACTTATATGATCTTAATACATATAAGTCATTTTTTATTTTAAATTTTAATGAGCTAATTTTTAAATAATATCGTTTGTTAATAAATGATTTAATATTCTTAATTTTTCAGGATTTTAATTTTAATTTTTAAGCATTCCAAATTATCATATAAAATTTAAAAAATCACGATAAAATATAATGGTTTACAAATTAAATATAATTTAGAAAATTGATTTTAAGAAAAAGACCTCACATTTCTCCTTAACTTTTTAATGTTCTGCTCGTTATCATCTAAACATTATCTCTCAATCTAAAGGTTTTATCAGGCAATTTGCCCATGATCAAAAAAGTGGGCTTGACACTCTAATAACTCCCAAAAAAGGCTTTACTCTCTTGAATCAAATAGAGCTTTTCTTAAGCTAAATTAAAATAATATTAGTAAAATAAATAATAAATACTTACTATAAATGTAAATAAATACAATTCAAATAAATCATACATTAAAAACATTAAAATTGACTTTATAAAGAGTTGAAACTTGAATTCAAAAATTATTTTTGTAAAAATCAAATAAATCTTTTTTTTTAATTGGTTAAATTATAATTGAGAAAATAAACCACAAATTTATCCAATATATAAAAATATCTTTATTTATATTAGGTTTTCTCATCAGCAATGCTGAATGTGAGAGATCTTTTAGTGTATAGAGAATCATTTTAACGGAAAAAATTAAAAAGGATTAAATTATTATTAATAATGAAAAATAAAAAATAATAAAAATCTCAATATTAATACATATTCTATTTTTTATAAAAATACAGTAAGCAGAATTAGCATAAAAGCAGCAGAATTCTCGAAAAGTCCAGAATTCTGCTAACAAGTAGAGATTTCCGGTCATTTATTATAAAATTAAAAAATTAAATTCTTAAAAACTTACATAATTTTCAGCAAATTTTTTATCGTAATTTATTTATAAATTACATTAAAATAAAATAAATTTTAATTTTTTTTAAAAATTCTTAATTTATTTAAGCCAGAAATTTAGCGGAAAGAAAATTTCAATGGAGGAATTTAGAAATAATTTTATTGCTAATTTAAAAGCAACTTTGCAAAATGATGATGAAGACCATATGACTAAATTTATTCCCGAAATTCAGATAAAAAACAAACATAGAAGTTGGAATAAAAATAAAAAATTTATTTTTGATTTTAATAAGATAAATATAAAAATCCCTTATGATTATTATTTAGAAAATATAGTCAATTTGATTGATTTTTACAAACTGGATAATTTAACAAACAATAGTAATATAATTTTTAATAGTAAAGACCTTTTAATAATAAAAAGTCCGTTAATTGATGAAATCAAAAATAATGAAAATATTTTATTTCTTAACAAAAAGACGTTTCGTAACTCTTCTTTAAATAGCCTTATTGAAAATACTATCTCTAACTATTTTTTTGAGAATCACAGTGAAGAAGAAATATTTAATAAATATTTAATAATTAAAGATTCCATGTGCGTTGGAAACATCGTAGCAACTCGTGAACAAATAAACTCTGACTGCTTTTGCCTCTTAGAGAAATATAAATTTATGAATATTGCAGACAAATTTTTACTATTAAAACTTTTCATTAATAAAATATTATTCTATATCCAAACTGACAATGATTTTTATAACATTGATTTCCGATCGATTTTAATTTATAATACAAAACTCCAATCAGATATATCTATTATTAATAAAAGCGTGGCTTATGATGGAGTGACTGATCCTTTAATTTATTTTATGAATTATTTTATTCCTTTTTTAGATCTAACAGATTTTTTGCTTAATTCAGAATCCTTTGATGATAAAGAAAGTTTAGAAAAATCGAAAATAGATGAAATCATTTATGTTTCAAATCGGAATTCTAAACAAGAAAAATTTAATAAAGAATCAAAAATACTAAACAAGCTTAATTGTTTATTAGGCAAATTTGAAGAATTGAAGAACTCTAATAAAGAATATCAAGAAGATAATAAACCTTTAAATACTAATGAAATTATCAATGATTTATATTATGAATCAATAACAAATTCTGAAGAGATATCAATTGAACACGATGAAGCTAATTTCCAAAAGAATAGATCTAAAAGCTTTGATAATGATAAAAAATTTTCAGATTTTGATAATGAAAATCATATAATGAAGAAATTGATATCTATATCCGACTCTATAGAAAAAGAAAAAATTTTATTGGATGAAAAAGCGAAAATAGTTCTAAAATATAATTTTTCAGGTGAGTATTTAGAACAATGCTGCTCAGCTTTTTTAAATCATAAAGCCAACTCAAAAACATTTCTTCTTAATTATCTTGAAAAAATTAATATGATTTTGAATTCAATTTTAATAAAAACTCTTGATAATAATAGAAATTTCCTTCAAAAAACGGCTATACTTAAAGAATTTTTTATTGATAGATTCCTTGCTACTAAAGAAGAGAAAGATATTATATATAACAATATAGATTCATTGTATTTAAGAAATGAACATATTGATAAACAAAATTCATCTGAATTAGAGGAAAAGAAAATTATTAAAAATGATTATTACATTAAAAATAATGAGAAAATTGTAAAATATGAAAAATTCAATGATTTAAAATTGAAAAAATTTTGTTTTAATTTCTCCATTAATATTGATATTTTAAAATGTAAATTAAATAAAAATAAAAGCAAAGATTTAGCTTTTAAAACTGTAAAATCTCCTATTAATGTTATAACTAATGATGAATGCCAATCAAGTTCCAATTTAAATAAAAATTTTTCAACCCCTCAATCTCTATTAATATTTGAAAATCAAAATCAGAAAATTGATAGAGAAATTGGCAAGACTGGAGAAAACAACCACTTCAGAACTACAAATATATTAAATAATTATTCAAAACAGAATAATATTTCGAATTTAATTAATCAAACTAACTCTCACACAAAAAATAAATTATTTAAAGTTGAAAAAAAGGATTCTTTTTTCATTAAAAATCAATATATACAAACTATAGAATCTTTGCTTAAATTAAAAGATGAAAGCTATAAACTATTAAACGAAGGGGAGGAATTGTACTCTAATTTTCAATTTGAAGCTGCCAATGAAAAATATGAACTTTGCCTTTTTAAAAGAATAAGAGCTTTTGGAGAAGAAAATTTAGAAACTGCGATTGCCTTGTTGGCTCTAGCAGGTGCACAGTTGAAAATAGGAAAATTGGATAAATCTTTGGAAAATTATTTAAAGTCTCTATCAGTATTTCAAAATCTAAAAAAAGAAGATTTAAAAATTCAAGCTTCTATCATGCATAATATTGGTTTAGTAAATGATTTTCTTAATAAGTCTGATGATTCATTAGAATATTATGAAAAGGCAGCAGAGCTCAAAAAGATATGCTTTGGAGTTGAAAATGAATCTTACGCTAGTACACTTTATAATATTGGTAATTTCATTAATATTCCACTATAAAATAATATTATCAAATTTTTATATTAAAGATTAATATTTAGCTGGAATTTACAATCTAAAAGGCAATACAGAAAAATCATTAGAAATTTATTTCTCAATTTTAGATATTTACAAGCGTTTAAGAGGTGATGAAAGCTCAGATATTGCAACTATTTACAATAACATTGCACTTGCTTATGATAAAATAAACAACATTGAATCTGCAATTGAATATTACAATAAATCTATATTAATAGGTCAAAAAGTTCATGGAGAAATTCATCCATTGATTGCTGCTTCCTATAATAATTTAGGTTTAGTTCATTTCAAATCCAAAAACATTATCGAATCACTTAGAAGTTTTGAAACATCTTTAAAAATTCGTGGACAATTAATAATTGATTTCGGATTTATAAACGAAGACATACTTAGTTCGTATAACAATATAGCAGGAATTTATTTTCAATTAAATGATTACGAAAAATGTCTTGAGTACTACAACCAATATTTCGAATTTAAAAGAAAATTTCCTCAACTTGCAGAAAATGAAGCAACAAATGAAATTGCTGTTACTTATAATAATTTAGGCTTATGTATGGTGAAGCTTCATAAATTTAAAGAAGCTTTGGAAAACTTCGAAAAGTTTTATCAGATAAAAAAAGAAATATATGGCGAAGAACATGAAGAAACAGGAGCAGCACTTATTAACATTGCAAGCTTAAATTATAAATTAAATAACTTTGAACTCGCATTGAAAATTTATTCGAAGGTTTTATTGCTTTATGAATCTAAGTTAAGCAAAGAACATGCTGAGTTAATATATTTGTATAAAAATATTGGTCATTGCTTAACCTCAATTGGAGATTTCACTCAGGCGGAATTTGCTTATAAAAAAGGTTTGGATATCTGTCAAAAGAATAATGGAGAACTAAATTTATTCACTTCTGACTTGAATATAAGTTTAGGTAATTTATATGAAAACATTAATCAATTGCCTAAAACTAAAATCTACTTGCAGAAAGCACTTGACATTAGAAAGAAATTAATTTCTATGAGCAATTACAATAATCCTAATATAAAAAACAGTGAATTAGAAGAAAGCATTCCAATCATGGAAAATCAAAAAATACTTAATACTGACAATAATGAGGCCCATAATAAAATGCATTACGGTTTTAATAAGCTTGATATAAATGATACCAAAATCATCGATAAGATTGATTTTAATAGAAGTTTTATCCTAAAGAATAATGAAGTTATAATTAAATTAGAAGATAGAATCAATGCTATTAAATAAAACAAAAATGAATATTTTATTATGTAAGGATATTTTTATCATATAAAAAGCATAATTTTAAGGTATGTAGTAGTAAATATTATCTGATATATAAAATTTATTAAAAATTATTTTTGAAAATAATTTATTTATTATCGAGTAAAATATGATTAATTTTCTTCATAAGAATTAATTGTAAATTCTCTTTTATAAGAAATTTTAGAATTTAACAAATAAAACCGGATTACATTTGAACTCATTATTATTGGAAAAAGATTTTTTAAAATCTGAATAAGATAATTAAATATTCAAATGAGGTATTATATTGATTGCGCCAGCTACTTCTGATGTAAATTTAATCTATATAGAATAATTCTTATTTTATATGTTTATTTTTTAAAATTCATATTAAACTTCGAAAATGCCTTATTAATTTAATCTTAAAAACACATTTAAAATATTATGAAATTAATAAGAATGGAATTTATCAGGAGTGTTTATGAAATTAAATTAAAAAAACTTTTAGATTTTTGTTTAATTTTTTAGAAAATACTTAATAGAATAATTAATTAAATGGGGATTGGGGATTG
>Ga0194116_10006188_pt1 | contig 12852 bp, 5 predicted proteins | sample TA2MahsurfametaG_4_FD_148617 | JGI IMG/M metagenome (GOLD analysis project Ga0194116, IMG submission 148617) | Freshwater microbial communities from Lake Tanganyika, Tanzania - TA2015008 Mahale S9 surface | ecosystem: Environmental > Aquatic > Freshwater > Lake | place: Tanzania: Lake Tanganyika... | reverse complement strand
TATATCTTCTATAACAAAGTTTTGTGCGTATGAAATATCCACCGAACCTGTTGAAGCAGAGTAATAATATGGTGCAGTTCCCCCTGATATGTTAATTCTAAGAGCTCCATCATCGTTGAAACACGTTGGTGTCAAAGCGCTAAATGAAACCAATCCTAAAGTCGAGACATTTGTAATTGTGGTATTCTTTGTACTTGTGCATCCGTTTGCATCTGTCGCAGTACATGAATAATCACCACTAGTCAATCCTGTGACTGTACTACCTGTAGCGTTATTGCTCCAAATATATGTGTATGGAGGGGTACCTGTTTGTCCAGTTATATATATTTTACCAATAGCATCTCCTGTTGGTAAACAAGCCGAGTTTGGTACTGTATAAAATCCAAAATCAAAAACAGCGGAATCCAAAACTATGAAATTGGATGTTTGTGCCGAACAACCACCACTATCCATAGACACCGCATAGTATGTTCCAGCACTTAAATTTCCAATTACAATTGAATCTGAAGAAGATTCTGTAAAATTTACTAAAGTGCCCCCTGAAGTGTAAATTGAAAAGGTTACTTCGGATGATAATGTTGATGCCGAGATTTCAACAAATCCGTTATTTTGATTACAAGTTGTACCCGTAACCCCCAATATTTTTACGCAGCATCCATTGGATAGGAAGACATTTACTAGTGTTTCAAGGTTTACAGGTACAGAGGAGTCGTATACTTCAATCTGATAAACCCCCGTATATAATCCAGTTCGAACTGATGGAGTATCGACAACTGTATTGATTGGTGATAGTATTGGATTAAACCATTCTACTGTATAAGGGGGTGTTCCTCCTGAGGGTAGAATACTAATTATTCCAGTTCCTAAGGAATTACAATCACCAGTAAGTTTGAGTTCATATCCGTAGGCCATTATTGACAATTAATATTGATGTTTATACCCACATTGAGTGTCATGACTTGGTTGTTATAAATTGGATTTGAAGTCAGATTATTAATTGTGATTTGATTTCCTTCGATTGCAAAACCATATCCCATGTTATTCAGACTGGGTAAGTATTGATTTAAGGCGTCTATCCATTGTTGGTTTGTTGGATATCCATCCTGACCCAATCCTTGAAAAAACATTTTCTGTATTAAAATAGTATTACCCACACGTAAATCGACATACCACATCGTTTGGAGTGTATTCAACACACAACTATTTAGGCTTAATCCTCGCGAACTTAAAAAAGTATTAAGTGTAGATAATAATACACTATCAAAGTTTGACACTGTAGGATTTCCGTTTAACCAAGGATAGATATACACACTCCAATATTGATTAGAGGTTGTTCCTGCGAACAATCCAGTAGTTGTTTTACAAGGTGTGACAACTTTCGGAACCAACTCACATCCACGTTGTCTTCTATAAACAAATTTTTGTCTGTGTAAAATAGAGTTTTCAAATTTAGTCCCCCCATTCCATATTGTTGTAGCTGGTATCATTTGTTCCACCAACTTCGGCCAATAAGGTCCGATACCATCAACATAATCAATCAGTTTTTGATAGGTATACTGATTATTTACAGTTCCGTCTAATTGAAATTGTTGAATATATTTCCACCAAACTGATTGAAGTGTTGGATAGCCTCCAGTTTTCCCATCGGTGATAAATTGTCGGTTTCTTGTATTAATCATATTTTCCCAAAAGGTCTGAGAAAATTCAAAGAAGGTTTTCTTTTTTGGTTCAGGATTTACGAATGTATCATCAACTCCCCCAGGTACGGGATACCCAACGGTTAAACCAGATTCAGGAAAAGGGAAATCGTGTTTTTTTGATTGGACCCAAACGTCATATAATAAACCTTGAGCTGGATTCAAAAATAAATCTACATTCTTAGCGTTTAGTACAAGTTTTTCGTCTTGGGTGAAGTAGTATGCATTATAATCAGCGCTTTTGGAAACTCTGATTTTGTCGTCGTCAGCCAACCAAGATTTATTATTGTCAACAACTTGTCTTAAACTATAACCAAGTTCCATATACGGAAAGTCTCTGAATCTGTCAAAATATTTCTGTCCATATGTAAAAGGTTCAAGTTGAGTTTGTATGTCAAAGTTTTGTCCTGTGAATACATCTCCTGTGAAAACTACGTCATCTGGGCTTCTGTGTTGTGGAGTAACTTCATACCATCCAGCACCAAGTTCAAAGAAATAATCCGCTGTGTTTTTTGGTGCTTTTGGAAATCCCAATTTATCGATTGGATAATCCTCAGGTGTAACGAATACTAACTCATAAGTTGATGTGGAAGTGAAAGCTGTGAATGTCTGTCCTTTTATTTTATACGTGGCTCCAGCCAAATATGTCGGGGTATCTAATGTGTAGGTTCCTCCTGATATCTGTGCATATTGTAATTCAAAATTTTGGAAATTGATTCGTTGGTCGGCTAAATAAACGTGCTCGTTATATTCAATCAAAGATGCGGGTGCACCTATCAGTCCCATAAGAAATTCGACCGACCTTCTTGTACCTTTTGATTTGAAAAGATATGCTGAATTTAATATAAGATTTCTGTAAAAAGCGTAATTTATTTCAGTTGGCGTTAGTGACCGAGCATAACCAGGATATGTCGGATTAGGTGTTATCCCAAAAATGGAATCCAAGAAGTCCTCATCTGTAATTGGTGAAAAATTCGAACTCCAACCTAATGTGCGGGATAGGTTTACAAGTAGTTGTGAGGGAATATCATTGGTCGGATTATAATTTACAGAGTTCATAAAAGCCAAGGCATCTGCGAATTGTTTAATTTGGTCAAAACTCCTTCCATATATTTGAAATACTTTTTCTGCCTTTCTATTCAGAGTATCAAACTCTTTCAAGGAGTCTGAAATTAAAAATCTTGACACTAAGTTTGTCTTGTACGAATCTAAATTTTCTGCGATAGATTGGAGGTTTGTAAGATAATCTTCGAACTCAAATCCTCTTATTGATAAATTCCAACTACCATTTCTTGGCCAAGTGACTTGTCGATATTCGGTATAGAACTGACCGTCGATATTTTGCTGTGGAATTTGAAAGAAGGCTGTATAGGGCGGAACTATTAATCTGTTAGTCAAAAATTTTTCAACCTCATCAAAATTTTCCGAGAAAACCTTATCGACAATTAAGTCATTAGGTCTTATCAAATAGTTTTGATTCGTGGTTGTTGCTGTTGTGCCAAATGGTGCTCCCGAGACAAAAAAACCTAAAATACCCGAGCTGAGGGTGTCCGAAGGTATGAAGGAAGATACTTGATAGATGTCATCATTTATATCGATGCAATAATCAAGATATGAAGTTGTTAGATTTCTCAAGTAGGACTGGACAATCTCTCTCGATTCAATGTTTGTGGTCGCACTTACGGTATAATCAATATCGAAAGGGTTAATAATTCTATTCAAATTAACCTCGAAGAAAGTTTCATCTTCGATTGGGTCATAGGTAATGTTTATTGCTGTGGAGCCCGTTGATGGGTCTAAGTTTGTGTAAACTATTTGTAGTGCCGCGGGAAAAAAATTTATGATTTTAGTCACTGAAACTTCAAACCTTTTCGCTAAAGAACCGTATAGTGAAAAATTAAGAACTTGAGAAACATCGTAGTTAGGATAAACTCTGAAATTTGTTGCTTGAATTCTTCTCGATTCAAATACATCCTCGATATTCAGGTCCTCTAAGGAAATCAATTCTGAAAAAGCACCAACATTGAATTTTCTGTTTACCTTCTCTGTTACATTTGTTGTAAAATCGAAAGTTCCAAGTGTCAACCCACCAGCATTAACTGTTTGTAGACCAACAATATTGTCAGAAAAAGTTCCCGCTCCATTTCCTGGTCTCGGTGGATAAAAATATTTGGTTCTACTTGTTGCCATTAACTTGTTATTGACGCGAAGTTTTTACTAAAGTCGATATTAGTACCTCTACTTTGTCTTACCTCATACAGAAGTGCATTGAATTGGTCTCTGATTTCATACAAGTTGTATTGTCTATAGATATTATTTTCCTCGTCATAAATTGTGTAGATACCATCGTCAATAGACTTCGTTTGATTACCATAAAGAGCAATAGATAGACTTGAAATATCGTACTCTACCATTTCAATTTCTAATGTTATAGGATTGAAAAAAGTGTTCGATATTATAATATCTTGGTCTGGCTGTCCGATAAATGGAGTAGAATTAGGGTTATTAGTCGGAGATGAAGATGGTGAAAGAGTTAAAAAAAGTAGATTCGATGTTCCTTGAACATATCTGTATCTGATTGCTTTCTGAGTTGTATTTACCTCATTGGTGACAACTGGTTCGCAAAAGAAAGATGAAGTCACAACCCTAAAAAAATTAGGGATTTTTGAACCGTTCGGGTTCAAATACTCTACTCTGAATCCTACTAAACCTTGTTGTACGAAATTATTTTGAAATTTAGTTGGTACATTTGCTAAATCAATCACGATACCTTTCACATTTGGAAGAGCACTTAAAACTCCACAATCGGTAATTAATGTTCTTATTTGAGCTGGTCTGATGTATAAAGTGTAAAATCCTAAAGCGTTAAATTGTCCAGCCGGTAAAGTCAAGTTATACAATCCACCCAATACCTCAACCCCCGTGTTTCCACCTGTCAGAGTATTATTGAAATAAGGTCTCAATATTGTCGGAGCATCCAATCTTTTTAAAACAAAATCATTTGTTACATCTCTTGAGGGTGTATAAACCATTAATATCTCCACGTCTTCAGGAGAAACATCACTTGGTCTAATCGTACCGTATGAACCTATAGCCATTTTATATTTTTTTTATAAATAGTTAATTTAGTTTTTTCAAACTTGATTTGTTTTATTTTCTACATTGAAAAACCCATACCCATAATTAATCATGTCTCCAAGATTATCAACTTCACCGAGTCTTTGAATTCTCTCATATGCACTGTTCTTTCCTCGTTCTACAAACACATCAGTTTGTATTTGAGGTTGGTCCATAACCTTAATCAAAGTTTCATTTTTAGTTATCGGAACTGCGGTTAAGTTTTGGTCCGTAAAACCTGAAGATTGCGCGAAGAATTGTGTTGTCCCATCAATGAAATCATAATAATCTATACCCTGCACAGTATATCCAGTGTATGTCGAAGCGGTAACAAATATGTTTCCCCACACTTGAGCATTTACAATTACAGGTGTCATCAATTGAAAAAGATTCGGACCATAAAGTTGTAGTTCGTTTAATCTAGACTTAGTAAATCCCGATACGGTATATGGAACGGTCGTATAGTTGTTCGAGGTTTGAGCTGAAACTGTGTTATTAGCATCCCCCGAAAAAATGTAATTATAGTTTATTGGAGTTGAAGACCAGCTTCCCCCTCTCGGAATGAAATAGGCGGTTCCGTTTGGATTTGGAGCAACAATATTTGTGTAAGGAGTTGTGATAGTTTTTTCTACAAGTGTTGTCCCCCAAGGATTATCTTGTCTTAGTGTTATTGTATAATCTCTTTGTCCTGTGGGATAGGTATGTGAAATAAAGTTTGGATAGAAATTGTTTACTATTTCTATTTGTGAACCATCTCCCCAAGTTATTGTATACACAGAAAATTCCAAAAATTTAGCAAAGTCGTTCGATGTGTTATAAACGTAGTACGTAAATGGAGAACTTGTTTTTGCAGAAAATACAAAATTAGAAACCACATCTTTTTGCAAAATTGCTCCATCGAAGGGGTCATAGTATCCTGCATCTATTGCGGTTTGAGTTAATAAAATTGGTACTGTGAGTCCTGTAAGGGTTGATGTGCCTCCTGTTCCACTTGATACCACTTGTGTCATCGCAGAGTAAACTCCGACTTCTTGCCCCCTATAGTTTACTTTAGAAATGTCTCCAAAAATCGTCTCGGGCGAAATAACAATATTATATATATTATTATTACTCATAGTGGAGGATTTACATACTCGAACCACTTTATAGGTTTTGATGGCTCTCCGAGTCTAATACCATTCAAAGTTGTTACTGTGTATGTTTGTTTTGGATAATCCAAATTCAACAAATAATAAAAATATGTGAGGGTATCCAAATTAGTTTGTGAGTTTGGGATTGATGATTGTGGTTGATTTATCATTCTAACAAAAGCACCAATCTCGGCGTTATAAAACTTGGCACTCATGTAAAATTTATTTATGTCAAGAAAATTTCTTTTTTTCAGCCAATAGATAAAAAATCCTTCCTTATCTCCGACATAATCCAATATGAATTTAGGTTTCTTAATTTCAACTATTTGTCTCTGCATTACTGTGGTCATGTTTAAACCTTGTTGTGTTGGTATAATTGTTGTCAAAAAATTAGTTTGTTGTTTTTCGTCTGGTGAGTCATAAAAGTCTAATTTGAAAAATGAGTTAGAAAAATTTCTTCTATAAAAAAATATGTCTTGTGCTGTGAATCCTTCAGTAAGGTAATTTATATCCCAGTTATTTATGTTTGTGACAGAAGTTCCAGAATGAAAATAAAATTCATAATTTATTTCAGTCTTATTAAAATTAGTCACTGAGGAATATGGTTCATTTACAAAACGGGAAACCTCAAAGTCTCTCCCAACCCCTATTACCTCAGTAATAACATCTTCTTCATATAGGTCAATACTCTGGTCGATTCCATCATAATCCCAAGATAGTTCAATTGGAATATTAATTAACTTATCAGTTCCTTGTGTTCTCTCTATAGTGACTTTATTCACAGCCATCAATCAGTGGTTTTACAGGGAAGTTTATTCCTTGAATTGTACTATTATAATTAGCACCTTCAGGTATTAACCTAAAAACAACGTTGGTGTATGGGTAATGAGAACTGTTAAGAAATGGGTAATCAACACCTCTGAAATTAGAATCAATAAAACCATAAGTATATAAATCTCTCCATCTGAATTGTTGGTCCACAGAAGAGAAAAATGCCCATGTAGGAACATTTTCAACTTCGTTAACATCGGCAGTCTCGACATAATCCGAAAAAACCCTTATCTGTAATCTATTGTGGGGCTCATAATAATACCCATACCCTTGAGGTGAAGTTGCAAAATTGTCAGAGTTGAAAACCATTTTTTGATAATATGGGGAGATGACCCTTTCAGTTCCTTCGTAATCGTTCCACTCACAAAAATCGCCATCAATCAAATCCCCCTTATTTAAATCTTTGCTATATTTGAAAGTAAATTGTTGACTCCCTTGTGTTTTGGTATAGAAATTTAAACCAATATTAGTATTGGAATTTATATTATTTTGATTCCAATACAAGTTAGAGGTAGGTGTAATATTAAATTGCCATCCTTGTTTAAGTCCCACATTCAATTGTGGAAAAAAATACCCTGAATAACCTCTGAAAATTATACTCAAAAATAATTCTGATACGGGTCTTTTTTGGTTATCTCTGATGTTCAAAAGGTCAATATCATACCCTGATGTGATTGTATATGAATTACTACTTGTCTTTCTACTTATACGAGTTATTCTGTTTGGCGTTAAAGAGCTCAATTCCAATTTTGTCTCTTCTCCAAAAACGTTTTTTTCAAAACCAGCCTTAGTCACAATCAAATCATCGACTGAGGTCAAAACTTTGTGTTGTCTCACGTAGTATTTTGATAAGGTCTCGACGGGGTTATCTGGATTTATCATTCTTTTAAAAGTCCCCACCACACCATTTGAAAATGTGTTTCCTGTAAAACCGTAGTTATACACATTAAAAATATGACTATCAGAATCTGTCTGACCATTACCTAACGTAAAAACTTCGAATAGGTCGTTATTGCCATAAGAAATAGAAAGTTTTACAAATTCTCCGGGTGTTAGTCCATGAGGAGAAATACAAGTGAATTGAATCAAACTTAACCCTTGATATTGAATATTACTTATTGTGAAAGGAATACCATTTTTAGCAACCCAATTATTGATTGCACATAAAGTTGTGCTTAGATAAGCATTCTCATTGTTTTGACTAACATAAGTTAGATAGAAGGACCAATTATAGGTATATGCACTCTTGGCATAATAATCTACATGTTGGTCTGATATATTAGGTCTAAAAAAGTCAAACTCATAAAATTGAGGAAATCCTTTCCAAACACCTGTAGTCACTGATTCTACGTTGTCAACTAAATAAAGATTGTATTGGAAAGGTAAATAATTTGTGGTCCCAGTGATAGTATTACCATAGAGGTAGACCACCTTAAAGGTCGGTCTAAACACAGTACAAGCTTGCCTCTCATCATCATAGACCTGTTCTAAACTTATTGTTGCACTCCTATCGTATTCTGTGATTACTTGTTGTTTTTCCTCCAAAGTTATTTGAAGAGATTGGTCTACTGTTGGTGATTCAGGAAACTGTAATTCACTTGGTATCAGAGTAAACTTATTCATTCGGTAGATACTTTTGTTTAAATTTATCTAAAGCTGAGGCACCCTTCACAACTCCGAAATAAAAATGAAATGGTGCCCCGACCATAAACTTAGTTTTCATACCTGGAAAAATAGAGCCACTGTATAATCCTTGTGAATTTTTGTTAAAAATGTATCCACGTTGATTAACATCTAATGAAGTATTTGATGGTACAAAATAATTTGGTGTTGTTAAATTTCTTCTGTCCAAAGATTGATATGGTGAGGTTACTATATCTGAAATTGTTGTTGCCCAATTGTTAAACTCACTTCCGAAAATAATTTGAGTAACAGCACCTGGTTCTAGTTGCCATTGATAGAAAGGAACTTTTTGAGATTTTATTCCGTATTTGTAAACTACTGCTGTAATGTTAGGGTCAAATCTGAAATCTATCAAACCAGGGCTTATGAAATCTTTTGTTTGTAAATTTTCGGTAGATGATGAGTAAAACACCCCGATTGTTGGATTTGCTTGTCCTTGTGTATAAACAAACACTGAATTATTAGGGTTTGTATCAGAAAATGGATAATACTCAGGACTAAATGGAATCAAACCAATCTCAGAATTTATCGAAAATAACTGAGCCAGGTCTGCGTCAAGTCTACTTTTCGGATTGAAAAAGGGTGTTGTGGGTCTTCCATTTCTCGTGAACAGTGAATTCACTGAATTATCTCTTGAATTCAACATTTGTTGTAAGAATGTCTTATTTAAAATTCTCGAAATGACAAAAAGATTGACCAAATCAGATGTGTCTGAATAACTTGTGTTTCCTAAATTATTCATTACATAAGCATTTGTTGATGGTTCCAAAATTATTTCGGAATAAAAAAAGTCTTTCATTCCCAAATTCATAATTGTGGTCGGAAATAATAAATTCCTTCGATTCAATGAAAACTCAGGAAAATTGACATTAGTAGGACGACCTATGAATTCGGAGGGTGTATATCCAGAAATGAAAGGACTGCTTCTAAAATAAAAATTATTTGTGTTTGAATCAAAGAAAGTCACCCGTTTAGGATAGTTCGGAGGATTTGCTCGATTATTTGAATCATAGGTAATATCTACTTGGATGGGGAACATAAACAAAGACCCATTAACCCAGTTGTTTGTGAAACTCTGGCTTAAAACTCCTCGACACAAACCATAAAAAAATCTGAACCTATACGCCCACTCGTTGAAATTTCTTACATCTTTTCTTATGTCCCTTATTCTCCTTTTGACAAACTGATAACATCCTGAAACGACCGAATCGGTATCTTCACAATTTTTATTTATGGTGAACCCTGTTCCGGTTCCATCGTAACAAGACAAACTAACCATTCTACTACAATCGAAACTATCGAAAACGTTAGGGGCCGCAAATTGACCCCCTATATCCTCTGTTGGTTGTTGTGCACCTGTACTTACTAAAGTGTTCTCCACATTTTCTGCAGAGCCAGTTTCATCAGAAATTAAGTATACTCCGAAGTTCAAATTTTGTTGTAGGAGATAAGGATTAATCAACCAACTTGCCCCATCCAATATATCAGAACTCGGTAATCTATCAGTCCTGAAAATATTTCTAGTGTTTGTTTGTATGTTCATTGGTGTTGCACTGAAAGTTGGATAGTAGGTATATGTTAAATTCAACATTATTGTTTCATTGGGTTCATATTTTTCGGCAGAACCAACAAAAAACGCTCCTCCCGACAAATCTTCTGTAGGACCGTAGAACGCTGCTGGTTCATCAAAAGTGTATGAAGCAATACGATTACTGATTGTTCCGTTGAAGAAGTTACCCGCTCTAGGATTATTTATAACCGCATTTTGATAGTTTGTTCCCAAATTTGTAACTTGTAAGTAACCTCTGGCGAATGGAGAACCATCAGGTGTGTAGTAAGGAACCACCTGTGAAGCATCTAAAGAGGAATAAAAACCAATTTGTGAAGTGGTAAACGCACTCCACTGAGTTCCAACTGTGGTTGAACCATTTATACCACCTCTGAAAAAATGGGAAGGATAAAAAATTTCACTCTGACCGTTGACAGTAAAAGGTTGGACTGTCATAGAGGTATTAGTCAACTTCTGAATTGGAATATTAAGTTTAGTACTAGCAGTCACAACTAACTCAGTGTTATCACCCACACTTCTACCAAATAAGACGTTCAAGTCAAATTTGTTATTATATCTCGGAGAATAAGGGTCAACTCCCCTTTGAAGTATTACTAAATATTGTTTGTCAAAATCCTCGTACAAATCTGAGTTTTCGAATTCGCCACTGACTATTGGTGCCCCCCAACCAAGACTTACCACAAATCTTTCCTCTGTATTGAGGATGAGTCTAGTTTTGGAAGTCAAAACATCTGCTAATGATTCACTCGGAAAGGAACTGGGGAAATATTGAAAAGCCTGAGCCATGGTCATAGCTGTAACAACTTGAAAATATTCAATATCCGATGCGTATCTATAAATTTCGTTTGATGAGCCATAACCAAGATTATAAGATTTAGGTATACCCCTATATGGGTCGTTCGGATTCGCATATTCCACATTATAGACTGATGAGCCTACATTCAGTGGTGTTCCAGTAATTCCAAGAGTAATACTACTTGTTTCGTTAAAATATTTGAAATTGATATCCTGTGAATTTGTAGGGTTTACAAATGATAGTATTTGACCTGTCTCTAATTTTTCTTGTAGTGAAATACAAAGGGTGTTGTCGAGGTGAAAACCCGTATTACCCGTAAAGTCAAAAGTAACTCTAATTTGATTTTTTCCCGTGAAATACTTTTGTCTTAAATTGAATAAATTAATTCTTTCTCCGTAAGGTAAATAATTAGAAAATACATATGCTCTTCTCAAATTGTTTCTTCTGTTGTGAATATACCCTTGAATTGATATTGGATTTTTATATGTTGAGATTTCTTGTATTCTATTCACATTTCTTCCTCTTTGTGAGGTTGGATTTCCCGCTAATACGGCGCTTACCATAAATTCTAATTGATTAAAATCATCAGGATTGAAGTTTGAAGGTTCCAAAATATTTGTATTTACTCCCTCGAGATAACCCCAAAATCCCGAATATTGAGATAAAACACTATAACCTACTTGAATAAACTCGGACCCTTCGTCCCTAGTAGTACATGGGCACCCCTCACAATCGGGATATGTTATAGCAGGTAGACTTATAACTTTAACTGATTTACCCTGTAGAAGTCTACCCAAAACAGTTGCCGCGATTGCAAATCCAAGAGTTATACCAAAGTTTGTTAGATATTGAAATGCCTGAGTGGTAAATTGTGCCGCCTGTAGATTATAATAAACAACTAGTAAAGCTCCTTCGATTACATTTACATTTGAACCTTGTAAAGAAGCCCCGAAATAAGCATTTCCAGCTTGTATAAAATTCGAAATAGCTAAAGCCAAAAAAAGCCCTGATAAAGCGAATAGGAATGCTTGTACAATACCTTTAGTTTCGTTCAGAAAATCCCATAAGGCCAAAATGAAATGTATTACAACAATAAGAGGAGTTGAAATTAATTGAAAGATTTGAAGAATAATCGAAACTATAAAATATAGTAAATCGAAATTTCTAAAACCTTCATTCACAGGAAATTTGTTTACTGTATCCGTACAAGAATTATCGTCGATTTCCTTTATTCCAATAAATCTACTCCTTCCTCCGTTTTTATATTGGTCTATCAGAGATGATGGTGTATAAACCCTATTATAATCAAACTGATAAAATGTATCCTCACAGTTAATAATCTCGTTTATTCTTGTGTTCGCTTGTTGAGATGTAAATCCATCTGTGTACCCTGACCAACTTAGTCCAAAATAATAAGAACTTGCTAATTGTCTTCTTTGGTTAGTATTACCATTTATGTTTGGGTCATTTCCAGGGGTGCTCCATCCGTACTCTCTGACGTTGGGGAGAAGATAATATGGTCTTCTCGAGCCTTCGGTCAAGTTTGCGGGTTGAGTCCATTTTATTTTAAATCTATATTTTCCTTTGGTTGGAATTCCTATCGATGGGTCGTAAGAAATTATTCTCTGGCCAAACTCATTTGTTACAAAATAATCCAAATTCATTGGTAATTCTACCAACCACGCACCGTTTTCATCTATGACGTTTCCGTTTTGCTCTAATTTATATTCCTCTAAAATAGGGTTTCCACTAACATCTAAATTAATTGTTTGTCTCAGTGCTAAAATTTGTCCAGTTCCAATCTCAAGTGAACACAGATTACCAAAATTGTCTTTTGGTCTTTCTCCCAATGGTAAACCTATAAGTTTTGCGGGTGGCCTTAGTCTCATTTGGTCCGATGTAGAAAATATCGAACCCATAAAAACTGAAGTGGGTTGAATATCCACGTTAGCTTCGTCTCTTAAATCAAAATCGACTCTGTTGATTGAAATTTGACATAAGGATGGTTCTCCCCAAAGTGGTGTGACA
>Ga0194116_10006185_pt1 | contig 12857 bp, 9 predicted proteins | sample TA2MahsurfametaG_4_FD_148617 | JGI IMG/M metagenome (GOLD analysis project Ga0194116, IMG submission 148617) | Freshwater microbial communities from Lake Tanganyika, Tanzania - TA2015008 Mahale S9 surface | ecosystem: Environmental > Aquatic > Freshwater > Lake | place: Tanzania: Lake Tanganyika... | reverse complement strand
AAGCTTAATTTCACATAAAATCAATGCTTCTGATATAATTTTAGATTATATTAAAGGCAAATTGCCAAGTGAGATTTTCGAACAATACTTTATTCAATCTAGACAAAATGTAAATGTAAGGAATTTTCACAAAAATATGAATAAAGAAAATTTTGATTTATAAATAAATAAATTATTTAATTCTAAATTTTAAAAATATTTTAACTAAAAAATGATATTTGCTTATATAGAATACCAAGTAATCAATATTTTGGAAATTTCAAAGCTTTTAAATTTTTGAATTTAAATATAAGATGTTTATTTTAATATAAATATTGTTTTTTCAAAATTGTTATTTTTTTTTACTAAGATTTAAAATTTCATTAATTAATAAATATTAATAATAGAAAATGTTTAAGTTTAATCATCAAATAGAAGTCATATTTAAGAAAGTTTTTATTATAAACTGTTTTTTGCAGCTTTTGATATTTCATTTTCTTTTTATATTTTATCATTTAAATCTTAACAAAGTACAAGATCAAATAAAAATAGAAGTAAATAAATCTATGATTAAATTCAAAGACATTTTTTTTACATATTACCAACAGAAATTTGTTATGGTAATAGAGGATTTAATTATTTTAAAAAACGCTTTCGAAATGTATAATTACTTACAAGATGAAAATAGCATTAAAAGCTTCATAAATAAAGCCAAAGCTGAGAATGATTTTCAAAAATGTCTTATAAATTTATCAACAATTAAAAATGACATATTATTCAAACGTCCTTGGATTTCGAAAGAAAATCATTTAGATGAAAATTTTGATGATTATAATAATAAGGTAATGATTGGTTCTTGGTTTGAAAGAACAAATATTACAGTTTTTGATAATTTAACGGTCACACAACAAAAGAACTTAGCTATCTTATGTAAAATGAATAATTTAATTAAAAATATTTTTGAGAAATATATTCAATGGTCTTTTAAATTTCCTATCCAAGTTGACTTTGCACATTTTTCCTTTAATGATTCTTTATTTTACAAATTCCCTGCTATTTATTCTGAAAACTACACGAAAAAAAAGCAAAATTTTGATGGAGATTGTAAAAAATTTGATTCATCCATTCATATATATAATCCTAAATGTAGACCATTTTACATAACTACAGTCAATTCTGATTCTGAAATTACAATTACTTTACCGTACAAGCAAGTTTCTACACAGAAATATGGAAATGAAGTATGCTTAAGATCTGGGAAAAACAATCAATTTAATAAAAATGAATTTAATCTTGTAATATGCATTAATATAAATTATCTTGATATTGATTCTTTTCGTTCGCAATTAAATGGACATTTATTAAATAAAAAGTTGTATTTAGTTTATATCAATAAAGACATTACTTTAATAAAAGATCAATCAGAAACGATGAAAAATAACACATTTCTTGATCAAAAGCAAGCCCTTAAAATAAATGTATCAAATTGCTCTGATAGTGAAAATTACAAAGATATACAAATAGATACAATTTACTCAAGCGAAATTCCTTCCGAAGATTTTTTTTCTCTCTCTAAATTCTTTAATCAAACAACCTTCGAAGACAATAATTTTTATGACATTTTAAATTATCGATTGATTCTTAAAGATCTTGTTCCGAAATTAAATGACACATTTTTCAGTTTTCAAAGTAATCAAACAGCTATTGATCTTTTGAAAACAAATAACATTACTTCTGAAAATTATAAAAATGATTTTTCTTCGATTTTAGATAATTATCAAAAATCAATAAAATGTCCTATGATTCAAAAAGCATTAAAGATTTACAACTTAAATAAAAAAGGATATTCGGAAAATTCAAATGATAATAGCTCAGTTTATGATCTTTACAGCTTTAGTTTCAATAAAACTGTTGATTTTATCGATCCTAATATTGAAAAAAATAATCGAAATGTCAATATTGACTTTTTTATTTTTCCTGTTTTTAATAATTATAATTTGACAGTAAAAAATAAGATAGAAATCGTAAATAATACTAACTTCTTTATGATAGTTGCAGGTAAATTTTCAAATGAAGAGATTTTTAAGAAATTTCAATTAGGATTACTATATAAGTTTTTAATCTACTTATTTTCTCTGACAATATTTAATATTTTATTATGGTTTGCAATAACAGGTTTCATTTTCTATGTTTTCAAAATTTTCTTTTATCCATTAAAGAAAATAATGATGGATTATAGAAATCTATACTTTCCAGAAGTAAGAATTTTATCATAATATAAATAATGAATTCTTTTTATTTATTGATATTAACAATAAAAAGGCGTATTTATATTTAATTAAATAATAGAAATTTCATTCTGAGCAAGGTGATGATCAAAATATAAAAAAATTTGGAAGATCGAATAAAAATTGTAAATATTGAAAAATATTCTTTAATAATCTTAATTTATAATAATCAGACGATTTTACTTTTTTTTATAAATTTTCCTTATAAATAAATTATTAGTGAATCTAAATGCAGTTATTAATAAATTTTTCAATATCGAAGTATTTACTGATATTAAGAAAGCAATTGATAGTATTAGCTTACTTTCCGAAATTAAATTCCTTTATAATTACTTAAAAAGAAATTCAATTGACAATGAATTTTTAGAAAGATTCTATTTATTGCTAAATAAACTAAGAGACCAATTTGACTTTGCAGAGCATATCCTAGAATTAAATATTAATAACGAGCTTATAAAAAACATAATATTCCTTCAGTTCACTAAATGTCTTCATAATGAAAATAGCGAAAAAGATAAATTAAAAAGAAATAATATTGTTAATAATGCTTACGATGATGCAATTTATTTCTGTAACAAAGTATTAACCAAAAGAAAAACAGGTTTTGCGAACATAAAAATAAAAAAAAAAAGTCACAATAAAAAAGACTTTTTTGAAGATCCTATAAAAGAAGGCTATGAAGATATATACGTTGAAATTATCACATTAATTAAAAATGGTTTTAAAGACGTAATTATTGAAGAGAAATTGCTTAAGAATATACGCAGAGATGCAACTAATTATAGCATAGGCGAATTAAAAGTAAATAATTCAAATTGTAAAGAAATAATGAAAAACATTCATGGATTCCTAAACAATTACAAAGATGTCCAATTTGCTTCTTTAATTGCTGAGCTACAATATGAATATTGCATTTTCAAAGCTGAAAATACAAAATGGATAAACTATCAAGAAAATATGTATCCTATATCACTGAATAAACGACTTCCTACGGAAGAAAAGATAAAATGGCATTTTATAAGAATAGAAGACATAGCCCCAAATCTTGCAAAATTCAATCAAATCGAATGTAATGAAAATAACAATAGTGACGATGAATTAATTCAAAATAAGGTATTAAACAATTAGTTATGATCATTAAAATTAATTTATTTACGTATTAAATTTAATTTTATAAATTTTATATAAAATATAATTGCAAATAATAAAGGAAACACAAGCAAGCGAAATTGATGAAAATGAAATAAGGAATCTAACAAATGAATTAAGAAGATATTTGACTAATAGTTATGAAGATAAAAGTGAATTAAATTATATAAAGAGAATAAACTCTTTAATTCTTTTTTCTGGAGTTTTAATTCAAATTCATAATTATACAGAAGCTATAAGACAAATAAGCAAAATCTTACAAAAAATGGAAGAGAAGATAAATTTGAACATTGATAAAAATGATACATATAATTTCTCAATGTTTATATTTAATAGTTTAGTTTCAGAAAAAATACTTTACCTATTATCACTTATAGCGGATAAAAGTGAATTGAAAAGAACTAAAATTATTATTTATATTAATCTACTAGATTTAAGTCCTATTTTCAATGTTAAGCTTAGATCTTTTATCCTAGGAGATTTGTATAAATTTTGTTTTGACAGTTATAAAAGATTTATAGGAAGAAAAACAATTAAAGAAATTCCAAATATAAAAGAAAATAAATTGCTATGCCATATGATTCTTGCAAGACATAAAATAAGAAGTTTGTATTTTTCTTCAAATAAGAATGTTATCAAAAACGTTGTTTTATTATTTGATCTGAATTTTCCTATATTAAGAGATAAGCATTTTCTCATTAATTTTAAAAAGCTCTTTAAAAAAAAAAATCACAAGAATTACTTTTATATTGCATTTTTTGAGGAGTATCTATTTATTTTCAAAAACTTCTACAAATATGAAATGGATAAAGCTAAAGAAGAAGAAAATGAATATTTTAATTTAAATCATTTAGAATACGAAAACAGAAATTCATATACAAATATCAATAGCACATTACAGAAAAAAAAACTCGTAGAAGAAAATTTTAATATTGAAAAAGAGAATGATTCATTTAATAAGAATACTTTTAATGAACAAAATAATAAAGATTTCAATAATAAAATAACTCATTTGGCAAATGATCATATTCGTTCAATGAATCCTCCAATAAAAAAAAGCTTTTTTGAGGGATTTGGTAATGATGAATTTATAAGAAAGCATGAAGATCCGATAAAAAATGCTGATATTATCCAATCAGAAAATGAAAATGAAGACGTTAGAATCACAGAAAATAAATCTTTTGAAAAAGATCAAAAAATCCATTTAAATAATATCAATATTATAGATGATGAAAATGGTATTTTTAAAATATTGAAAAATTTTTTTTTATTAAAACAAATATTTTAGAAACAAGCTATTTTGAAAATTCTGAAGATACTGTAGAAATTATATCTGATGAAGAATTTGAAAAGCAAATTTTAAGGAAAAGACTGAATAATAGAAGGCAAGGAATATCTATTTTTGATTTAACAAGCAAAATAAAATCATGTAAATAAAATCTTTAAAAATTTTTAATTTATTAATAATTCAATAAAACAATAAGTAATTACTTACTAAACAATTTTAAAGTCTTCAAAAAATTCGATTTTAAAAACGCCTACAGAAATTCAGTTAAAGATACATTTTTTAGTAGCTTTAAAAATTTAAATTTTATTGACCAAGAAAAGTATTTAATTAACTTATATGATTACTATGTTTCGGAAAAAGAAGAAGATGAAGAGTCAAATATTTACACAGAACTATTAGGATTGGAATCAGAGGACGAATTTCAGGAAGTGAAAGGAAATTATCTTGAAGATTCTAAAAGTGAAAACAATCGTTATGATGTTTTAAGAGACTTTATCATGAATTACAATCGAAATGAAAATAGACCATTCAGATATAACCAAAAATACAGGTTGGATAAGGCTATAATAAATACTGTGCAAAACTACAAATTTGAAGAAAATGATGAAAGGAATATTAATTTCCTCATTGTTTTTACACGAATTGAAGCCAATTTTTTTACAAGTAATGATTATTTGGAAGAATTTACCAATTTACTTTATGAAAATGAATATTCTTTGATTATTTGTTTTTATTACGAAAAAGAAAATTATGAATTGGAGAAAACTCAAGCGAGATTGAAATTTTTCAAAGGGCTTATTTCAAAACATGTAATTAATGCAAGAATTTTTTTCATAAAAAATTTCAAGGCCATAAAATTTATTTTGGGTTCAATGAATTTTGATAAATTTGATTATTCGGATTTCTTTAAATTAAATGACTTTATTGAGATATTGGATATGGATTAATAAATTTCCCTATGGAATTTCCTATTTATTCTAAATAAATTTAATCATAATTTATAGATGGATTTATTTCAATTAAGATTTTTTATTTGAAAATTTTTTATTTAAGGGTTTTAAAATTTAGGAAATAAAAGAATTATATAAAATATTTAATAAATAGAATATTTAATCAATAATCTGATTATTAATTTAAATAAATTGATTTCTTACTTATACATAAGCCAATAAATTTTAATAATTAATTAAATGATGTTTTTTTTAAAAATAATTAAAAAAGGTTTTCTAAAGTGAATATATTAATTTTAAAATAAACAAAAAATTTTAAGAATTTGATCAAGTATAAAATTAACAAATTTTTATATTATATTATCTTAGAATTTATATCCTATGATTAGATTATCTTAACTAAATATCTTTTTAAATGAATCCTTAAATATATTAATGACTGATTTATTTCTAGAATTTCAATAGAAAAAGATATTTTTAAAATTCTCTATTATACATTATAAAATTTACATTAAAACTCTTGAGAAAAAATTTTTCTTTCAAACCATTCAATGAATTTTCAATTTATACAAATAAACATCAATTAAAAATCAACATTTCCAGTTTTAAAAAATTTATAAAAAATTCTCAAATCCCTATAATTTATTGTTTAGAATTGATCAACTAAACTAATTTAAATTTTCCTATTTATTATAAATAGATTACAGTTCTCTAAATAATAGAGATAGAACTATATGATCTCAAACAAATTAGCAATTGATGATTTATCAACAGAATTAAAGGACAAGCGAGTTCTCATGAGAGTAGATTTCAATGTGCCAATAAAAGATGGAAAAGTAAAAGACACAATTAGGATAAACAGTACTATACCAAGTATAAAATATGCTTTGGATAATGGTGCAAAAGCAGTAATCTTGATGAGTCATCTAGGCAGACCCAATGGGAAAAGAGATTCAAGTGCTTCTTTGAAATATTGCGTTCCAATTTTAGAAGATTTATTGGGACAGAAAGTTGAAATGCTAAATGATTGTGTTGGAGATGAAGTAGAGAAATATTGTCAAAATTTATCAAATGGTCAAATTGTCCTTTTGGAAAACTTAAGATTTCATTTAGAAGAAGAGGGAAGCGTTACAGACGATAACAACAACAAGATAAAAGCAAAACAGGAAGATGTAAATAAGTTTAGAGAATCTTTATCTAAATTAGGAGATGTGTTTATAAATGATGCTTTTGGAACTGCACATAGAGCCCATTCTTCGATGGTGGGAATAAATCTGCCTATTAAAGCTGCTGGTTTTTTGATGAAAAAAGAAATCCAGTGTTTTGGAAAAGCTCTCGAAAATCCTGAAAGGCCTTTCTGTGTTATTATGGGTGGTGCTAAGGTAAAAGATAAAATTCAACTCATACTGAATTTGTTGGATAAGTAATGTGATTTTTATTTTTACTTTAAGAATTTAATTTATTTCATCTTAAAATTAATAAAAAATAAACCTAATATTTTTATTTTCTATGAGCAAACTTATTTTAAATGACTTGAGAAAAAATAAAAATCTTTTAGTTTTTAGTATTTTTTAAAATTTCTAATTTTTATTTTACCTCATTATTCAAAATATCATCATATAAAAATGCAAATTTTTTATTTAAAATTAAATAAATAACTTATTAAATCAAATCATAAAATAGAATAGATGAAATGATTATTGCAGGAGGACTTGCATTCACTTTTCTTTCAGTACTCAAAAATATGAAAATTGGAAGTTCCATTTTCGATGATGAAGGTTCAAAAATAATTAATGATATTATGAAAAGAGCAGAGGAAAAAAATGTTAAAATTCATTTTCCTACAGATTTTATTGCTTCAGAAAAACGAGAAGAATCTGCAGACACCAAGCTTTTTACTGTTGATTCAGGAATTCCTGATGGTTGGGCTGGATATGATATTGGACCCAATTCAATTGAAGCTTTCAGCAAGATAATTTCGGATTCTAAAACTATTGTTTGGAATGGACCACCTGTAATTTTTGAATTAACTCCATTTCAAAACGGTAGCATTGCTATTATTAATGCACTAGTTTTTGCTACTCAAAAAGGAGCTTTAACAATTGTTGGTGGTTGAGAAAGCGTTTCTTCTTTAAAACTTGTACCTGTGAGTGCTCAAGCTCTAACTCATGTATCCACTGGAGGAGGAGCTTCTCTTGAATTACTTGAAGGAAAAAAATTACCTGGTGTTGTTTATTTAACTGATAAATGAAGTATAAAATAAAATTGATTTTTAATTAAAAATTCTTTGTTATTTTAGAATAGCTCAAGTATGAGATAAAAATTAAATAATTACTATAATTATAAATGGAAATCTACTGCAGATAATTCGAAATAATCATTATTGTATGAAATTTAGATATAAAGTATTTAATTAAAGACTGATTAAAATTAATAGATTATATTAAAAATAAATAATCCTCAAATAAATAATAATTAGTTTATCTCTTGTTTAATTAAAAAAAATCATATTTAATTGAAAGAAATATGAATAGTTTTCAAAATATCAAAGTTTTCTTTTATATTTATTAGTAATTGTTAAAATTACTATTCTTCAAATAAATCAGTAATAATTTTATATTTTTTTATTATTTTCCTATAATTAATTGTTAGATGAAATATTTATAAATTTACAAAATATGCACGATAATTTTCTCAAAAATGACAATAACAATTATAATGCTTATTATCAGCAAGGAAAATATTATAATATTGGTCAATACCAGAACACAAATATTCCACTTATTAAAAAACAACAGGAAAAGATGAACGAATACTCAAAAAATATTGTATAAAATTTCTTATATTTTTATGATTTTTATTGTTGATTTAAATTAAAAATAATAATAGAAAGATTTTAAATCATTATTCGAGTAATTTTAATTTGAAAATTACCGAAATATTTTTAATACAAAATAATATTAAGCCAAATATGAATAATAACCTCTTTGTTTCATCATCAAATAATAATCCTAGCTCAAATTACGAAAACAAAAATCATTTTCAGAATAGTGTGCAAAATTCTAATTATAATATTAGTAACAAATAATACTTAATATAATGATTAATGCTTTTAATAAATTTTTAATTCTTTATCGACAATAAATTTTTATTGAGGAAAATTAAAAAACTCCTTTATTTTTTAAAAAAGAATTGTTTAATATATATAAAGTCTAATTTTTATGAAAGATAAACCTTTTAATTTTCATCAAATGCCACAAAATTATACTAATCGAAATGATGATTTTACACATACTTATAAGCCACCAGGAATAGGAGAAATGAACAAAGTTGGAAATTATTTTTCAAATCCTCCAAATCCTACAAATTTCTCTGCTCGAAACTTTAAAAATCACAACCTTATTTACATTGACAATCGAATAGCAACCTTTAATCAATATAATTCAATAATGCTTTGCTTGTTTGTATTTTCGATATTTGCTTTATTCGGCTCTATTTTCGACTTTAGCTCAGATAACCAGAGAGATGGATATATTGAAATAATTAAATCCAAGTGGAGACATAGTTATGATGTGATAAATTTCTTTGTAAATATGCTTCATATAGGAGGATATTTTTATGGTATGCAAGCTTATAATAAGCAGAATTCAAAAATGAATAAACATTTTCAAAACATTTGTATAGGATTAGCCGTTTCAAATTTTATTTATTTGCTGATTTTTATATTTGGAATAAAAGTAACTTTCTTCACTTGGTGTATTAACATATTTTGGATGCTCTTAAATGCAATGTTATATTTTTCCACTAAAGAGTTGACTACTCTTTTTGAGGAAAAAGAAAAATTACGTATGTATAATTGCAGCAATTCTATTTGAGAAAAAAATATAATTATATTGAATATATATGTTAGTAAATCTGTAAATTCATTTAAAATTAATTTAATATATTTTAAATTTTATACTTCAAATCATTTTATAAATTTTATAAAGAGAAATAAAGCTTGAATTAAAAAGATTGATAAATTTTTAATGGAATTAATTATATAAAAATTGTTTTTTATGAATTTTATAAATTTATTCATTAGATATATTTTAATTTATTAATAAATATTTTTAAAAAATAACTTAAGATTAAAAAAATATTGAAATATAACTTTGAAATAATTAAATGTTTATTTAGAAATTATAGAAAAATTAATATTTATGATTTTTATTTCTTGATTGAAATGCTAATTAATATAAAGTTCCGAATAACTCATTTAATTTAAAATAAAACTTAAAATGGAACCACAATTCCCATCTAATTATCAAGCAGATATTAACTTTTTAATAATAAATCCATCTTTAGTGTCAATTTCAATAAACAACAGTAATAAATTTATAAGGAAAGTCATCGAAATAAAAAATGTAATGGTATTTCCAGTAATTTATAAATTGAGAACTTCAGATAGTAGAGCACTTGATACAAACAAGAAGTCAATTAGAATAAATAGCAATAAAACTGAAAAAATTGAATTAATTTTTAAAATGGACTTTTTAAGATCTAGGAAAAACATTGAAAATGAAACTCATTTTGTTCATTTTGAAAGTGATGCTTATAGTTATAAATATTCTATCTTTTTTAATAAAAATAAATTTACGAATTCAAATAATATTAATTCTAATCCAACTAATAATAACCATCATAATGCAATTGAAGAAAAAGAATATAATCATGATAAACAAATCTCTGATATCAACAAAAATGTTCTCAAGATTTATCAAATTTACGAAGATAAATTAGAAAATGAAATTGAACCTAATTACGATTTTGATGGAGATAATTTTAATACTTATAAAGAAAGGAATTATGAAACAAATCCAAATAATAATTTTATGAATGAGAATAATGCTAGTCCAAAAGATCTCAGGAATAAAAGATCATTAAACAACAGCTTTGATGTAGGAAAATCTAATAGGCTTTCCCAAACTAATGTAGATAAGTTTACAAATTATAATTACAATAATAATTCAACCAAAGAACTTAATAATATTGAGAGAGATTGTCAAATTAATACAAATGATGTTATTTTAGCTTCTACAGCAACTTTTTCTCCAACAGCAGAAGGAAGAGAATCATTTTTTTCCAGCTTTAATTCAAAAAATTCTGAATTATCAAAGAATAAAAATCATCAAATAAATGAAAGAGCTTTTGAAAATTATCATATTAATTATCCAAAAGAGGGCTTAAATGAAAATATTGCATCTAACAACACTAATTTTCAGAATTCTTCCAATTTTATTACGAATTCAAGACAATTAAGCAATGAAAAATTTAATCGTACAATAAATAGCCCGCATATAAAGAAGTATTCAGAAAGTGGCATCGATAATTTGAATGATTATAGGAATGATAAGGCTAAATTACTAGAAAAATATGAAACGAATATTATTAAAAAAGAAAATGAATTTAAAAGTGAAAATTATAGCGAATTAGATCCTAGTAATAATATATATAATCAAAAAGATTATTTAGAAACTGTAAGTACACAAGTTATGAAAGAACGTATTTTAAGACTTCTTTTCACAAATTATGAAAAAAATAAAAAAGATTATGCAATGATGGTCGAAATTATTGAATTTATGATAAAACTTTTAAATGATTTGGAAGCAGAATATTCAGAAATATATGAAATTCGGAGAGTTAAAAATACTGATAAAACTAACAAATACGTAAAAGTTTCACAGGGTTTTTCAAAATCATTTAGTTTTTCATCGCAATATAAACAACAAGGTAATAAGCTCAATGAAAATATGGGATTGACAACAAATAAAGATGAATTTATTGAAAATGAAATTTCAGAAAAGATAAAATCGAATAAAATGGAAGTGATATATATCAGAGATCTAATTCGAAATTTCTTAAAAGAATTTAGTTGGCTTGTTGAAAAAAATTACTCACAACACAAACAAATATATAAGAATCAATTGGAGAATACAGACAACATACCATATTTAACTGAACAACAAATAGATTATATTTACAAAGAAATTCAAAATTTGGATTCTTCATCAAATAAAGTTAATTCATATAAAATTCAAATTGAAAAGCTTATTTTGAATATTGAATCAATGAAAAAAACTATGAAAGATATTATTATTTCTGTAGAAGAATATAAATATGATGCTAATAAAGCTCAAAAAGAGAAAGAGGAAGCTGATCTAAAAATTAAGGAATTACAAAACCATATTAAATTAAAAGATGAATACATAGAAAATTTAAAACAAAATTTATATGAATTTAAAGGGAAATTTTATAATGAAAAACAAATTTATAATTATGAGGATATAAATTCAAGCTTTAAAAATGATAATATTATATTAGATTATGAAATAAAAAGGGAGGAAGATAATAAGAAATCTATTAAAGCAGACCATTTTAATAAAGATTTAAATCTGGATTTAGCATTCAAAGGAAAATATTTGGAAGAGCTTAATGAATTTTCGAGTCAGAATTACAATATTGAGCAGAAAAATTTAGATAATTTTGACCAAATAAATAAAAGCATTAATGATTCTTATAATATATATGATTCAAACCAAAATTTGAATAGTGAAAGATATTTATCAAATTTCGGCATTTACACTAAAATAAAAAATCATTCAAATACCTTATATAATAGTAATTACGGTCTTTATTTGAATGATAATAAAAGAAAAAGCAGCTCAGATTATGGTATTAAAAGTTTTAATAAAAATGATGATGTCGCAAAATTAACAAATTTTAATAAAAATCTAAAAATTAATGAAAATAACAAAGGAAAAAATAATAGCACTATTGAAAATTTGATGTTAAAGAAATTAAACACAAATAAACAGAATTTGTCAAATTTGATAGATGATTTAAAATTCAGTAAAAATGAATTTTTAAAAAATAATGACTATTATGATTATAAATCATCACCTAATCTAAAAGAAAATAATAAGGATTTTTAATAAAAATTTATTTATTTGAAAAAATGAAATGAGTAAAATATGAGTAAATTATTAATTTATGATTAATTAAAAATAAAAAATAAAACAATTTATTATTTACTTTAATTTGAATTAAAAAGATTTATTTTTATACTAAATTAAAACATACTTTATTAAACATGATTAATTTCTTTGAATTATTTAGATTTATGTTAAACATTAAATAATTCAAAGAAATTTTTTAATATTT
>Ga0194116_10006184_pt1 | contig 12858 bp, 4 predicted proteins | sample TA2MahsurfametaG_4_FD_148617 | JGI IMG/M metagenome (GOLD analysis project Ga0194116, IMG submission 148617) | Freshwater microbial communities from Lake Tanganyika, Tanzania - TA2015008 Mahale S9 surface | ecosystem: Environmental > Aquatic > Freshwater > Lake | place: Tanzania: Lake Tanganyika... | reverse complement strand
CATGGCTATCGTCAAACAACTGGATAAGAGGTCGGGAATAACCTACGCTTACGAGTCGGTATCGCACTGGGACAAGGAGAAGAAGCAGTCCCGCGCCACCAGAAAGCTCATCGGCCGTGTCGATGACGCTACAGGAGAGATCATCGCCACCGACGGCCGTTGCCGCGCAAACCATGAGGAAGGTGAGATCAAAGTGCGTAGCGCTCGCGGCCGCAAGCCCTCGCTGTCGGTGAGCCGCAAGTTTTTCGGTGCCACCTACTTGCTTGATCGCATCGGCAAGAAGATTGGTATTACCGAAGACCTTAAGGCATGCTTTCCAGATAGCTACCGAATGATCTTGTCGATTGCGTACTACCTCATACTTGAAGAAGACAGTCCGTTGTTTCGCTTTGGTCGCTGGGGGCATTTGCACCGCCACCCATACGGAGAAGACATTGCCTCTCAGCGCAGCAGTGAGCTCTTTGCCAGCATTACCGAGGAGCAAAAGCAGGCATTTTTTCGTTTGCAGGGTCGCCGCCGCGTCAAGGACGAGTACTGGGCCTACGATTCTACCTCTATTTCGAGTCATTCGGAATCGCTGCGCCAGCTGCGCTTTGGCAAAAACAAAGACGGGGACCGACTGCCGCAACTCAATCTGCTGCTACTTTTTGGAGAGAAGTCCAACCTCCCATTCTACTACCGAAAGCTCGCCGGCCATGTCCCCGACGTGAAGACCCTTAGGGTGCTCCTTCGTGACTTGGACGTGCTGGGCTACCCTAAGGTGAAGTTGGTTACGGACCGCGGATTCTACAGCCACGACAATGTCAACGGGCTCTATCAACACCGCATCAAATTCCTGATGAGCGCCAGCACCTCGCTCACCTTCATCAAAAACGCCATCGAATCTCAAAAAGATCGCATGACCGACTGGTCGCGCTACAGCGCCAAGTATGATCTGTACACCTACTGCAAGCCCATGGAGTGGGACTACAGCCAAGTGCGACCCAACAAAGGCGACACACTCAAGGAGGGTCGTCGCATGTACCTCCATCTGTACTACAATGCCGATCGCGCGGTCGAAGACTCCCGTGCATTCAACAAGCGGATGGCTATACTGCACCAGGAACTGAGCTCAGGCAAACCAAAGGCCCAGCACGAGAAGGACTACGAAAAGTACTTTGAGGTCAAGAAGACCCCCGTGCGCGGAATCCAGGTCAAAGCCAAGCAAGAGGCCATGGACCAGGCTCAGATGCGCTTTGGGTACTTCGCGCTGCTGAGCAACGAGATCAAGTCATCCGAAACGGCACTTGAAATCTACCGCAACAAAGACGTGGTCGAGAAGGCCTTTGGAAACATCAAGCAACGCCTTAACGGCAAGCGTATGCTCGTCTCTAGCGAGGCCAGCCTTGAAGGAAAGCTCTTTGTGGAGTTTATCGCACTCATCTTTCTCTCGTACCTGACCAAGCAGATGAGCGAAAAAAATCTTTTCCAGAAGTACACCCTGCAAGGCCTCCTAGATGAAATAGACCTCATAGAATGCTTTGAAGAACCTGGCAAAGCCCTGTACATCGGTGAAATCCTGCAAAAGCAACGTCAGATCTTCGACGAAATGGACATTATTCCACCAAACGTCGTATCCTCGTTATGAGTGGCCGGGAATCCGGGTTATAAAGGAAGAAAAACAGGAACAAAAGAGGATACACTCACTTTCCTTTCTAAACCCAAGAATAAGAAAGCGGTTGAACTCCTGAAAAAGGGCTACAAAGGAACTGAGGTTGCCAAAATTGTTGGGGTTCACTTAAATACAATTTCGAAGATAAAGCGATATGTGTAACGTTTCGCGGTTTTGGTCTCGTAATAACAAATTTTAGTGATTCGTTATAAATTAGTCTTTAATAATATTCAATTAACTTGTCAATAATTTGATTACCGATTTCCAAGTCAAGAAAATCATTTTTATCAAGAACGTTGACAAACCCAATTTTACATTCATTAGTTTCTGATTCCGCTCTACCTTTCCAATAGGTTCCAAATTTTTCATCGGTTTGATTAGAGTTCGGGTAAAGCAACATACTACGTTTGGCATCCCAATAAAGATTGTAAGCATACATCTGCTTTAGGTCATCATCACTTGGTTTTGGATTATTAATATCCAATATTTTCCATTTTGTATCTATTATGAATGATTCCGTTGTTTCTCCATATTTCTTATTGATTACAATATCTGGGCGAATAGTCCTACCTTCCCAAAATTTTTGTTTGTTTTGAAAACTTATAGTAACATCCTCTCGTTTGGTCCTTAAGAGCATTCTATAGACATACTCTTCCCAAAGTTTATTCATATCAAATAATAGGGTGAGCATATTTTCTTGACCAGACCTAATATCTGGTGAATAATTTAGAATAATCATTTTTGCTATCTGCAACGCTCTAGCATAGGATACTGTTTTTCTGTTCTCTTTAACTTTATCAAAATGATGCTTTTGGATGGTAATTTCTTTTATCTGCGGAAAGTTAGCACGTAATCTTACTATTTTATCTTTCAACTGTGAGTTATAGGTTAAGTCTCCTAAAATGGTCAACCCTTTTAGAATTATCTGGTTGATTAAGTTCTCATAGTCGTAGACTTGATGCTCCGTATAAAATCGTTCTTGATGGATGAGGTTTTGCTGAATATTTTTATTGAAATCTATTCGCCCTTTTAATGCCAATACATTTGATGAATCTCTCCTGTACTGTTTGATTAAACCTATTCTAAGAAGGTTTTGCACCTCATCTAAATACATCTCGAAGTAAAGGTCCAGAAGGGAATTATGTTTTCTTTTAAGGCTTGCCTCTGAAACTGAATTTACATTGATGTGCTTACAGATTTTAAGCATATTGAGTAATGCACCATGCCATGCTTTAAAGTCATCATCTTCGCCTTTATTCTTGTCTGTTTTTGGAAGAATTTCTATTGTCAAGCCTCCAATTTGAATAACACCAACATAGTTATTAAACTTAACACCATCTCTTATTCCAGTAAAATACAGGTTGTCATTGTTGTCATTAAACTCATATAGCTTTTCAAGTTCTCTTGGTTCCAAATACCTGTCTCGCCAATCCTTGTAAAGGGTTAGCTTTTCAAATTCGAATACTTGAATGACTCTAGACATCTAAAAATATTATTCGTAAATAGCTTTAAAGTCCCAGTTGATTGGCTCAGTAACTTCATAAACAGAACGTTCTAGTAAATCAGCTGCAATAGAAGGGTCATATTCATTGTTCTTTGCAAAAGTCACATTCGCTTTTGTTGTTTTAGTTATAAAACTACTACCCAACACCAAACTTATTTTACCAAAATCACCGAAAAAATATTCTTCTAACAATGGAATTACCTTGTTCTTAAATGCTGCTTTTAATTCATTCTCATCAGAAACTCCAAGAAAATATGAATGACCAATTTTATGGTCCTTATCAATTAGTTTTTCAATTCTATCATTGATGGTCTCCAAAATTTTTACAACATCAATATTTCCAACTTTCCCTTGCTTTTCTTTGAGTTTACCTTCTTGTAATATTAATTCTGGTTTTGGAGGCATTTCTCTAAATGAAAAACGTCTTCTGAGAGCCGTATCTAAAGCTTCAATACTACGGTCAGCTGTATTCATGGTTCCGATAATATAAACGTTCTGAGGCACTTTAAATTCTTTTTTAGAATATGGAAGTGTTACACTCAATTCCTCTTCGGTTCCAGCACGTTTATCTTTTTCTATTAAGGTGATTAACTCACCAAATATTGAGGATACATTACCTCTGTTTATTTCATCTATAATTAAAACAAAGTTTTTAGGGTTCTTAGGTAGTTTGTAGTTATCTACCTTTTTTTCTTTTACAAAAAACTCTTGTTTGATTTCTTTCTTCTCAAGCTTGTAAATTGATTGCTGAGATAGGTTTTTATTATAGATTTCTTTTGCTGCAATCTTTGTATCGTGAAATATCCATTCCACACTTCTAAAATGCTTGTAATCAGAATTATTTGGGAATGGAGATTCCTCCTTAAATTCATATTCTCCAGTAACTTTTCCTATAGCACGAACATAGAAGTTGCCATAGGAAATAACCACATAGTTATCAACTTTAAGGTAATTACAAAATAGGTTCATTGCCTGTATTGGAAAAGCTTCTAAACTATTTTCTTGACCAAACAACCTTAACTCTTTTTCACCTTTACCAGTAAAATTTAAACCTTGTCCAAAACCTATTGTTATACAGTTGTTTTCTATACAATAATCGAAAATTTCATTATCATCTTCATTCTGCGTATTACCCAAAGACATTTTATAAAAATGTGCCTTTTCATATTCCTCTTGGGAAAGAGCCATTAAAGAATCTGAATCCACTGTTACAGCATTCAAACTATCATTTGCCAAACGACATATTCTTTTAAATAAACCTTCTCGGATAACATATTTAAGATATGTATCATCAACTACAGGTTCTAGAGGTTTAATACCTTCTATGAAATCTTCATAGCTAAATGATTGATGGAAGGTTATAAATCCAATTTGACCTATATCTTCACTGTCATTATTGAGCAGCAATAATTTGAAACGCTCCTTCAACTTATCTCTATCATCTTTGTTTTCCTTGTAGAAAGTTGGGTCCGTAATTTTAATAGCTTCGTTGATGGTGTGGTATGTCTTTCCAGTACCAGGAGGTCCGAAAAATATTTGATTCAAATCAATAATTTCTTGCATATCTAATGATTTTGAGATGTTGTTATTTTCAACTGTTTTAACTTGATTTCTCTCTTGAATGAATTCAATGTATAAACCTATCGCAGCAGAGTAAAATCCACTAATTCCATATGTCGGTGATTTTGCATAAAAATACTTTCCGCTTTCGTCTTTTTGGTGCAATTTAAGGTCGTCATATAAATCTTCCAAGGCTTCTATATCCTCCTCACTGTATACTTCAATCTTAAATTCTGAAATTAGAATATCAATTGCTTTTAAATAGAAACTAATCTTTCGACTATCAATCTCACTTTTTGACTTTAACCATTTTTCAAACTCACCAGAGATGGTATTTTTCGAATCAAATACCGACCAAAGTTCGCTTGCAAATTCATAAAAATCTCTATCTCCTTTTTTAGATAGAATAAATTCATTCAGTGTTGAATAACTTTTGTCTTTGCCTTGGTAACCAAGATATTCGGCACTTATTTTGAGGGCACTATGTTTGAATATGTTGATAATGTTGTAATCACCATATAAAAAAGCGATTTTCCATTTTATCGCATCACCCAAATCTACCTTGTCAATTTCCTTTAAATTGTTCTGCTTGCTGAAGGTTGCAATGTTGATAATAGTTGTTCTTATCTTCTCAAAGACCTCATCTCTAGTGTCACCATATTTGCCATACCATGCGTACTCACCATCTGTTTTACGCTTTTCATTATAGTTGTCCGATTCTAAGTCCTTTCTTTTAAATATACCAAATTTATACGCCGAGCCACCCCAAACACTGCCTAAATCTGTAGTGATAGCTTCCAACCAGTAGCAGAAAGATGTTTTATCTAAATTGGTGTATTCATCAATTTTCATCGAGCGAATTCTTTCAACCGGCCACTCCTCCAAAAACTGTTTTTTTATTTCATATTGAGATTGATTATTCATAGTTTAATGTTTGTTAAATAAGAAAATTATTGACATGGAGTTAATGTGGTCTCATTATTGATTTTAAGAGTTATTGATGATTTTTATAAATTCACAACGACTTTCAGAAACAAGAATATTATTTCTTATTTCATTATTCTTAGTTATTAAATCATTATAAGTGCTAAGAATAATTGTTCCTTTTTCTACTTCTGTATTTTTAGAAATGTCTTTAAAATCAATTTTGTTTAAAATATCAATATTTTGCTCTTTCATTTCTTTTGAAAAGTAAAGTTCAAAAACCATCATATTTGCTATTTTCTCGAATAAAATTGAAAGTGTACTATTTGATTCATTAACCAATATTTGTTTGTTTTTAGGGTTGTTTAAATAAACTAAATAGTCTGCAATTACATTAAAAGGTACCATTGCTTCTTCAGAAAGCTGCGGAATTGGAAGTTGGTCGACAAAAATTTTACTCCATTGATTTGTGCCTACCCCAGTCGAGGAGGATACTTTATCTAAGTACCATTCCATAACCTTCGAATTTAATACCACCATTAAAAACCGGTTACATTGACTCGTCATGATATATGCTGGAGCCGTTACATATGTGTTTTTTGTATCTAGTGCAAAAGCCGGCTTATCTGAAATAGATAACCATATAAGTTTTTCTGACTCAAAAGAATCTATGTAAGCACAATTTCTTAAATTAGTCCAATGAGAGCCTTGGTCTGCTCTGTCTATTAAGGTTTGAACTATTCCCTTATTATTTGGTCTAACCAATTCTGAGTTAATATCTTTCCATTTTAAAAGATGATTATAAATCGCTGGAAAATCATTCAATACATCAATTCTGGTTTGAGTCTTAGAGCCATTGTGTGGAAAAATGACATAGTTATCATTAAACTCAAAGCTATATTTATGAATTTCTCTTCCTCTTACAAGCGGTTTAATCAGTTTTTCACTATTTAGGTCTTCTTTTATTAATTCAATTCGTTTATCATTATCTATAAAAAAAGCATCATTTAACCCTGTTAGAAAGCCACGATTTATATCAACATTCCAATCCTTTAATTGAGTTCCATTTTCTGAAATCTTCTTTTTTATTTCAAAATCCACCAAGGATAGAATTACCCAACTTTCTTTTGTCAATTCGGTCAACTCTATTTTATTCTTTTCCAAATAAAGTTGTATTGGAGTAGTAATTTTAAAATCACACTTAATTGCAACAGCATCTAATTTTTGATTCCATTCTTCCTTTTTTGCGAGTAAAATATTTACTTCTACAGTTGCTGATGGAAATATTTGAGTGTCTTCAAAGTTTAATAAAGATAATGGATTACAACTGGTTACAAAATATTCACGGATGGACTCCCCAAACTTTGTTCTCATCCATGTATTTGATGTAATATATGAAAGTACTCCTTTATCCTTTAATATATTAATACCATGCTCATAAAACAAGCAATATAAATCTCCAGTTCTAACAAAGGTTTTAAATCCTACATTTTGAAGAACATCAGTTTCTTTACCCATTTTCTGCAACTGAACGTAAGGAGGATTTCCAATTACAATATCAAAACCACCTTTGTCAAATACCTCTTGAAAAAATAGGTGCCATAAAAAGAAGGGCCGCTCATTGGAATTTGACAACTGAGCCAATTTGGTTTCTTTTTCTAAATACTTGGTTAACTCCTTAGTTAGTTTTCCCAGTTCTCTTGCGTCTTTACTTGTTGTTCTAATTTTTTCCTTTTGTTGCCAAGTAACGGCAACAGCTACATCCATCTTAAGTTTCTTTTCTAATCTGTTTGATTTACCGATTAATTCTTGCTTATGTTGCGTTAAGGTAAATCTTATATGATTTAATACTTGGTCATCAATTCGCTTGTGTAAGTCCTTTTTTGTTTCTAAGTCATTCGCATTAAAATACTCATCCATCAGTGATTTGATGTCCTCGAAATTCAATGAAATACTTGCTGACTTTTTTGCTGCACCAGTAAATAAATCTATTTGTTCCGTTTCATACACATCTTTATATGCGGAAACATCACCAATTTGGCTTAAATCAATGCCTGCAAAGCTTTCAAGCAAACTATTTCCTTGCATTATTTTATAGTCCAAATTTGGAAGTGGAAGTGGTTCTAATTCATCAACTACCAAAGCCAACCAGAATCGTAAGCGAGCAATATCAACAGCACCACTCTCTAAATCAACTCCATATATGCTGCGTTGAATGATATTTTTTTTCACTTTATTAGGTTGCCATTCAGTATCACTAATATTCCATACCCTAGCAACTGTATCTCGTTGTAACCAATATAATTCTTCAATTACTTGAAAAATGGTATTCAAAATCCCCATGGGGAATGCTCCCGAACCGATAGCTGGGTCGCACACTTTTACATCCAGTAATGCTTGTGCAATCGGCTCTACTAAATCTAAATCAGAGCATTTTTCTGCTAATCTGTTCCTTAATAAATCTTCAATAGCCTCTTTGATTTCAGTATTCGCTTCTGCATCTAGTTTGGTTGAAATGTACTCAATCAAACTTTCTTGACACATGTATTGAACAATTACCTTCGGTGTATAGAAGGTTCCATTCTTATTGTCCTCTAATAAATTTTCAAATATATGACCTAGCATTTCCGGGTCAATACCTACTTCATGGTCGTTCGGGTCGTTTTCATCAATGGTGAAATTGTACTGTCCAAAAAACTCCAATAACTCATCAAAGTATTTTTCTGGAAAGTCAATTTTTCTCGATTCCACCTCATCAGAATCAAACAAACCACCATTCAAATAGGGCACTTTGGTATTGTTCAGCGTATCGCCTAAACCAACACATACAAAAAGGTCATCAGTTCGTTTTCTATTCAGGGTGTTATAAAATAACTCAGCCAAACATTTGCTGTGAAAGTGCTCTTTATCATCAAATTCTTTAAGCAAGTTTTGCATGAACTGTTTGTCACCATCTCTCCATGTAGTAGTTCCAGCAGCACAGCCCAACCAACCTTTCTTTTGAAGGAAATGAAGAAATACAATCCTACCTAACAATTTTTTCGTAAAGTCCCTAATTCCCTTTTCTCTATCGTCACCAAAAAATATGTTTTTATACTCTTTATTGGAATTGATATAGGTCCAAAACTTGTCGAACTGTTTTTTATACTTTTCGAAAAATTCTTTGGACAACTGCTCAACCGAAAAAGCATTCTGAATGGCATTAATGTCAGCTTCTGATTTCTTCTCACTTAGTTTAAAGAATCTGTCTGCTGGAGTTTTGCAGCTTTCATTTTTACCTAAAACGTAGGTAAATCTTCTGGTATCGGTTTTTTTCTGTACAAAATCACTTTCTTCTTCGTCAAACTCTGTACTTCTTGCTGAGAAAGTAAATCTGTAATCGTCACCACCTTGTTCAAACACAGATAATACACCATGAATCTGTTCTTGGTCAATATACTTTGATATTTCATTGTTCAATTCAACTCTGTTTCGATATATGTTAACTGAATCCCCAAGAATCAACTCAAACAAAGCGAGATTTTTACCATCATTTAATCTAACATTTCCAATCTGGCAGAACTTTTTGATTTTGTCATTATTGATATGAAACACTTTGGGAGAAGCTAAAATAGAAACATTAGGAAATACAAATTGAACTATTTCTTTCCAGTTTTCTTGCTTATAAGGCTGATTCAACAGCTTTTGTAATTCTCTTTTATCCATTTCTATTTATTGTAAGAATATGATTCTGATATAATAATTTCTGGTTTCATTTTTTCAAATGATTTAACGGTCACAATAGGAGCAGCGGAATTTGATTCAGCCGAATCAATGGGGTACTTATCAATAATTCTGATGATAGCATCCAAAAGGTCTACTGGTTTAATTTTTTCTGCCTTAGCGTTTTTCTTTAATGCATTTATTTCACGCTGAAGCTTCTGGAACTTTGCATTTTTCACAGCTATTTTCGCAGCCTTGATTTTCTCTTTTTCTATATCATTTACGAAAGGAAAACTTAAGAACCCATCAAGGTATGACAATGCCCTTTTTTCATTTGGACCTTGAGTTGTATCCACTACTTGTTCACTTGCCATTTCTTCCCTTAGTTTTTCGTCAAAGTCATTTACGGCAATGGCAACTTGTTCGTGGTGCTTCTCATGTAACTCAATACCAACCTCTGGTTTATCTGCTCTAAATTCTTTTGCAACCTCCACAAATCCCATCTCTTCCAATTCATTGTTATCCTTCACCCAATAGAATGCATCTCTACGCGTGTTTCGAATAAAACATATGGTGCTGTCTTTTTTGGTTCTGTCTTTACGTCCAACTCTGGCTTTTAAAGGTAGGTTTCGAATACGCCTAAACTCTTCTGGGTTTTCTTGTCTAAACTTTCTTAATTCCATTAGATAAGCTAAACGCTCATCTTTTTCTTCATCCACATCTTTTTCGAATAATCCAAAAGATTGTATTTCTTCATCTGGTGAATAAATTTCACTGTCTTCACCTAATGCTGAATGAAATGCTTGTAGCTTCATTATTGCTTTCTTTTCCAATTCAATATCACTATTAACCTTAGCAGTAGGATAGAAATTAAAAATATGGATATAAGGAGCAACAGAACCAATTCTATTAACACGACCAATACGTTGCATTAATTTGGTTGAGTTCCATGGTGTATCGTAATTTACAATAACATTGGACCTATGAAGGTTAACACCCTCCGCTAGAACCTCTGTACAAATAATAATTTTGTAATCAGATTTATATTTCTCTCTAGGAATATTGGCATCAAAGTTTAGTTTAATGGTTTCTCTAAGCTGGTCTCTATTTCCCGCATGCACTTCCAACACGTCTGTTCTACCAGCATCCTGAAGTGCTTTTGTGAGATATTCAGTTGTTTCTTTTGATTCTGAAAAAACAACCAGTTTTTGTTGAGGATTTATGTCTTTATTCAATAGTTCAGATTCCAAACGGTGTTTAAACTCATCCAGTTTAGGGTCTTCCGTAACTTTTGCCCACCGTTCATTGAGGTCTTTAACTATTTCGTAATCTCTTTTCAATTCATCCAAGAAATGTGATTCGAAATCATCTGGTGAACAAATAGTAATTGTGGGGTCTGTATCAATAACCGTTGATATTTTTTCAACTAATTCTTCTTCACGACCTTCCATTATAAATTCAGAAACGTTAAGGTTTGGAGCAATATAAACCGTACCATTCTCAAACATCTTAATCATAGCTCCTGTTGATTCACAGAACCTATTCAGAGAGGCTTTAAAAGCAAAAAAGCTACTATCTATACGTTTTACCAAAAGAATCTTCATCATGCTTGCTAAGGCCCTAGAAGCAACATCTGCGTTCTTATACTTTTGTTTTTTTTCTGGTATTAAGAATTTAATAGCTTGATACCTATAATATTTAATCCCATCTATGTCATGCGATAGTAGATACATTGTATCATCATACAATGTATCAGCTGCTTCACTTAATTGATAATAAACTTTATTAGGTTTGAGTATATCTGGAAAGATTATTCCTTGCTCGTCTAAATCTGATTTGTATTGGCTATGTATCTTTAGGTCCGTTCTGGTTCTTCTAATCGTTAATGGAGCTATAACCTTATCTCTAATATCTTTATAAATCAATTTAACTGATTGCTGAACCTCAGCAATATTTGGGTTATCTCTTAGTTTTTTATATTCATCAATTTTCTTTCTAAAGAAATGCTGAAGATTCGAAACTTCTAATGTAGAATCCTTAGCATCTTGAAATAAATAAATTTGATTCGCAATATCAGAAGGTCTATTGTTCAGTGGAGTTGCGGAGATAAGCATAACTTTTTTATCTGCTTTCGAACTATCCTTCAAAACTTGTTTTGTCTTGGTTTTGCAAAGTTTTTGAAGTTCATTGTATGCTTCTGCAGAATCATTTCTGAATTTATGAGCCTCATCAACAATTATCAAATCGTATTTCTCTGGGTCCTTAATTTTATGAAGACTTCCATTGGTGATGATTTCATAATTTTTTAATTCGAACTTATCTAATGTGTCTTCCCAGTTTTGTTTAAGTGCTGGTGGAACTATGATTAAAATTGTTGAAATATGAGATGGAAATCCATTTGAGTAAAAGAACTTTTTAGCAATTAAAGTTCCTACTACGGTTTTACCAAGACCTACTACGTCAGCAAGAAAGAAACCATTGTGTTTTTTAAGCAATTCATATCCTTGATTAACAGCATCCACTTGATATGATAATCTTTTAAAGCCTGTAGGTAAGTCTGTAACTGAATTAGGGTCGAACTCAACACTTTTGCCAAAATATTCAATTAGAAACTTAATATAAACTTCAAATGGTGTGAAGTTGTCGTTTAAATAAGTGTCTTTTTTAATCTTTTGTATTTCTACAGGAAGAATTGGAATAGACTCAATCCATAATTTTTCAAATTCCTTAGTAGCGAAAGCTACATCATCAAATGATTCAAGAATTACATTGAACTCATAGTTGCTTCCATCAAATCCACCTAAACCAGAGTCAGATAAGTTGGATGAGCCAGTTATAACCTTACCCTGGTTGTGTTCATTCCAAGATTCTGGTCTGAAAATGTATATTTTAGCATGTAACTTTCTGCTTGGATGAGCTTTAATTTCAATCTTTTTAGATGAAATATCTTCAATGAATTGTAAGATACCGTTTTCAACTTCCTTAGTGTAATTAGCAGTTTGTATATCTTCTTTTGCCTCATTTAAAAATTCTAGCAAAGTCTGATTAGCATCACCTTGAAATAGTAATCCTCTTGTATTGTATTTAGCAATAATTTTATCAACGTCAATACCTACAAGTATTCTGATTTTGGGTACGTTATTAAGATGTTTTCTTATTCTAAAATAACCAGAAGCTCTGAAATACCCCACCAAGGCATCAAAGAACTTAATATCCTTATTATGTTCAAATACACCCTTGAATTTGTTCAATAATGTATTGTCACCATCATTTGTAAAAAATCTTGAACTCATAAGTTATTGATTTAAAAGGTCCTTAGGGGTTACATTTAAAATCCTTGCTATTTCATATAAAGTTTCGAGACTCGGCTGAGTTCTATTTTGAACATATGTGAAGACTTACCCTAATTGCTAGCATTCAAAACTAGGGATTTCCAGTTAAAGTTTGAATCACACAGGAGCGTTTGCGGGGCTTTGCTTCGCAAACGCTCCTGTGCAAAGTCCACTGGTGATTTATA
>Ga0194116_10006182_pt1 | contig 12865 bp, 9 predicted proteins | sample TA2MahsurfametaG_4_FD_148617 | JGI IMG/M metagenome (GOLD analysis project Ga0194116, IMG submission 148617) | Freshwater microbial communities from Lake Tanganyika, Tanzania - TA2015008 Mahale S9 surface | ecosystem: Environmental > Aquatic > Freshwater > Lake | place: Tanzania: Lake Tanganyika... | reverse complement strand
CCCAATTTTTTCTTAGTATTTAATAATGCAGGAATCAGTAAGTAAATAAAAAATTATTAAAAAATAAAATTTATAAATATTATTAAATTTATTTTTATAAAAAATTAGAAAATAAATTTAAATCATATTTATGGTTTTGAATAATTATTAATTAATTTACAGAATATAACAAAACAAAATAAATGAAAAAAGATCATTCTTTAAATTTACAATTATTATTAAAACCAGAAATAAATAAGAGTAAATTCAACAATAAAATTGAAAAGAAAATAATATTTCCTATAATAGACACGAATAATTCGATATTTAAATATTTGTCCTTATTTATTTTAATAATTTTTTGTAAGATTCAATCTGTTTTTTCTCAAGAGATAATTAATGAACATAGATGGGATTCTGATCAAATTTACCCAGATATAGTTGCAATAAAAGATGGAGGCTTAATAGCAACCTACTCAGAAATAAATAATGCTGCTGCCAAGGGTCCGATATGGTCGACTTATGCTTATAAATATAATGAATTTTTAAAAAAGACTAATTCTTCTAAAATTCAAATTAATGACATCGATGATAATTTTCATTCAAACTTTTGCAAATCAATTTTGTTATCAAATGGTTACGTTTTTTCAACTTGGTTAAACTCTAATCTAAACAAAACAAATTTTTCAATTTCAGGTAAAACAATAAATCCTTTAACAATGACTATGGGTTTACAAGTAAAATTAATTGAAGATTTCCGAATTCAAAAATATCCATCAACAATGATGCAGTATAATTATTTTAATTTAATTGCTCTAAATGAAAAATTTATATTAATTTTCGATAACAAATTCAAAGTTCTTTCGAATGAAGGTAACAATTTAAATCCTGAAACGAAAATCAATTTAAATGATGCAGAGCCTGGATTCGAAGGATGTGGATTTCCAGATAACAAAGCAATTTTCCTCTACAATAATAAAAATTCTAAATTAATATCAAGATTAATGTTAGAAAATTACTCTCTAAGCAATTCAGAATTAATCATAGACGATATCCAAAATGAAAATAATCCTTATATTTTATTTAAATGTATTACACTAACAGAAAATAGATATGTTGTTGTTTATCCAAAGAATGATATGAAAATTGGAGTTTTTGATTTAAAAAATAAACAAATTGCTGAAGCTTATATACTATACTCTAGCAACAGTGCTACATTTCCTCAAATTTCGTATCCTGGTCTTGTTTCCCTGAATGATGGAGGATTTTTGCTGACTTATTTTAGAGGGAGTGAAAAGCAAAAACTTTATTATCAAAGATTTAATCAATATGCAAATAAAATAAATGATCCGGTAAATTTAAGATATAATTTGAATTATGAACTTTCAGAAAACAGAGATAAATATAGAGTTCAACAGAAATTAATTCAATTAAATTCAGGTGCAATATTGATGAGTTTTCATGCTTACGCAAATAATAATGATTCCAATAATGTAGATCCAGTTTTTATCGTTATTGAAAATTGTTATATAAATGGATATTTTAAGGATTCAAATAAAATGTGTCTAAAAAATCAAAAAATATGTGGAGAAGGTAATTATGTTTTAAATTCTTAATAATAAATTAAAACCTCGAAATTTCTAATCATTGATATTTAGGATTTTTCAACGATAATTCAGATACCTGTTTATCTTGCAATAATATACTTTGCCCTAAAAATGAGATATGTAGTTCCTGTAAAAACTGCTTTGATACTAATTCATGTAGGGAATGTTTAAGTTCTTCAAGTAATTTGTTTTTCGATTCTACAAGTGCTATTACTTATTGTTCAGATAAAAGTATTGTAGGACATTTTAAAAATAATAATATTTATCAAAAATGCATAGATAATTGTAAAAACTGCCTAAATTTTAATAGTTGTCAAGAATGCCGATCAGGTAATTAATAAATTTGAAAAATTTTATAAAAATTTTAAATTGTTAATTAATATAGATATTTTTTATTAAAATAGGTTACAATTTAAGGGATGGAATATGTGTAAAAGCCGATTGTATAGCAATTTGCCCAGATAATCAGTTAAATTGTCTTAAATGCTTGGATTGTGCTAATTCAAAAACTTGCTTAAGATGTCAATCAGGAGATTTATTTGAAGATTCTGAAACTAAAATAATATATTGTGACAATAAAAGTTCGCTTGGATTTTATAATGAAAAAGGAGTATTTAAAGAATGTTTTGAAAATTGTATCAGATGCCGAAATGCAGATACATGTGAAATATGCATTACAGGTAAATTCAAATTTTCTTAATTTTCTTCTTTTTATGAAAGAATGATCTAAATAAAATATATAAATTAAAAAAAAAATAAGATTAAAATTTATTTAAAATTATTTAAAATAAATTATTATAGGATTTTATTCAACAGGAAAAACTTGTTTACGATGCCCTGATAATTGTACTAGTTGTGAATCTGAGAATAAATGTTTAAGTTGTATTGATAAATACTCAGTTTCAACAATTACAGGATTATGTGAAAAACAATTGATCCCTTGCTGTGAAAAATATGGAAATGGTGAATGCACACAATTTGAGCCTTATTTTTACTTCAATAAATCATCAAATATTTGTGATACTTGCATTGAAGATTGCGAAATTTGCCAAAATAAAACAAGTTGTCAAAAATGCCGATTTCCTTTTAAATTCATTGATGAAAAATGCAAATGTGAAAGTTTTTCTTATTGTTTATCTAATAATGGAAAACAATGTAATGAATGTAATGAAGGTTATTTTAAATATTCTCCTTGCGAATGCAAACCTTGTATAAATGGTTGCAAATTTTGTAGCAATGGTAATTCTTGTAATATTTGTTTTCCTAATTTTCAGCCTCTTATGACAAAAAATGCTAGAAATGAAGATATTATCTTAAGTTGTGAACAGACTAAAAATTGTTTAAAGCAAAACCTAAAAGAATTAAATAAATGTGAATTATGTGATAAAGGTTTTTATTTAGACAAAGATTCTCGCTGTATTAAATGCTCTTTATTCGATAAATACTGTGAATCTTGCTCTGGCTATTCTGAATGTACTTCATGTTTTATTCAAGATGAAATAACAAAAGAAAATTTAAAATTAAAGCTTGATAATGGATTGTGTAAAAAAGAAAAAGATATAAAATGTATGGTTGATTTCTGTATTGAATGCTTTGAAAATAATAAGAATCTATGTAATAAATGCAAAGAAGGTTATCAGACGAAAGAAAATTCACAATGTGAATTTGCTGGTAAATGTGCTATAAAAGATCCAAAAGCAAGTGAGTGCAAATCTTGCTTAAGTGGATATTCTTTAGAGAATGGAAATTGCCTTTGTAAAGAATTGGAAGACAAAACTTCAAATTCTTGTTGTAAAATCATGGAAGGGTGTAAAGATTCAAGGCTTAAATTTATAAATAGCATTAATAAATGTGGTTGTGAATCATGTAAAGAAGGTTTTATAAGAACAAAATATGATTTTCAATGTATTAATTTTAATATAAAATATACAAATTGCTACACAAGAATAAAAGATAATTTAAACCTTAAAGATTTGGGTGAGGATTGCATAATGAATTTATCTTCTGCATTTACTTTGATTTACCACTTGAATTGTTATATTGATGAAAATAATTATCCAATATTAAACGATAATAAAAATTATTTTTTATTTTCTCTTAATACATTAAGTTATTATAATTACTTAGGTTATATGAATATTAATGAAATAAAGAAGTTTCTGTGCGATCAAACTAAGCAATCATATTTTATATTCGAATTAAATTGCAATGTAACTATATCAGAATACGTTATTCAAAAAATTAATAATTTTAAAAGTCTTGCAAATGATGATTCTATAAAATTTTCAAATTCAACAAACTATGAAAAATCTAAATTAATAAGTGATATAACAGAAGCTTACATTAATTTATGCTCATCAGATAGAGGAATTGCATTTAAAACTTCTCCTCAGGTTAGAAGCGTTTGTATAAATTCAAACGCTACTTTTGTTGATTTAGTTAATCAAGTATGTTTAGGTGGAAATAATTGTCAAATTAAAAAAAAATATAATATTGATATTGAAAATTTTAATAAATGTTATGATTGTGGAAAAAACTTATTCTTTGATTATGAATATAAAAAATGTTTTAGTGGATTTATTTCAAAAAAAGAATCAAGAAACAGCTTGATAGGCATTGGATACTTCGTTATTGTGATATTTATATTAATATTACTAGGATTAGGCATTTTATATATTCTCCCTCCTAAAATTTATTTTAAGAATGGAAATGCGAATAATAATGTTGAGGAAAATCAATCATTTAAGAAAAACAAGATTGTCCAAGAACAAAACGTAAAGGAAAATAATGATAATAATGATGATGATAATAAAAATGAAGAAAATATAATTAATAATTATAAAACAAAAAATGAAAAAGAAATTCAAAGAGAAAACATTTCAGAGTGGATAATATCTTTTTTAAGTATTCTAAATATATTTTTAGAAGTATTATTCATTTTAACTTTTATCCACCAATATGTTTCCATAAAATGGATTATCCTTTCGATGCTATTTATTGAACCAGCATGGTTCTTAATTAATGGAATTTTCTATTTTTTATCAGTTTTGAGTAAAATTTCTCAAGAAAAATATTGTTTATGGATATTTATAAAGTATATATTTATATATACTTTCTTAAGCTGGTTCGATATCTTGGGAAATAATAGCGATCCATGTGGTTTTAATAATATTTTGAAAAATATTGATGTATCTCTAAAAGATGATAAGGAGAAGTTTAAATTTAAAATAGGTTTGAGATTGCTGAAATTACTAAAATTAATTGGACTTATCATCAAGGCAATTTTTATATATATAGGACATGAATTACTTATATTCCCAATCATAATAACTATTATTTCATTTTTATGCTTGCTCCCATCAATTATTTCTTATTTTAATTTGAAGAAAAAAATTAAAAACCAACTTAACGATAATGTAGAAAAAAGTAATGAATCAAATAACAATAAAACTGATAATATTGTTAAATCTTTAGATCAACAAGAAAAAAATAATAACAATATTTCTATAAATAAAAACAATAATATTGAGTTAGGGTCAGAAAAAAAAAATAAATTAGAAAATTCGAATAATATCAAAAATTCTAATTTAGATTATAAATCCTTCGGCAATAAGACAGATTTTACAAAACATAAATATTTAGGGCCTGAGTTTATTCCCAATTTAAATGATGATTAATGAATATTTAATTATTATTTAGTAAGAGTTTTATTATCAAATTGAGTGAATTTTTTTCCTAGAAATTTAACCTTATAAAGTTTAAACATCTATTGATTAAAATTTCGAAATATTTTCACATTTATTAATATAAAAAATAATTTCAAAATTAAAAATTCACTTAATTCTTTTGGTAAATTTGATTTAATCAATATTTATTAACATAAATAAGCCCATCTTTATTTCATGAAAAGTCTAATTAAACAAAATTATTGAATTTTCATTAATGCAGGAATAAAATATACTTTATAATAATATATATGTCTTACTATCAAAAATTAAAAATGAAAATTTTTTCTATTCTTCAGAAAATATTTCAGTTGGTGGAAAAGAAAATTTGAAATTAATTTATTAAAGAGATACAATTTTAACTCTTTAATCAGATTTTCTAAAATATTTAAATTTTAAATAAAAAAAATCAAAATTTTAATTAATAACTAAGCATCTAAATAAATGATAATATAAAAAACAAGCCATATATATTTTTTAATTGCTTCGAAACTTATACATTAGCAAATTAATTTTTATAATTAATTAATTTAAGGTTTGTTTTAATAATAATTAAAAAAGATTATATTCTGTAAATTTTTTAATCTTAGATATTAAATATATTAAAATTTCTTTCTTAGTTTTGAAGACATTTTTAAAATATTTTTATTTAATTAATTAATTTAAAAATTTCTTTTCAAATTTATATTTTCATAACAATTTTTTTTTAATTTACAATGAAATTACATTATAAATTTTTTGATTATTTTCAAATCATAAATTTATTTTTTAATTGAAAAAAAATTTTTAATTAAGAATTTAAAATAATTTTTTAATGATGTCTCGAAACCAAGACACAATTTTTTACTATATATATTCTTTTAATTATCAAACAAATTCAAATTGTGATTTTAAGATTCTAAATTTTCTTAGTCTAGGAATGCATCTTCACCTTCACCTTCTCCTTCATTTACATTTTCTTTTCTCCCTTCTTCAACAATTGATTGATTTTGTTTTAATGTAGTCTAGCTTTCTTTTCTTTCTAAACATCTCTCCATAAATAGAAAAGGAACATCACTTAATATTTTTTACTCTCCATTTTAAAGTCAATAATAATTCTTTAGTTAATAACCAATATAACATCGCAATCAAGATCATTTCTTGAAACAATTAATAAGCTAATTATACCATTTCATTTTTAAAATTTAATAATATAACAAATTAAAAATATTAATTTAGAATAGATGAATTATATTAAAATTTTACAGATATTTTCAGTAAAAAAATTAATATTCGAAAGAAAAAATGAATTATTATTTTATTTAATTCTTATTCTATTGTTTAAGAGTATTTTCTAAATTATCTTTATACTTAACATTTTAATTTATTCCAATAACCTTATCTAAAAAATATAAAATATCAAATATGACTTTGAAAATTTAAAACGTTTTTACCATTCAATTTTAATATATTTGAATTTCAAAAATATTTAGAATGAGAATGTGTGATTTAGAAAATTTTGAAAATTCAATATTGATTTATTCTGAAATATAAAAAATATAAAAATTAAATAAAAATCTAAATTGGAATATATGAGATTTTTTCGTAATAATAATTGATTATGATTGTAAATTAAAGTATAAAATTATAAAAAATTCACAAATAAAAATGTTACCAAACATCAATTATTTCAACTCTTCAATGAGTAATTATGATTTTCTAAAAAGAGGAACACCGATAAGTGAAAATAACTCGAATGTTCAATCTAATACAGAGTAAATTACTTTTAAAGAAAGGTTAATCAAAACTATAGAACAAAAGGTGCATCAGCAAAATATAGAGCTTTCTAATAGATCAAAAGTAATAGAAGAGTTAAAAGTTTCATTAACTCTTTTATTGGATAAATACAATGAACTCAAAAAAAATTACGATAAAAAAATCAACACATTTATGGTAGCTCCATTAAACAAGAATATTCATAACTCAATAAATAAAGAAAGTGGAAAATTCAATAGTTCCAGGCTTTATATTGAAAGATCGTCTTTACAATTGAATTTAAAAAACCCTAATAACGCTTTGATTATTGAGAGTTTTAAAAAGAAAGTAAGCATTGAAGAATTTGAGAAAATGGCTGAAAGTCTAAATAATTTAAATGATAAGCTTAAAGATAAAGAAAAATACTCTAAAATGAAGGATGCTGAAATTAAAAGACTAGAATTAATTGTAAAAGAATATGAATTGGTTAAAATTTCTTTAGAAGAATTGAATAAAAAACACTTAGAACTTAAAAAATATAATGAAAGTATCTTGATTGAATTGGATTTTTTCAAGGAGGAAAGGGAAAATATTAAAAATGAACGAGATATTTTGATGAGAGAAAAATTCATAAATCAGGACTTGATAAATAATTCAAGAAAAAATCAAGAGCTCTTTCAAGAATATCAAAATAAATATTTAAATATTGAAAAAATTTGTACATTAAAAACTCAAGAAAATAATTCATTAGAAGATGCTGATAAAGCTCAAAAAGAATTAATCGAAATTTTAAAAGAAGAAAAAAACCATTTTATTTTAGAGTGTAAAAAATTAAAAGAAAATATAAATTTATTAGAAACTGAACTTTTAAAAGAAAAGGAAAAAAATATGGAAAATGATAAAAAAAATATTGAAGATTCAAAAGCAAAAGAAGAAAAAATAAAGTCTCTTGAAATCAGAATTGAAGGCTTAATTGCAAATGAAATTAAATATATTCAAATGCTAACACAAATAAAAGACAATACAAAACTTAGCTATGAAAATTTGCATAAATTATTTTTAGATCAAGAAAAAAAATATGAAAAAAAGTTAAAAGAATTAAAGGCGAAATTAGATACAATCAAAATGAAAATCGTAAAAAAAATTAATAGCAAGTTTATTGAAGGAAATAATATTTTATCAAATCTAAAATCAACTAATAAAGGATTGTCAAATCCTGTTAATAATAATAATTTCAAAATTGTAAAAATAAGTGTACAAAATAAATTTGAAATTTTGGGAATTTCGTCTAAAAATAGCATTCAAAAAGCGATTATTGTAAATAATACAAATATTAAATCAACTGTAAATGGTAATAATGTATATAATTCAAATAAAGAAAATCATAATTTAAATAAAAATATCAAACAGGATAGCGAAAAATCAGAAGAAAATCTAGTGTCAGAATATCTCGAAATAATAGAAAATTATAAAAAGTCTGTTAACGAACTTAAAAATGATCTTAAAGATAAATTAATTAAAATGGAAAAACATGAAGTAGAAAAGAACAAATTAATTTATCAAATTCAAAATTATGAAAGATTTATGAAAGAATCTGAAAAAAAAACTTATGAAAGCAATGAAAAAGTTATTCAAATGGAATTAGTGATAAATCAATTAAATAGCAAGTTAGATATTATAAATAAAGAAAATTTAAAAGTTCAAAAAAATATTAGCTCTAAATTAAAAGAGGAATTAATAAAAGAAGAAATATCAAAAAAAGAATATCTTCAACAAATTGTAGAATTGAGAAATCAGCTACAGCAATATAAAATAGAAAATCAAGGTAAAAGTAGAATTATAGAAGAAAGAAATGAAGAGATAAAATTATTAAAAAGTCAGATAAAATAAATTAAATTGACTTAGAATTAGACAATATATAATACAGCGATAATTATTATTTTTTCTATAAAAATTTCATTTTTTATCTACTCATCATGAATTTCGATTAATTTTAATAGTAATTCAAAAAGGTTTTAAAAATCCGATTTTAGAATTTTGAAATAGCGAGATTATAAAGAAATTATATCAAAAAGCCATTTATTATTACGAATTTGGAAAAAGATTATTTTTTAATTTGTAAGAAAAAATAAAAAATTATATATAATTTCAATTATTAGAAAAATTAAGTTTATTTTATTTAAAATAAAAATTATTTTTATAATTTATTTGGAATGATTTTCTTTTTTCATTTCTTTTACTACTGCTGCCAAAGCCTCTGGATTTGTATTATTTTCAATCATCAATAGTAATATGCTCAATGCTTCCCTATCAATTCCACAATTTAATATCTGGCTCATTTCATATAAAACTGTGATTAAATATAAAGTTATATTAATTACTTTCAACTGTTTCATTTCTATCATCTACATCTAGTTGTTTAATTCCTTCTTGATCATCCATTTTGTATAGTATTATATCCTGTTTTTTAATTTTGAATTAAAAACGAAATAAAAAACTTATATTTCTGAAAAATACCTTAAAATAAAAAATTTATTTTTATATTAGACCTCTAAACATTCAATATTTAAATTTTTATGAAAAGTTCATATCACTAATAGTGGCAAAATAACAATAAAAAGCAGATTAGATAATTATAATTATGAATTCAAATTTAAATATTAATAAAAAAGATGAATAAGTAAATATTTAATAGAACAAAATTTAATAAAATTATTCTATAAAAGATAAATTCATAAATTAGCTTGTATCAATAAATTAATCACTATCTATTTTTAAAAAAGATTATAGAATTTCTTTCAAAATAAATAACATTTTTTTTTAATTTATTAATTATTTAAGTTAGAAATGTCAAAAAGAGCATATTATTTCCATAAAAAATTCAACTGGAAAGATATTAATAATCTTTTCTGTTATGACGTTAAATTTCCTGAAAGACTTTCCAAAAGACAGCAAATTCTGAGACTTTATAAGTAATTTTCATTAATAATTTAAGATAAAAATTAAATTTTTTTCAGAAATTGTTTAAGAAGAGTATTCGAAGATGAAATGGTTAGTTTTAGGAATACAGACCTTCATTCATATACTAAAAAATGTGAAGCAATTAGAAATGATTTCAAACAATTGAAGGCTTCTGAAGATATGAAAGAAGTTGACTCTTTATTAGAAAAATATGAATTTTATATTGAAAACTCTTATAAAATAAATGTTTACACTCGTAAAATTTTCTTTAAAAAAGCTTTGACTTTGATTTTAAATAAAAATTATTAATTTTTTTCTCAATTAATTAATTCAATTCGCTATTTTCTTGATTGTTAATATTTTATTAAGCAATTTAAATTTCTAAATAGATGATAATGTTGCTTACGAATGGCGACATTCTAAGGGTTTTATTGTATTTGACAAAAAAGATATCGAGACAGATGCTTTTGGTTACTATGATAAAAAATTATTATCATACTATCCAAACCCAAGAGATTGGCAATACAGAGACGAATATCCAGTAGAGGATTCCCATAGTTTTCTTAGCGATTTTTCGGCTGATTATTATTGGAAAGATGTTTCTGACAATGCAAATGTAAGCAGTGATGGTTCGGTTAAGGCTCCAGAAGAATTTGAAACAGAAGTTAAAAAATTAAGGGAAAAATTTGGTAATAATAATCAAGTTAAAATGTTTGATGAAAAAATATAATTAAAATTTTCAGAAAAATTTAAGATTGACTTTGTTAAATTAATTTAAAAACGAATAATTTGAATAAAAATTTTATCATTTATTACCAGTCATAAAATTATTGATTTTGTCTTCAAAAGTTAGTATAAAAAAAGGCATTAAACAAATTAATAGATTTAAAAATTTTGAACAAAAATCCTATTTTACTAAAAATATTCAGTAAATTAAAAAGATTTTCAATTTTTTTATATGATATTTTTATAATTTATTATTCAATTTATAATCTTGATCATAAAACATTTCTTCAACTCCTGGAATAAAGAATTGTGTAGCGAATTGTTCTACTTCTTTTGCTAATTTACCAACATTAGGATCATTTTCCACTGTTTGTAAAAATTGTTTTAAATTTTTTCCTCCTTTATTCTGAGATTCAATACATAAGCTTGAGACTCTTTTTAAAAAGTCAGCTATAAATTCCATATCTTTTTCGTTCATTCCCCTTGAAGTAATTGCAGGTGTACCAATTCTGACTCCTCCAGGATTCATTGCTCTTTTTTCAAATTAATAAATTAGAAAATTTCAAAAAAGGTATCAAAAATTTTAACTTTTTAAAAAAATTAAAAATGAATAATGATTAAAATATTTCAATCAAAATTAAAAAATAAATATAATTACTAAAAAAATATTATTAAATATTCTTACGATTTATCTCCAACTATAGTGTTCTTGTTTACTGTAATATGAACCATATCACAAACCTTTTCTACTTTGCTTCCGGTAAGACCTAGAGGTCTAACATCCCATTGCATAAGATGATTATCAGTTCCATTACTAATTAATTTCATTCCTCTATCCATTAATCCTTTTGCTAAAGCTTTTGCATTTTTTTTTACTTGTTTGCTATATTCTTTAAATTCTGGAGAAAGAACTTCTTTTAATTGAGTTGCTAAAGCTCCTATTTGATGATTATGAGGTCCTCCTTGAAGCATAGGGAATACAGCAAAATTAACTCTTTCATCCAAAGTTGGATCTCTCTTTTTATTGTAAAATATCATTCCTGATCTAGGTCCTCTCAATGATTTATGAGTAGTACTGGTGACAACATCTGCATATTCAAAAGGATTATTTTGCTCTTGGGTAGCAATTAAACCAGAAATATGAGAGATATCTGCAAGTAAATATGCTCCAACAGAATCAGCAATTTCTCTAAAACTTTTATAATCAAAATCACGAGGATAAGCGCTTGCTCCTACGATTAAAATATTAGGTTTGAATTCATTTGCAGCCTTTTGAACTTCTTTAAAGTCAATTAGTCCTGTTTCTTCAGAGATCTTATATGATTTTGATTGAAAATATAAAGAAGTAGCGGAAATCTTTTTTGTTTCTGTCTGAAATCCATGTGTTAAATGACCTCCACAGTATAAATCTAATCCCATAATTTTATCTCCTGGTTTAATTAAAGCTGTGTAAGCAGCAAAATTTGCAGGACTTCCTGAATAAGATTGAACATTAACACCCCATTCTTCTTCATTAAGTCTATATGCTTTTAAGGCTCTTAACTTAGCTAAGTTTTCTATTTGATCAATATATTGATTTCCACCTTATTTCATATTTCATAAATAAAAAATAATTATTAATTAATTCTAATATGCATAAAATTTTATATGCAAGATAATATAAAGACATGTATTTGAGGAAATTGATTTACCATAATATCTATTGCCAGGATAACCTTCTGAATATTTGTTTGTTAAAACAGATCCCAAACACTCTAAAACTGATTTTCCTGCATAATTTTCAGATGCAATTAATTCAATTCCAATCCATTGACGCATTTTTTCTTTTTCCAATAATTCAAACATTTCCAAATCTCTTTCTTTTAAAGATTTATCATTGAAAAATAAATTTCTCGAAAGTTTTTGAGAGAATAATTTTTTATTTAAATAAAAAGGAAAATTGCTGAATTTAACATTCTTCATCATAATATTATATTATAAAATAATTCTTTAACTAAAAATGTAAATTTTTTTATTTATTTAAATGTATTTATTTGAATTAACAATAAAGTTGTAAATTAATAAGAGTTAAATGCTATTAATTTAAATATTGATTGATAAGCTTCTTTTCATTCATGTAGAATGGGGATTGGG
>Ga0194116_10006180_pt1 | contig 12867 bp, 15 predicted proteins | sample TA2MahsurfametaG_4_FD_148617 | JGI IMG/M metagenome (GOLD analysis project Ga0194116, IMG submission 148617) | Freshwater microbial communities from Lake Tanganyika, Tanzania - TA2015008 Mahale S9 surface | ecosystem: Environmental > Aquatic > Freshwater > Lake | place: Tanzania: Lake... | reverse complement strand
AATATTCCAGTATTTCCACAAATAGATCTTCCAGGTTCAAATATAATTTCTACATTATTTGTTTTTTTGAAATTGAAAACAAGATCAGAGTATTTTTTTAAATTAAAATTCTTCTCATCATCCGAGTAAGGAATTCCGGTTCCCCCTCCTAAATCAATATATTTAAGATTGATACCAATTTGATTAATTTTTTTATTAAATTCCGAAAGTGCATTTAAAACCTTTTTAAAAGGATTAACCTCCATAATTTGTGAGCCAATATGTACACTAATGGCTTCAAATTTTATAAATTCATAATCATATTGATTATTGAATATTTGCAAACAAGTATTCATCGAAACTCCAAACTTGTTATCTTTATTTCCAGTGGATATTTTTTTATTAGTTTTTCCAGAAATATTAGGATTAATTCTTATTCCCACAGGAATAACTTTATTATTTTTTTTAGCAATTCTATTAATAGTTATAATTTCAGCTTCGGACTCTGCATTAATTAAAAGAATTTCTTTTTTAATCGCGAAATCGATTTCTTCCTCTGTTTTACCAACTCCAGAAAATACTATTTTTTTTGGTGAAATACCTGCTTTTAAAGCAATTTTTAATTCACCAATCGAAACAACATCTGCACCAGAACCAAGTTTTTTTAATTCAGAAATTAGTTTTAAATTTGAATTTGATTTTACTGAAAAACAAATAATTGGGCTTATTTTTTTAAAAATTTTTTTGAAATTATTGAAATTAAATTTTAATTGACCTAAGGAGTATAGATAAAAAGGAGTTTTAATTTTATTTGCTAATTTTGAGATAGCAATACTTTCATAAAATAATTTTTTATTTTTGAATTTTAGAAAATTCATTAAATAATTTTGATATCAATTTTAGTTTCTAAAGATGGTTTTTCAAAATTACTATTAAAAGTTTGATAAACAGGGTTATTTTTTACACCGCAAGATGCGGTTAATAAAATTAGCAATACTAATAAAACTCTAATCATTTAAGCTCTTTTTGATATTTGTTAATCATTTTATTAACATTAAATGGTGATGTCCCGCCATAAGATTTTTTTGAATTTACTGAATTTTTTAAATCAAATATTTTTAAGACATCTTTTTCAACACTTTTTTCAACTTTTTTAATCGTTAAAAAATCTAATTCATCAAGTGTTAGATTATTTTTCTCAGCAATATTTACAAGAGTTGCAGATTTTTTATGAGCATCTCTAAAAGACATTCCTTTTTTTACTAAATAATCAGCAAAATCCGTTGCAGTAGTAAAACCTAGTTTTGACACAGCGAGCATTTTAGTTTTATTTGGCTTCATTCCATTTACTAACTCCGTTGCAAGTTGAATATTTAACAAAAGACTATCATATGCATCAAATACACTTTCCTTATCTTCTTGCATGTCTTTGAAATATGCCAGTGGCAGACCCTTCATAGTAGTTAACATAGAAGATAATTGACCAAATATTCTTCCTGTTTTTCCTCTAATTAATTCTGCAGAGTCAGGATTCTTTTTTTGAGGCATAATTGAGGATCCTGTTAATAAATTATCTTCTAGGGTAATTAAATTAACTAGATCTGAATTCCAAATAATAATTTCTTCAGCTAATCTTGAGAGATGAACGGAGCATAAAGAGGCTATAAATAAAAACTCAATAACAAAATCTCTATCAGAGACAGAATCAATGGAATTATCTGTTGGTTTCTTAAATCCAAGTTTCTTTGAGGTAAAGTGTCTATCAATATTATATGAAGTTCCAGCAAGAGCCGCCGATCCTAAAGGATTTTCATTAATATTTTCTAAAAAATTTTTAATTCTATTTTTATCTCTTTTAAACATTTCTACATAAGCTAATAAATAATGAGAAAAAAGTACTGGTTGAGCGTTCTTGAGATGTGTAAATCCAGGCATAATTACATCAATATTTTTTTTAGCTTTATTTAAAAAACTTTTAATAAGTAAAGTTAAATTTTTATCAATATTATTTGCAGATTTTTTTATCCAAAGTTTAAAATCCGTTACAACTTGGTCATTTCTAGATCTTGCAGTATGAAGAAAACCAGCATGATCTCCTATAATTTCAAATAATCTTTTTTCAACATTAAGATGAATATCTTCATGTTCTTTTTTAAATTGAAACTTATTTTTTTGAATTTCTATTTTAATTTTTTTTAAACCATAAATAATTTTTTTTGCAGAATCGTTTTTAATAATTTTTTGCTTTGATAGCATTTCACAATGTGCAATGGATGCATCAATATCTTCATTAAATAATCTTTTATCAATATCAATTGAGGAATTGATAGATTGTAAAAGTTTTGATGTAGGTTTTTTAACTCTTGTACCCCACACGTTATTTTTATTTCCTTTAGTCATATCTTTAATAATATATAAAGCTAAACTATGTTTTTTTTGCGTAAATTTTTTAAATATTTAGTTTATTCAATAAGCTTGTTGTTATTTATTACTAATCACTCTTTACCACAACCAATTAAAAATCTTCCCTTCAAGAATATCGTCGTTCATGAAATACCAAAAGAAATTATTGGCGAAGAATTTATAGATTTTTCTGGAAAAAAATTAAAATTTAATAAATTTAATCATCAAATTACCCTTGTTAATTTTTGGGCAACTTGGTGTGTTCCTTGCAAAGAAGAAATGCCTTCTATCGATAAATTAGTAGATATTTTAGGTAAAGATAAAATAAAAATATATGCAATTAATCTTGAGAAAATAAATAAAAAAAAAACTGATAAGTTTTTAAGCGATTTGAAAATTAAAAATTTTTCAACTTATTATGATCCAGAGTATGCTCTGGCGAATAGAATTGGACTTCGGGGTTTACCGACTACTTTAATTATAGATCAAAATAGCAAAGAGTTAGCAAGAGTTATTGGATCAATAGACTTTGCCGATGAAAAATTTGTTTTTTGGTTAAAAAATTTACAGAATTAGTTCTTATAAAAATAAAATAAAGTCATTAAAATAACTATGGCAACAAACTGAGCGATAACTCTTAATTGCATTAATTTGTTACTTTTTCTCTTATCATCAATATTACTTCCAAGAAAAAACGATTTTAATCCACGTATAAGAATTACAGTTACTACTATCAAAGCAATTATAGCAATAATTTTACTTAAATCTGACATTGATAAATAGTTATCATAAAACGATTTAAATTATATAAAATAAATCTTAATGAAATTAATTGAAGAAAATATCTTTTTAAAAACAATCTCCTTGCAACAGATATCACCCGTTGCAAAATATTTAGTAGTTTTTTGCCATGGATATGGTGCGGATGGTAAAGATTTAATTAATATTGGAAATTATTGGCAAAGATTTTTGCCAGATTTTTATTTTACTTCACCAAATGCCCCAAATATTTGTTCTGTGAACCCAGGAGGGTTTGAGTGGTTTGATTTAATGAGCCAGGATCAAAAAAAGATAAATTTTGAATTAGAAAATTCAATATATAAATTAACAGAATTTATTAATGCAAAACTAAAAGCGCTAGTTTTAGATTGTTCAAAACTTTTTCTTGTGGGTTTTAGTCAAGGAACAATGATGTCTTTACATTACTCATTGACAAATACTAATACAATTGGAGGGGTCGTTGGGTATTCGGGTAAAATTTATGATCCTATTTTATTAGAGAAAAATATTAAATCAAAACCTCCAATTTTTTTAATGCACGGTGATGATGATAATATTGTTCCATTAGAGGAAATGATGGAAGCAAAAAATTTTTTAACTAAAAATAAGATAAATTTAAAAACTAAAATTTTTAAAGGATGTGGCCACTCTATACCAACTCAAGGACTAAGTTTAGCTTTAGAATTTATTAACATTAATAAAAAATAAATATTTTGATTAAAAATAAAATTAATATATTAATTAGATATTAAATGATTATAAAAGAGATTAATTCAGTACCACTAGATAAGTGTCCAGCCCTTGTGTTGAATGCAGACTATAGGCCACTAAGTTATTACCCTTTATCATTATGGTGTTGGCAGGATGCTGTTCGGGATGTATTTTTAAATAGGGTGACTATAGTATCCGAATACGATCGTGAAATTAGAAGTCCTTCTTTTTCGATGAAATTGCCAAGTGTTATTTCATTAAAAAAATATATTAAACCTTCCGAATTTCCAAATTTTACAAGATTTAATGTTTTTTTAAGAGATAGATTTTCCTGCCAGTATTGTGGAAGCAATAAAAATTTAACATTTGACCATGTGATACCAAGATCAAGGGGAGGAATAACATGTTGGGAAAATGTGGTTTCTGCTTGTTGTACATGTAATGTGAAAAAAGGTGGTAAACTATCAAGCGTGAGTGGAATGATTCCTAAGGTAAAACCCTATCGTCCTACGGTAGAAGAATTGCACGATAATGGGAAATTTTTTCCTCCAAATTTCTTACATCAAAGCTGGTTAGATTACCTATATTGGGACGTAAAATTAGAAAGTTAATATCTTTTTGATATTGCTATTGCAAATTTAGAGCTATTTTTTATTATAGTATCTAATAAAGAATATAACCCATCATTATTAGCTCCTAGCTGCTCAGCTTTATCTTTGTGTTCTAGTTCTTCTTCTCTAAATTTTTCAAATTTTTTTTTCAATTCTTTTTCTTCTTTAAATTTTTTAGACAAAATATCAATTTGTTCTCCATAATGCTTGCCAATGACTTCCTCCACTGAAGATGTACATAATGTTGTGGCTTTTTTTCCAAGTAAAGCTGTGCCAAAACCTAATGCTGTTCCCAATAGATCCCAAAATGGAAGAAAAACAGTAGGTCTAACTTGTCTTTCAATAATTTGCTCCTCAAAGAATTTAAGATGCTCTAATTCATGATCACGCATTTCTTTAATAATACCTTGAAGTTCTGGATCTTTATTTAAAAGTTGCAAGGCTTTTAATTGTCCCTCATAAATTTTTATTGCTCCACGTTCGCCTGCGTGGTTCACTCTTATCATTTCATTTATTAGGCGTTTTTTTTCATCCATAAATAAATCTTATAGTAAATAGTCGTTAAAATAAAAGATAAAATTATATTAATCGAAGCTAACGAAAAACCAAATAATTTAAAACTCACTTCTTTGCAAGATGAGGCCAAATTACTCTCTAGTTGCTTTAAAATTACATCTTTTGATAAATTATTATTCAATGATGTCTTACAGCTTGTAGTCTCTTCTATTAAACCAGTTTCTATTCCTACATGGTAAGTAGATAATATTATACTCGCTAGCGAAGTTAAAATAATTAGTAAAATTAATAAAAATTTAAGATCTTTTTTCAAAAAATAAATTAAAGAAAGAAGTGCAATTACATAATAAGGGTAACGTTGATAGATACACAATATGCATGGTTTAATTTTCAAAAAAAATTCAATAAATAATGCAGATAAAATAACTAAAATGTTAACTAAAAAAATCGCTAAGAAATAATTAGTAACTTTATTCAAGCTGCAAAATAATGTGGAAATTTAATATAAAATAAATACATCCCAGATATTACAATTATAAAACTACCTACTACCCATAACATAAAATTAGCAAATCTTGTTTCAATTTGTTTTTGAATTTTAGGACCATACTTTGAAAATAAATAGGTCAATAAAAAATATCTTGTGCCCCTAGTAAATAGAGCAGTGAATGCGAAAAATATAAAATTAAAATGAACAAAACCGCTTGCTATTGCCAATAAATTAAAAGGCAAAGGAGTAAATCCGGAGATAAATAGTATGACAATGAATGCTATCATTGTACTTTTTTTATAAAAAATTGATAAAAATTTTTGTGGATCATCTACTCCAGAAAGTTCAAAAATATGAACTCCTACTTTATAAAACATAAAACTACCAATCCCATATGCTACAATTGCTCCAAGAAAAGCGAAAAATGTTGCGATAAAGAAAGTTTCTAACCATTTTTTTGGTTTAGAAATGGACATTGGGATAACAATTGCATCCGATGGAAAAGGAAAAAAAATATTTTCTAAAAAGCACCAGCCAGCAAGAATATACTTTGCAAATTTATGCCCTGCTAGTTTTATTAATTTATTTAGTATATTTTTTAACATTAACTTGTCATGTATATTTGAATTTTAATAATTAAAAAATGAAATTTAAATTTGAAATTACACAACTATTGATATCATTGATTGTATCTCCAGTAATTTTTTATATTATTATTGGGATAGCTAAGCTTGCAGGAGCTACTTACAATATAAGTCATGGAGATGCTTTTATTATTTGGTTGCTTTTAGCAATTTTAGTTAGATTGAGTATTAGTAGTAAATAGTATTTTAACTGCGGAAGTGATGGAACGGTAGACATGATAGACTCAAAATCTATTGCTCGTAAGAGTGTGAGGGTTCAAATCCCTCCTTCCGCACCAATCAAAAATAATATTTCACAAAGATAAAAATTAGAATTAATAAAATTGCAGTTAATAAAGTGAGAATGTTTAAGTATTTTTCTATAAAATTTTTTATACTTTCACCAAATTTCCAAATTAAAAAACTTATTGTTAAAAATCTGATGGCTCTTGAAATGAAGCTGCCAACTATAAAAATCCAAAAATTAAATTGAACAAAACCACTTCCGATAGTTAATAATTTATAAGGAAAGGGCGTAAATGCATAAAAGAAAACTAACCAAAACTCCATTTCGGTTGTAATTAAATTAGTAAATTCTAAAAAAGATTCTTGATAACCGTAAAGACTAATTACTTTAGCCCCAATCGTGTCATAAAAGAAATAACCTAAATAATAACCTAAAGCGCCGCCTAGTACTGAAGTGACAGTGACTAAGAAACCAATAATCATAGCTCTATGTCTTTTGACTAGCTGAACCGGAATCATTAAAAAGACTATTGGAATTGGAAAAACGCTACTTTCAATAAAACTAATAAAATATAAAACTTTTTCGGACTGTTTCTTTAAGCAAAGTGCTAAAATTTTATTGTATAAAGATCTCATTGTAAAAAGCTTATATATTTAATTTTATTATTAGCATCTAAAATAACTTATATAGAATAAAATTTTTAAAAAAGTAGAATATTGTCTATGAAAATTTCAAATTTTAAAAATCTAAATGAAATTTCTTATTTTCAATTTCAAAAATTTAATAAAGAAGAACATCTTTATTTTAACAATCCAAATTTAAAAAAATTTGAAATATACACCTGGAGTGAAACTAGAAGCTATAGTCTCAAACTTGCTAAATATTTAAATGAGAAAAATGTAAATAAAGGTGATCGTGTTTTAATTGTTTCTGAGAATAGGCCAGAGTGGTTAATAGCTGACCTAGCCATACTATTTAATAATGCGATCGCAGTTCCTAATTATACGACTTATACAATCAATGATTTTGCATTTACGATTAATGATTGTAAGCCAGTTGGACTAATAGTTTCAAATGATCAATTGTTAAATACGATTTTACAAGCTTGTAAGAAAATAAATTATAAATTTAATTTTATAATATTTTTAAATCAAAATAAATTTGAAGTGACCCAAAATATTATTAATTTTTCTGATATAAAAAAAAAATCAATTGATGAAGAGGTAGTTTTATCTTTTTTTAAAGAAAAAAATAAAGATTTATTAAGGGTTGATCCGGCATGCATTATTTATACATCCGGAACACAAGGAACACCTAAAGGAGTTATCCTATCGCATGGTGGGATATTAAAGAATTGTGAAGGTGCTTTAGAATTTTTAGATTTTATAAAAAATTCAAGGAGTACTTTTTTAACTTGGTTGCCATTATCTCATTCATACGAACATACAGTTCAGTTCGTTCAATTAACTTTAGGTGCAAAAATATTTTATTCAGAAAGTTTAGATAAATTAATGAGCAATTTAAAAATTGCTAAACCTACAATAATGACCGCAGTTCCAAGATTTTATACCAATCTTGTAAATAAAATAAAAATTAATTTACAAAATCAAAGTTATTTAAAAAAAATTATTTTTCAAAAGACCTTACAATTAGGTGAAAAAAAAGTTCTGGGTTTTCAGATGTCCTTTTTTGAAAAAATTATTAATTTTATTTTAGATTTAATTGTAAGAAAAAAAATTAAAAATCAATTTGGTGGAAAGATTAAGGCATTTATCTCTGGAGGAGGTCCTTTAGATTATAATGTTGGTCTTTTTTTGAACTCTTTAGGGTTGCCAACTTTACAAGGTTATGGCCTTACCGAAGCATCGCCAGTTGTAAGTTGCAATCCTATTAACAAAATAAAAATAGATACAGTTGGAAAGATTTTTAAAGATGTTTCTGTGAATATTGCAAGTGATGGGGAGATCTTAGTTAAAGGTGAAAATCTAATGTTAGGGTATTGGAATAATCAAATAGAAACTAAGAAAATTATAAAAAATGGCTGGTTATATACCGGCGATATCGGGGAAATAGATAATGAGGGCTACTTAAAAATTACAGATAGGAAAAAAGATATTATTGTTAATGCAGGAGGAGACAATATAGCGCCAAGTAAAATTGAAAATTTATTAGCAAATTATCCTGAAATTATTCAAAGTTATATTTATGGAGATAAAAAAAATTATTTAGTTGCTCTAATTGTTGTTAGCAAAGAATTAGAAGATAGAAAAAATAAAATTAAAATTATAATTGATAAAGTAAATCAAGAACTCAGTATCATTGAAAAAATAAAAAAATTTATAATTATTGATGATCCTTTCACTATCGAAAATCAAATGTTAACACCGACAATGAAAATAAGAAGACATCAAATAAAAAAAGTTTTTGGTGAACAATTAGAAAAACTTTATTTCTAATTTGGTGCACTCGAGAAGATTCGAACTTCTGACACCAAGTTTAGGAAACTTGTACTCTATCCAGCTGAGCTACGAGTGCAATTTAGTAAAATATAAATGATTTATAATTTAAAAAAAATATCAAAAAACTATTGTAAACCAATAAAATTTGAATCAAAAAAAAATTTTAGACTCAATTCAAAATTTTTTTGAATAAATAACAATTTGACTTAGTAAACGATATGTTTTTAAGTATTTGATAATGCGAATCACTTAAATTATTTAAGTGATCATTAACGTAACGGGAGAAAAAAATGGCTAAAAAAAGAAAAAAAGCTAAGAAAACTTCTAAAAAGAGAAAAGCTTCTAGAAGAAAGCCAGCAAAGAAAGCAAAAAAAAGAAGAAGATAGTTTTTTGAGTTTTCAAGAAAAACGCTCTTCAAATTTTTTGAAGGGCGTTTTTTTTATATAGGCTCTGCAGTTACAGTTTCTTTTTTACCTAAAGCCTTATCCAATTTTTTTTTAGCATCCTCATTACTAAGTTGCATTCCTATTGCCACTTCACCTAATAGACGGTCATATGCTTTTTCGAATAATTGTCTTTCACTATAAGATTGATCAACTGGAATTTCAGTATTTTTATTTAAATCTCTCACAACTTCAGCAATTTGATAGATTTCTCCAGAGTTAATTTTTTGGTCGTATTCTTGCGCTCTTCTACTCCACATTGTTCTTCTAATTTTAGGTTTTCCTTTTAATATAGATATTGCTTTATTAATCTGATTGACACTTGATATAGGTCTCAAGTTGCCTTGTTGATTAACAGGAATTGTTAAAATCAATTTATCTTTAGTCACTTGAATTTTATAATAAGTCATTTCGATATCTGCTATGACGCTGTTTTCAATAGCAACAATTTGACCTACACCATGTTTTGGATAAATAACGTAATCTTTAATTTTATAAATTTTCTTATCAGACTCTTGTTTTGCAACTTTGGTAATTACAATTTCAGCTGCTGCATTTTGTTGAGACGTAGTTAATGGTTTTTGTTCGGCAGTAGGCTGTTGGGTAATCTTTTTTGTTTCTGGGTTTTTAGGTCTTCCACGTTTTCCTTTAGGCTTAATTTCAATTAATTGAGGGTTTTTCTTTTTTATGAATTTCTTTTTTTAAGGGTTTTTTTTCTAATTTAATTTTTTTATTTTTTTTAATAGTTGGCTCTTTTTTTTTATTTTCTGATTTTTTACTTCTAATTATTTTTTTTAAAAATTCCATGGCGCTTAATATAGCATCTAGTTAGTTAATACAAGCTTAGAGGATTATTTATTACCTGCTCCTGGTTTATCGCTAAAGTATTTTTCAAGTTTGTTAGGCACATTTTTAAATTGATCAGCTTCAGGCAGTGGGTCTTTTTTTTTATTAATATTTGGCCATTTTGCTGACATCTCTTTATTTAATATTACTAATTTTTCAGTATTTTTATTTGTATCTGGCTCAATCGCATTGATAGGACATTCAGGTTCACAAACACCACAATCAATACATTCATCTGGATTAATCACTAACATGTTTTCACCTTCGTAAAAACAATCTACGGGACAAACTTCAACGCAATCAGTTAATTTACATTTAATACAATTTTCATTTACCACGTATGTCATGTTTAATTTTTATGAACTTTTAAGAGTTTAGTTTCTTTATAATATTATTATCTATTCTAAAAATACAGATCTTTATTTAATTATTTAAAGATAAATTTTTTAGAGTAGCAAATGGGTTATTAATATTTTTTTTAATACTATCGTTTTTTAATTTTGTCTTAACTTTACGTTTAAAATCATAACTAAATATGTCTTTGTCTTTATCTATTTTCTTATAATTCATTAATTTTAGCAATTTTTCAAAATCATCTTTTCCACTTCCTAATAGATTAAGCATCTCAGCGGATACAGAAAATTGGTTGTTATTTGTTGAGCTTATGATTTTGATAAAAAGTTTTTCTAATATATCTACTCTAACTATATAATTTTCAAAGCTTTCAAACCCACATATAAGTAAAAATTCTTTATTTTTTGTTTCAAAATTTTTTAAAAAATTTAGTCCAAAGGTAGGGCACTTTTCTCTTTGAGTTTTATTATTAAAACAATTCCAGAAAATTATTTTTAAATTAACAGCTTTGGGTTTGATCATTAGTGGTTGATAGATGTGGTATCTTCCAATTTTGATCCCAATTTTTTTAATATTAGCTCTTTGTTCTTTATCTAGGTTTTTTAGAAGATCTTCAGCATCTAATCTTTTTAGTACTCCATGATTTTCAAATAATCTAAAACATAAGGCACGAGCATAACTATTTTCTAAATTAATTTTAGATGTTTTTATTAGATCATTTAGGTGAAGATTTTTTTCTTTATCAATCCATTTTTCCAAATAATCTTTTAATTCACTCTGTTCATCCACATCTAAAGAATCATCAATCAATAATTTTATTCTAGGATTTAAATAATCTTTTCCTGGCACAATTGTCGCAATAGGGTTTTCTTTCCAAAATATTTTAAAATCCTGTTTTAATTGAAGAGCTGCTGTATCGATATCCTCTTTAATTATATTATTAATTCTTTTTTTTAATTCTTCAGCGACCCCTTGCCGAGCAGCTTTTTTCATAGACTTGATGTCCGATTGAAGTGCCGTGCTTGAAAAATCTAAGTTAAGTCGTAAACCTTTAATAGTGCCAATAAACTGTTTATCAATAATTACCTCATCTTTTTCTGAAATTTTAGTTTCCAGTTTTGCATCTTGTTTTAAGTGTTTAGAGAGAATGCTTATTCTTCTATCAATAAAACTTTTTGATAATTCCTCATGTAATTTTGCAGAAAGTTTGTCTTCAATATCTTTTGTTTTAGCAATCCAATAATCACTATTTTCGACCCAATTTTTTTTATATGAAACATAAGCCCACGTTCTTACATGTGAGATTCTATTCGCAATAGCGTCAATATTTCCAGAATCATTATCCAAACCATTTAATTGTGCGCGCATCCACTCGTTAGGTATTTTTCCTTTGTCAGAAACCAAGAATTCGAAGACTTTTTTTACAATATCAATATGCTCGTTATAAGAACTCTTTGTAAAATCTGGTATTTGGCAACATTCCCATAAAATTGAAAGATTATTATTTTTATAATCAGTTTTAATATAATTATTTTTAACTATTAAAGTCCTCAATACATTTTCATCTAGCAAATCTTTATTTCGCAAAAGACTATAATCGTTAGGTTTTTGATCAAGACTATTTAAAAGACTTTCAATATTTGAAAAATTTAAATTTGAATTTCTCCAATAAATATTAATGACACTATCAAATTTATGATTTTCTAATTTTTCTATTTGTTCAGGACTTAATTCGTCACATTTTCCAGTAATACCAAATGTACCGTCATTCATATGCCGGCCAGCACGGCCAGCGATTTGTCCTATTTCTGTAAGACGAAGATGCCTATTTCGTCTTCCATCAAATTTATTAAGACTATTAAAACTAATGTTATCAATATCCATGTTGATCCCCATTCCGATGGCATCAGTTGCTACAAGAAAATCTACATCGCCAGATTGATATAATTGAACTTGAGCATTCCTTGTTTTAGGACTCAATGATCCCATTACGATTGCCGCCCCACCTCTTTGTCTTCGAACAAATTCTGCAAGGGCATAAACTTCATCAACAGAAAAAGCAATAATTGCTGTACGACCAGGAAGTCTTGATATTTTTTTATGACCAGCGTACGAAAGTTTAGAAAATCTTTCTTTAAATATAAATTCTACTTCCGGAATAAATTTTTCAATTATATTTTGCATTATGTTTGATCCAAGAAACATTGTTAATTTGTCTCCACGCATATTTAATAAACGATCGGTGAATATGTGACCTCGTTCAGGATCTGCGCACATTTGAATTTCATCTACTGCAATAAATTCAGCATTTATATCTAAAGGCATTGACTCCACTGTGCATAAAAAATAATCAGCATAAGGAGGTATAATTTTTTCCTCTCCAGTTATTAATGCAACTTTTTCAA
>Ga0194116_10006179_pt1 | contig 12868 bp, 7 predicted proteins | sample TA2MahsurfametaG_4_FD_148617 | JGI IMG/M metagenome (GOLD analysis project Ga0194116, IMG submission 148617) | Freshwater microbial communities from Lake Tanganyika, Tanzania - TA2015008 Mahale S9 surface | ecosystem: Environmental > Aquatic > Freshwater > Lake | place: Tanzania: Lake Tanganyika... | reverse complement strand
TGTTGAAGCCATCACCCAGGCCATTGCCGGCTACGGGGCAACCGGTACCGGCACCTGGGGCGGCAGCATCAACATGCCGACCTTCTCCTGATCCTCACTCCCTCCTGACCACACGGTTTCGGAGCAGTCGAATCAAAGTCTCGGGGCCCCTCTGGGGCCCTTTTTTATCATCTGTCCACTCAGGAGTTTTGAGGATGAACGCTTCCGCCCGCTGGGTTGAGCTCTTTCTCACCGGTGAACGCCTCCGGTCCGAGGTATCCCTGCATGCCGGCCGTTTGTGTGGTGTATCAAGCCCCCAGGTTGAAGCGGATTTGCGATTGCTCCACAGGGCTGCCGGTTTTCCCGTTGCTGCATCGATCAACAGTGATTCCGCTGCGGGTGCCTGTGCTGGTTTGCAGACCCTGGAATCTGCCTATCACGCTGCAGGCTCTATCCCTCGCGCACTGACAGCACTTGTTCGAAGTGCGCCCCTGTACCCCGATCCCTTACTGCTCTGGGCGATTAGTCACGTCTTCCCCACGGCCTCCAACCCAGCAGAGCTCCGTTTGCGGTTTCAACGGGTTGGTCTGCTGTTGATCCGCCAGTTTCCCCAGCGTTTTGATCTGCTGTTGTCTTTGGTGGCTGCGCAAGGCGCCGTGGAGGTGCTGAAGTCTTTGCCGAATCAATCTGCGCCAGCTTCACTGTTTTACACCAGTACTCAGCCTTCTCTTTTCCAATTGCAGTCGCTGTGGGCAAAGGGACATTACGAGAAGCTGTTGCTCACCTATGCCCACTATCAGCTGCAACGTCGAAGTTTCCCAGCCAGTGATTACCTCCTGCGCTGTTACAGCATGATTGGAGCGATTGACCGTGTCGATCGCCTGTTTCGCGCGATCTATCAACGCCATACCGCTCAATTGGTGCCTGCCACTCTTAGTAACATGCTCTTCACGGCCCTTGGCCTTGAGCAGTTAGACCATGCCTATGTGCAGCAATTGGTGCAGCACTGGCGATCTCTCACGCGCCCAGCGGAGGTCTACAAGTCATGCCGACTAAATGTGTGTGAGCGGCCAACCCTCGCGGTGGTATCAGCCGATCTTCGCATGCATCCAGTGGGCAGGTTTTGGCTGCCATTGGCACGTCAGTTGCATCAGCACTTCCGGTTGGTCCATCTCGGCTTTAATCCCCATGACTCTGATCCCGTACGGGATCAGTTGACACGCACTTCGGACGAATGGCATCTCCTTAACGCCGGCGATGTAACGGGCAGCGATGCCCTGTTGCGCCGCTGCAAACCCTCTCTGCTGTTGGATCTTGGTGGGCACACAGCAGACAACCTCCCATCCCTGCTCAACCAGCGCTATGCCCCTGTGCAAGCCACCTACCTTGGCTTCTTTGGCCCAAGTTATGGTGAACACTGCGATTGGTGGATTCTTGACCCGGCGATTGCACGGAGAGTGCGACAGTCGTATCCAGGCAGTGAGCCGATCTGGGAGTTGCCTTGCCCTTCTCTTTGCTATGACCCTTCTGCCCATGACCTGCCGGCCGTTGAAGCGATCGCCTACAGCGAACCCAGCCATCCTGTTTTCGGATCGTTCAATCACACCCGCAAACTCACTGCTTCCTGTATCGATCGCTTTAGCCAGATTTTAACTGCCATGCCGGATGCTGTGCTGCAGTTCCGTTCCCACTCTTTTTACGATCCAGCTGTGAGGCGATGGTTTTTACGTCAATTCCTGGATTCAGGTGTAGCACCTGAGCAACTGCAGCCTCTCCCCTTCGCGCCGTCCAGCACTGATGCACTCACTGATTACGCTCGGATCCACTTGCATTTGGATTCTCATCCCGTGAGTGGCACCACCACCACCTTGGATTCCCTGGCGATGGGCACCCCTGTGCTCACCTGTCCGAATCACCTGTACGCCGGTGCCATTTCTGCGGCGATCTTGGACTCCGCCGGATTGGCTGAGATGGTGTGCGAGCACTCTGATGATCTTCAGCTTCGTGCGGCTCAACTCGTTCAGCGCTACCGCACCGCTGGTGCCCGTCGTCACCTCGCCGCCACCGTGCGGGCCTCCCCGGTCTGTAATACACAGAGCACACCTCGGTTGTTTTCGGAAGAGTTGCAGCGGATGCTCAAGGCCTCCACCTTACGCTCAGATTGATACACACCATCAGAATGTGGATGACAGCTCCTCGAGCAGCAGCTCCAGTTGATCCACGCTTTGATTGTGATGGTAAATCGGCAGAAGTTGGTCGCGAGCGTTTCTCCCCCATTGCTGTAGCTGTTCAGGATCTTCGAGCAGCCGGGCAATCTCCTTCCCTAGACCCCCTGGTGCTCCCTCCCAGAGAGTTCCATTCACGCCGGGTCGAATCAGTTCTGCCAACATAGGATTGGCCCGTGCCAGCACTGGCGTGCCGCAGGCCAAAACTTCTGTCAGGCTCCAACTCAGCACAAACGCCTTAGACAGGTACACGTGTAGATCGGAGCGCCGATACAGCTTGACCAGTTCCGGGTGGGGTAGTCGCCCGAAGAAATGAATGCGCGACAGATCAATCTTCCCCTCAAGTTCTTTGAGCATTATCTGTCTCCAGTTGCCCCCCTCATCCGGAGCAGCCGAATAGCTCACTTCATCACCTCCCACAATCACCACTTGCACATCAGCCCGCAGGGTTTGCAGTTGCGGCAGTGCCCTCATAAAGAGCGGGAAGCCACGCATCGGCTCCAGGTTGCGGCTGATGAAGGTCACCACGGGCGCCTTTGGGCCCAAAGTGACTTGTTCATTCAATGTGAGGCTGGCGATCCGGTGCTGCTCGAACAGTTGTGCTTGTATCCCCTCATGGATCACCCGCAACTTGGTTTGCCAGCGTTGCGGGAAGGTGCTTGCTTGATAGGCCGTGGGCAGCACTGCGGCGGCAGCTTCTGCCAAGGCCACGTCCAAAAGCCCGTTCTTGGTTCGTAGATAGTGCCGCTGTTCCAGGGTGAGGGGTGCCCCGCTGCTGCCCATGTGCTCGGGCCCTAGCCATAGCTCCGGCCACAACACCAAGGGGCTGCTTGGAAAGATCTCCTTCAACAGGAGGCTTTCGCCCCAGCCCGGATGGGCCAGAATCACGTCCGGAGCCCACCCCTCCTCGAGGCGAAGGGCCTCAGCCTCCCGTGCCACCAGCTCGCTCCGGCGGATCCATTCATCCACCTCCGCTGTGAGTCCGTGGATACCGCTGCGCTCCGGCTTTGGCAATGCGTACCGCCGGATCGGGATGCGTGGATCACTGCTGCGTTGGCTGTTGCTGATCGCCCGCAGCTCATGGCCGCGCTCCACCAGGGCTGGTGCCAGATCTCGGAACTGGCCTGGAAAGTTTTGGTGTATGCACAGCAAGCGCATCGCTTCAACGCGGGTATGGGCAGAGCCGTGCCTGCGGGGTCGGCGACACCCGCAGGGGCCAGGCTTCCAGTTGGTTGCCGCCCACCGGTTCCGGGAATGTGCTCTGCAGCCAGCGAATCCACCACTGCCGGAAGCTTCCGGCTAGGGCTCTCGCCAAGCTGCTGTGGTCGAGCAGATCAGAGCTCAGCAGCTGTGGGCGTAGATCAATGCGCCGGCGTGCCAAGCCGGCTGGATCCGCCAGCAGGCCCTGGCATCGTTCCACCAGTGCCTCCGTGTCGCTGCAGACCCATTGCGGTTGTCCTGCAGCTAGAAGAACAGCCGCAGCCTGGCGACTCACCATTGAGGTGCCCGCCACACTTAACACCGGCACTCCCATCCAAAGCGCATCGGCCGTGGTGGTGCAGCCGGTGTAGGGAAAGGTGTCGAGTGCCACGTCCACTTCGCGATAGCGATCCAAGTGGGCCGCCACCGAGGGGCTATGGCCCTCCAGGTGCAAGCGCTCCGGCGCCAGACCCAGCTCCCTGAACAGCGCTCGGATGCGATCGGCCTCCGTTGGTTCCCCCAGGTTCTTGGACTTCAGGAATAGATGGGCCGTGGGGATGACCTGCAGCACCGCCATCCATCGTTCCGCTGTGGTGTGGGTGATCTTGCGGCTTTGGTTGAAGCTTCCCAGCATTGGGAAGCCGCGCTGCAGCATGGGCAAGGGCGCCACCTCCGGCGCCTCCGGCAGGGGCCGGTAGGCCAGATAGGCCCTCGGCAGCCGCCAGCGCTCCTCGCTACAAGGGTCGGCAGCTTCCCGTTCCGGAGGGTGCAGCGTGGCATCGGTGATCCAGTAATCCACCTGCTTAAGTCCGGTGGTGCCGTAGTAGCCCAGGTAAGTGGCCTGGATTGGTGCCGGTTTCCGGGCTAGCAGCGCCAGGCGGTTGCCGGCGGTATGGCCGGCCAGATCCACCAGGATGTCGATTTCGTCGCGCAGGATCTGCAACACCGCCTGCTCATCACTGAGGCCCTGGATGTCGCGCCACTGGTCTGCCTTGCCCTGCAGCCGGCTGGTGTAGTCGTCGCGAACGTTGCCGCAGGCGTAAAGGGTGATCTCCAGCTCGCGTCGATCCCAATGCTCAAGCAGCGGCTCCACGAAGTAGCTCACCGCATGGCGGCAGAAATCCGGCGAGAGCAAGCCAATCTTGAGGCGTCTGTCGGCTGCTGGGTGGGGGATTCTGTCCCGCCACCGCTCGAAGGGTGAGGTGGCAAACCGCTCACCGAAGCGGCAAGCTTCGGCGAAACGCTGTTCCGCCGGCTCCAGTTCGTAGCCCACCAATGTGAACAACACGTTGGAGTGGGCCGCTGGATTGTCACCCAGCCGCTCCGCCCCCTTGCGCAGCCACTCCAGGGCCTCCGGATAGCGGGCCACATCCTTGAGCACCGAGCCCAGGTTGTTCATGGCGGCCCCGAAGCCGGGGTCCACCGCCAATGCGCGTTCGAAGCAGCTGCGGGCCTGGTGGCTGCGGCCCAGATCACGCAGCAGCAGCCCGTAGGTGTTCAAGCAGATGACATAGGTGGAGTCGCGCTCCAGCGCCTGTTCAAAGCGTGTGCAGGCCTCTTCCCAGCGCCCCTGGCCTTTGGCTGTCACCCCTAGGGCATAGAGCAGGTTGGCGTTTTGGGGATGGTGCTGCAGCTGCAGCTGCAGCAGGTCTTCAGCCTGGTGATGGCGTCCCAGTTCGCACAGCACCTGGGCCATGTTGAGCGCCATCAGCAGCTGCTTGTCTCCCGTGGTGAGCCCCAGGGCGCGCTTCCAGTGGGCCAGTGCCTGATCCTGCTGGCCCAGGCTGTGGTAAGCATTTCCCACCTCCAGAAGCAGATCTGCCGCCGTGTTGTTTGGCTCCGGGGACAAACCATCCAGCAGCGGCAGCATCCCCTGGATCAGGGGCCAATAGTCCCTCGCTTTGTTGAGGGTGATGGCCAGCCCCAGCCTCGGGCCCAGCTGTTCCGGCGCCAGCTCGATCGCCCGCTCGAAGGCCCGCTTGGAGTCTTCGAGACGATCCAGATCCCGCAGTCCATTGCCCAGATTTCCCCAGAGGCTGTGGTCGTTGGGTTGGCGTCGCAGGGCCTCCTCGGTGCAACGCAGGCCGTCGGCCACCCGACCCTGCTGGCGCAACATTGCCCCCAGGTTGCGCCAGCCATCCACCAGCTCAGGGTTCTGTTCCACCGCCAGGCGATAGCCCTGCTCGGCTCCGGCCAGATTGCCCTGCTGGTGGAGCTGGAACGCCCGCTCCAGTTCTGCCATCCCGGCGAGGGGGGTGGTCTGGGCTTTGCTTTGCCTGGTCTTCTCTTTCTTCTTCCGTCCCAACACCTTTGCCTGGCCAGAGCCCATGCTCTCATGGCCGGATGGGAGAATTAGTGGACTCGCATTCGAAGCTGACCATGGACCCTCAGGCCCAGGCCAGCCATGCGCTTGAACTGTTCCATGCAGGTCAGCTTCAGGCGGCCTTAGAGCAGGCGACGCCCCTGCTCCAGATCCCTGGTCTGACGGCCGAGATGAATCATTTGGTCGGTGCCTGTCTGCACCAACTAGAGCGCAGCGCCGAAGCCGTGCCCCACCTGCGCAAGGCGATCGCCGCCGATTCCACCAATCCCAGTTACCTGAACACCCTTGGTGTGGTGTTGCGCAAACTCAAGCGCACTGAGCAGGCGGTGCGGGCTTATCAGCGCGTGGTGGCTCTCAATCCCAGTTTCGCCGATGCCTACTACAACTGCGGCAATGCCCTCAGTGAGTTGAAGCGCACCGAGCAGGCCGCCGAGCAATTCCGCCACTGTCTGCAGCACAATCCGCGCCACCATTCGGCCCATCACAACCTCGCCAACGCCTACCGAGATCTCAAACTGCTGGATCAGGCCCTTGCCCACTACCAGCTCTCGGATGAGTGTCAACATCACAACCCCGATATGCACTGCAATTGGGGTTTGGCCTGGCAATTGAAAGAACGCTGGGATAAGGCCATCGATGCCTTCGAGACGGCGATTCAACAGAAGAGTGACCACGCCCCTTCCCACATCAACCTTGGCGGCGCCCTGGCTGTTCAGGAGCGCTTCGATGAGGCCTGTGCGGCCTTGCGCCGCGGCGTTGAGCTCGACGACAGCTGCAATGACGCCAAGTTCAACCTTGGCCTCACCTTGCTCACCATTGGACAGTACGAGGAGGGCTGGAAGTTCTATGACACACGCCTACGCCTGCCCGACAAAGTCCGATCCCCCATCGCGACGCCGATCTGGGATGGAAACCTCGACATCGATGGTCCGCTGCTGGTTTGGGCTGAACAGGGCTACGGCGACAACATCCAGTTTGCGCGATATTTGCCGATCCTGATGGAGCTGGGTCTGCAGGTGACTTGCTCCACCCGACCTGCCCTGATGGAGCTGTTCCAGCAGTGCCTGCAGCCCGGCTGTCCTCCAATCATCGAACACAAGACCTCTGATCTCCAGGACTTCCGCCATCATGTGCCACTGCTCACTTTGCCCCGGATCTTCCGCACCACCCTCCAGACCGTTCCGATGATGCCGGGCTATATCAAGGTTCCGGAAAACATTCCTAATCACCTGCGTGTGGCGCGTCAGCCCTTCGCATTGCAGATCGGCCTGGTGTGGGCCTCCGGTGTCGACAACAAGGACATGTACACCGATAAGAGCCTTCAGTTGGAGCTGCTGATGCCGCTCTTCGATCAATGGCGCCAGGAACGCCTTGTGACGTTGCATGCTCTGCAGGTGGGGATTGATTGCGCCCAATTGGATCCCTGGCGTGGTCAGCGGGGTATCACCGATTGGAGTGACAAGCTTCATAGCTTTTTTGATACCGCTTGTGTGGCAAGCCAGCTCGATCTGGTGATTACGGTGGATACAGCAGTGGCCCACGTAGCCGGAGCATTGGACAAACCCACATGGCTGCTGCTGCAGCACAACGCCGATTTTCGTTGGCTGCGAGGCCGCTCTGATACCCCGTGGTACCCCAGCATGAGCTTGTTTCGGCAAAGGAAGCTTGGTGATTGGCCTTCCGCCGTGGCTCAACTGTCTGAACGCCTGGGGCAGTTGCTCGGTTGATGCTTGCTTCCCTCAACAACGAAGACACTTGGCAGCTCCTGCGTCGCAGCGGGCGGGCGCGGGTGTTGGCGGAAGCTTGGTTGGAGGCACGCATCTGCGAACAGGTGCCCCTCGAACCCCAGCGAGAGGCAGAGCTGGTTGCAGCCCATCAGCCCGCTGTCTCCGAGCAGCCCTCCGACCACATCCATGTCGCCACCAGGCTGGAGCGCTTGCAGCGCTTTAAACGAGCAGCCTTTCTCTTACAGGTGGAGGAGCATTACAGCCGCACCAAGTCCGAGCGTGACCGGCTGATCTATTCGATGTTGCGCTGCCGCAGTGCGGCCCGTGCCGCGGAGCTGGCCCTGGCCATTCGCGAGGGGGAGCTCGACTTCGCTGCCGCCGCCATCCGCTGGTCGGAGGGGCCCGAGAGCGCCTCCGGAGGCCGCATCGGGCCCATTCCCCTCAGTGCCGGCCATTCGGAACTCAACGCTCGCCTGGCCACCGCCAACGAGGGCCAGCTGATCGGCCCCTTCGCCGTGGGCGACATGCACGTGCTGCTTCGCCTTGACACCCGCATCACCACACGGCTCGATGAGGAGCTGCAACAGCAGTTGATTGAAGAGCTCTACGGCGAATGGCGGGATCGCCAGATTGAACGCCTGCTGACAGGTGGCACAATCGAACCGATCGAGTACCTGCCGGCGTGACCCCTTCTCTGTCTTCCAGGGTCCGCCTGCTGATGCAGAGCCCACCGTTGGATCAGTTGCCAGCGGCATTGCTCTCCCACAGTGAAGAGCAGGTGCAAGCCTGGCAGTTGCCCCTCGGAGAGGAGCTGGCTCGGGAAGGTGCGCCCTTTGGCTTTGTGCTTCTCCTTGTGGAAGGCTGCTTAAGGGTGACCGGGCGGGATGCCCTGGGCCAGGAGTTCACCTTGCGCCGGCTTGACCCCGGCCAGTGGTGGGGGTGCTGGAGCGCACTTCAGGGCGTGGCAGCCGCCAGTTGCCGCGTCGCGTCGGAGAGTAAGTTGTTGGCGGTGCCGGTGGAGCTTTGGCAGCAGTGGTGGCTGCAGGCACCGGAGCTGGGCGCCTGGCAGGCAGCTCACCCCCAACGGGAGGATGTGTACTCCGCTCTGCGGCCCCTGCTGATCCAGCGAGAACGCCAGGATCAGAAGCTCTCTGAGCTGATTGACCGCCTGCAGCCGTGGCTCCACACCCGTGAATTGCGCTCAGCCGCCGAGCTCGATCAGTTGCTGGAAACGGAGGTGGGTCTCAGCTGGTTCCTGCCAGCCGCCGAGCGCTTTCTTCCCGATCTCAATCCGCCAAAGGCGGCGGGCTTTAGGCCTGCAGAGCTTCAACAGGCCCTGCGCCGCAGTCCGCATGGCCTGCGTCTGCTCGCCTTGCCCTCCCAGGATCTGCATCAGCTGATGGCGGGCGCGCCCACCGCTCCCGCCGATGCGCCGCTCGACCCCACAGGGCCGCTGCTGGAGCTGCACGCCTGGCAGGATCCCGATGGGGCTCAGCTCCTTGCCAGGGCCCTGGAGCAGGAGCAGGCCCGTCCAAGCATCACAGCCGATGGTCTGCAGGTGCGCCCTGTGCTCGGCAGTTCGGCTTCCGAGCAGGGTCTGGCCCTGCTGGAGATGGTCTGCGAGGTGCTCAAAGTGCCGTTTCGACGCGATGTGGTGGACCGCATGTTGCGCGGCATGGTGGGTGAGCGCTCTTCACCCACCATCGAGCAGCTGGGCCAGATCGCAGATGCCCTTGGCCTCAATGCGGTGCTGATGCAGGTGCCGGCTCCGCACCTGGGCCGCGTCACCCTTCCAGCCATTCTCGAGCTCAGTGATGGCGTGGTACTGCTTGCTGGAGCCAAGACCGGTCGCTTACGGGTCATGGATCCCCGGGAGGGTGAGCGATGGATTCATCTGAACGAGCTGGCGGACGTGCAGCCCGTGCTCAGGGCGGTGACCCTCAGCCGCAGGGCAGGTACCGCCACCAAGCGATTTGACATCAGTTATTTTTTCCCGTTTCTTAATCGTTATCGCCAATCATTAATCTTGGTGTTTGTGGCCTCACTGTTTATCAATATCTTTGGCCTGGCTCAGCCCCTGTTGATTCAGCAGATCATCGATAAAGTGATTGGTCAGCAAAATTTTGGCACCCTCTATTTTCTCGGGGTGATGCTCATTGGCGTCAGTGTTCTCTCCAATGTGCTGAACTTAATCAGAACATTCCTGTTTACCGATACCACCAATCGCATTGATATTGCCACGTCGGGCAACATACTCACCCATCTGTTTCGATTGCCTCTTGGTTACTTCGATAATCGGCCTGTCGGTGAAATCTCAACTCGCGTTGCTGAGTTGGGCACGATTCGCAGTTTTCTCACGGGCACAGCCTTGACCCTAATCCTCGACGTGATCTTCGGGGTTCTCTATTTGTTTGTTTGCATCAGCTACAGCGGGTTGCTGACGGCAGTGGCCCTTGGGGTTGTGCCGCTTTATTTGGCTTTGGTGTATGTGGTTTCCCCGGTGATCAAGAGCCAGTTGCGCATTGCCGCTGAGGCCAACGCCGCTGCCAGCTCACTCATGGTTGAGGCGCTGACCGGTATCCAAACCGTGAAAGCGCAGCATGCGGAAACCACGCTTCGCTGGAGGTGGCAACAGCGCTATGCCCGTTTCATTTCCAGTAATTTCCGTACAACCATTATTGGTACGACAGCAGGGTCAATTGGCTCCTTCTTCAACGAAATAGGTGGATTGGCTGTGTTGTGGGTGGGTGCCTACCTTGTGCTTAAGGGTGAGCTCACGATTGGTCAATTGATCGCCTTTCGTATCATAAGTGGCAATGTGGTGGGTCCGATCATTCGACTGGCCGGCACCTGGCAAACGATCCAGGGTCTCCAGATTTCCGTAGAGCGACTGGCCGATGTGGTCGACGCTGAAACAGAACAATCACCAGAAGCCCGGCCGATTGCATTGCCTCCCATCAAGGGAAGGGTGGAGTTTGATCGCTTGAGCTTCCGCTTTCGGCCCCATGCTCCGCTGGTGGTCAAAAATGTGAGTTTCACGGTCGAGCCCGGATGCTTCGTGGGCATCGTGGGCCAGAGCGGTAGCGGAAAGAGCACAATCATGAAATTGCTTCCTCGCCTGTACGACCCTACTGAAGGTGTTATTCGCATTGACGATTACGACATTGCTAAGGTGGATATCGATTCCCTCCGTCAGCAGATTGGTATTGTTCCTCAGGATTCCATGCTTTTTGATGGCACGGTTCGCGACAATATTGCGCTTAATGCTCCTGATGCCAGCGATCAGGAGGTGATTCGGGCCGCCCAGGTGGCCTGTGCCCACGCTTTCATTATGGATCTGCCCAATGGCTATGATTCGAATGTTGGTGAACGGGGGGCGGCCCTTTCAGGGGGCCAGCGTCAGCGCGTTGCCATTGCCCGGGCAATTTTGTCACGCCCTAGGCTCTTGATACTTGATGAAGCCACAAGTGCGCTCGACTATCTCACTGAGCGCACTGTTTGCGAAAATCTACGTCGCGAGCTGAAGGGGGATACGGTGTTTTTCATCACGCATAGACTTGGCACCATCCGCAATGCCGACTGCATTTTGCTAATGGAGAACGGCTTGTTGCAAGAGATGGGATCCCACAACGAACTTCTTCAGAAGCGAGGCCTCTACTATGCCTTGTATCGTCAGCAAGATGCCTCCGTCACCTAAACCTTTGGCCCCTTCAAAGGCCTTACTTACGTTAAGAGAACGGTTGACTAGGATCATCCCGGCTTCCTCCAGACCGCGTGTCTATTACGACGCTCCAGGCATGTTGGAGCAGAGTCAGCACTGGGGCGGTCTTGTGATATGGACCATTGCAGCAGGAACGACAGCAGCGCTGTTCTGGGCATTCCTTGGGAAAGTTGACCAAACCGTGAGCGCCACCGGCAGCCTGGAGCCGACCTTAGGCAAGGTGGATGTACGAACCACCACTGGTGGGATCGTCAGAAGGTTGTGGGTGAGAGAAGGCCAGCGTGTTCGAGTCGGCGATCCCCTTGCTGCGGTTGAGAATCTTGGTCTCAAAGCTCGTCTCGACAGCACCTCCAGGCAGCTTGCTTTGCTGCGGTATGAGAACAGCCTTTACAACCGTCTGATTGATGGGAAAGGCAGCTTGCCAGTTGTTCTTCCCGCACCACCGCCATCCATTGCCAATGAGGATCGTGTGCGCTCAGTTCAGCTCACCGTGCGACAGACCGCTTCCCAGTTGCGTCAGTTGCAGGCCAGGGTTGATTCCCAGAAGGAAACTCTTCTGCTCAAGCAATCCCTCGCCAATGCGTTGAAGCCACTCTACGAAAACGGTGGTTATGCCCGTTACACCTATCTTCAGGCTCGAGATGAGATCCAGCAAATTCGTTCACAGATTACCCAGAGTAGAGAGCAACTGAATATTTTGGTGTCAGAGGCGGGCCGGCAATCCAATAATAATGATCGCCAGATTCTCAGCCTTGAAGCGGAACGAGTGGCACTGCAAGAATCAAACCGTAATTTGTTGCTTCGTGCTACCATCTCCGGTCGTGTATTCAACTTGGGCTTCCGCCCCGGTTCTGTGATTGCCGGTGGTGCAGAGCTGATGCGAATTGTTCCTGAAGGCGGTCTACGGGCGCAGCTCTATCTCGCTAACACTGACCTCGGATTTGTACGCGAAAAACAGCCCGCCAAGTTGGCTGTTTCTTCGTTTCCCCCCAGTGAATACGGTTACCTCGATGGTCATGTCTCGCGTATTGGTGTCGATGCACTGGATCCCTCTGCTGGTGTGAATCAACAACGTGCTAACACCTTCCCACTCCAGGTCACCCTCGACACCAATCCTGTCAAGGCACCACTAATCGCTAAATTGAAGCCCGGCATGCAGGTTTCAGCATTGATTGTGGTCAGGCAGCGGCCGGTGATTACCCTTCTCACAGACACGTTTACCAAGGGTTCCGAAAGTCTCAAGAACAGTCGCTGAAGCTCCCTTTGCGGTTGTTGTTCAGCAGCTGCCTCTCCACCAGGATTGAGAGCAGTTCATCCATGCTGCGTGTCCAGCTGAATGATTCCATACGGTGGGCTTCTTTGTAGGCGCGATGGCGCCAATCGTTTCGCTCTTTCCAAAGTCTCAACAACGTCTCCTCCAGCTCCATCGGGTCAGTTTCGCCCCAGAGCCCGCTGTCATCCCCTCCGTACCCCCGTGCGATCGCCGGTGGAACATGGCCCACCCCCTGCTGTCCCACTGCCACGGCATGGTCAAGCTCCAGTTCTAGGAGATCGAGATGTCCGGTATTGGCTGAGAGCACGGTGGGAATCGCGCAAGCGAGCGCTTCCATCGCCATCAGGTTGGTTCCACCCTCACAACGGCTCGCGAATACGGCTGCATCGGCCTGTTTGAACAAACCTGGCAGCTGGGCAT
>Ga0194116_10006174_pt1 | contig 12873 bp, 8 predicted proteins | sample TA2MahsurfametaG_4_FD_148617 | JGI IMG/M metagenome (GOLD analysis project Ga0194116, IMG submission 148617) | Freshwater microbial communities from Lake Tanganyika, Tanzania - TA2015008 Mahale S9 surface | ecosystem: Environmental > Aquatic > Freshwater > Lake | place: Tanzania: Lake Tanganyika... | reverse complement strand
AGACTTTATTGTCTATCTCAATTTATAAAAATAATATCCACTTAATAATTCTTTTTATTGAAAATTATAAAATTTACATTTTTTTTTTAATAATAAAATGACGTATGATTTTTATAAATGCAGTTAGCTTAAGTTTTTCTTTCTTATATAATAATATTTATATTGATTGAAATCAAATCATTTAAATTATAAATGGACAATAAAATACAAAAAGATAGTAGTAAATTTAAATTGTTGAGTCGCTTTAACAAAATAAGAACTAAATTATTAATTTACTCTAATGTAGAAAATAAAAGGTATATAAATGAGAATAAAACATTATTTAATTCTATATCTCCAGATATAATAGCAAAAAAGTATGATAATTTCAAGATAAATATTGAAAATTCTTATACAAATTATAAACAAAATTACGAATGTAAGGCTGAAATCAAGACTAATATAAAAGAAACCAATCGGAAAGATCTATGTCAAAATGTTCTTGTTGAAAAATCAATTGATTTAGTTGATTTTTTTGATAATAAAAAAATTTCTTGTTCTCATAAAAAAATAAAGCGAAATTCTGAATTAATGATTGAACAAAGCCTACATCTGGAGAATCTCATAAATGAAAAGAAATCAATCAATAATGCTAACAATATAAACAATTATCCTTCAAATTTTAATTTTAATTCTAAACTTTCGAATGATTATCAGTCATTTGACAAAAAAAGAAATCAAGATCCAAAAAATGTGAAAAAAAATTTTTATAGTAATAATTTTAATTCTAACAGTATAATATTTTCAAAGACTGTTATATTAAATAATTATTCTAATAGAGATAAAATTAACATCTGCAAACAGATACAAAAAGGATTTGAATATTTACAAAAATTGGCTTATTCAATGAAAATTACGAATAATTTTAAAATTATTCATAAACAAGATATTGGAAAATTTGATGAATTATTTGATATTTTAGAATATAAAGGATTATCTATTGAGAAAAATTTAATAAATGAAAATCTTAATCATTTGAAATTAAATAATAAAATAAAACTTCAAAATGCGCTTTTAGCAGCAGAAGAAGAAAATTTTAATGTAAAATCCAGTAAAAATAAAAATGAAAAAAATATTTTTTTGGATTACGGAGGAAACCTTTATCAAAATCTTAACAATGAAAATAAATCTCCTTTTATTGACAAAAAATATAAAAATCTTAAAAGCATAGCAAGTGATGAAAAAAAAAATTATAAAAATCCGATAACTAAAAATAATTTAGAATTTGCAAAAGAAAATTTTTATTACTTAAAAAATGGAGAAAAATTCAAAGAGGAATATAATTCTTTTATAAGTAAAATTCCCAACGACTCTAAAAATAAAAAGAATGAAATGGCTATTTCTCCGAAAAAAAATAAGATTGGCAAACCTCCTTTAAATCAAAAGTCTTCAAAATCATTAAAAGATCTTGATTATAATAAAAAAATTGAAAAAAACGATTTTAACTTTATTAATTTTATCAATTTACAAACAAAATCAAATTATAATGACCCAAAAGAATTAGAAAAAAATTTAAAAAATTTGAAGGTAAATAAAAAATATAATGTGAATTATGATTCATTCGATAGTAGCAAAAAAAAAATTTTAATTCCTTCTGAAGATTTTATCAAAGAAAAAAATCAGATTGATAATCATTCTGATAAAGATCAATATTTGATAATAAATCAATCTAATCACGTAGAAAATCAGGATTTAAATAATGCTGAAAATGAAGAATTTGAAATTTTTCTTGATAATAAAAATGAGAATAATTTAGATTTTAAAAATCAAGAAGGAAAATTAAGTTGTAATAATAATAATATTAATCATAAATGTCAATATCAAATTGGTCTTAAATTTCAGAAGGGATTTGATAAATTAAAAAATAAAAATTTAAGCAAATACTCTAAAAATGACTTGGTGATAAATAATAAAAATAAAATAATAAATCTTAACTCTATCGATAATCAAACTCAAAATTATACTAATAGTAATAATACAAATATTACTTCTCTTAATAACCTTAATTTTACAAATTTAAATATAAATACTAATAATACTTTATCTGGTTTTATTACTAATGAATTAAAACAATTTGAAAATAGTAATATTAATTCTAATAGTTTATTAACAAATAACTTTCATGATTTCAATTCAAATATTTATATGAATAATAACAAATCAAATAATTCTCCCAATGGGTACTCAACAGTTTCTTTCTATGAAATGAACTCTGAAAATGGACCAGTAAGTGATTACAATTCAAATTTTATAACTAACTCTAATTATATTTCTATCAAATATCCAGACCAGAATTTATTATTTAATTCCAACAATGTATATGAAAGTAACAATAAATATATTGATAATTTTCAAAATGGAGAAATCAGCTTGGATGTTTATAGAAAATCTAAAAACTTTAATGAGAAATGTCATAATCTTAAATCTATTTCAGAATCTGAATTTATTAGTGATGTAACAAAAAATTCAAATCTTACTAATAATTCAAAAAATCAATCATTCATTACTAAATCATCTTCTTGTTCTGATTTCGATATTTAAGAAAAATTATTAGAGATATTTATTCAACTTTGAGGATTATGCATGAAATCAAATATAATATTCATTTATTTAGAATTAGTTGTAAATTAAATATGTATTTTTATTGTGTAAATTTTGATAAATATTTATTTTAACTAATACAATTTATATGGCATAATTTATTTTTTTGAGAATATATCAATTTATTCTTATATTAGAATTTGAAAAAAATTGAATAATTCTTTCTGAATTATTATTTTTCAATTAATAATAATATTTATCTAATTTTAACCTATAATTAATTTAATTCAGAATATTAAAGAAATATAATTTTATTGAGTTTTTTAAATTTATAATATTTCTTTTCTCTTAAACTTATCATAATTATTATCTGAGCTTTCATTTGATCTATTTTTTTCAAAAGAAGCTCTCTCTAAGTCAAAATATTTTTTATCATTTTCTTCTAAATTTTCTGAATTATTTGATTCACCACTTTTAGAAGAAGATGATTTGTTTTCATTTGAGATATAATTTTTTGAAGAATTTTGCTCATATGTGAAATCTTTGATTTTATAGTCATTATCAATATCATTGAAGTCCGCAATTAAATTTGTTTTGGAATATTTGGAAATTTGTTTCTCATTTTTATTTTGTAAATTGTATTTTTGAAGAATCACATTATCATCTTCCACTTGTTCGATGTATTGTTGTTTATTGTATTTTTTATTTTCCTTAATTGTATCGAGATAGTTCACTAATGATAAAAAAAAAATTCATTACCTAAGAATTGTTTCATAAATTTAAACGACACTTTAAAGTAAAGATGTGTAGTTAAAGGATTAAAAGTATTTAAGGAGAATACTTTAGTTCTTTCAGGTTGGTTAATTTTAATAAAATTATGTATTTTCAAAATTATTGACTTAACAAGTTTCTCCTCTTCTTTTCGAATAAGAGGACTCCTTTTAGTAAAATCTCTTCCATACTCATACTTAATCATTTTATAAAGAACATCATGGAAATAAACATGATTTTGATCATCACTAAATTAAAATTTATATTTATACTTGAGTAAAGTCAGATCCATAATATATTTTTTAATTACATCAACACTTTGTTTGCGTTTTTTGTTTAAATCTCCTTCCAGAAGTAATAAGAAATTTGTCATACTGTCATTTTTGATTCTAAAACCTTCATCTTCTTCGGCAGAAAATTTATTCCATGCTTGTTTGAAACCGTCTAAAATTTCATTGAATTTTTCTATCGGATTAGTCTTTTTTCTATGAAAATCGTCGTATTGTTGTAATGTTACCAAAAGGAAAAGATTCAACATTATAGTATATGTAATAAAATTCATTGCAATGAAATACAAAAATACAGTTGAAGCCGAGACAATATTTTGATCATCTAATTATAAGTCATTAGTCATAAAAAAAAAATTAATAAATTTTTGAAATTTAAAATTACAAAATGCAATTTCAACCATCATCATAGGCCAATTTTCACCAGTTGCAGTCCTAAAACACAATATGAAAGAATTATAAAAATTATCAAAATTGTAATATTGATTATAGTTTCCGAATTTATCTGGATGTGCTGCATAAGAAACATCATTAAATAAATAATAGCCAACAATAGAAAATATACAGAAAATCAAAAATAATAATATAAAAACATTCATAAGAGCATCTATAGACCATCTCAATGTTTGTAATAATTTTTCTAATCCTCTTAAAGATTTTATTAATCTTAGCACTCTTGTAACTCTAAGGACTCTTAAAACTCTGAAAATTTGGAAAGATTTTAAGAATGCAATTTTTTGTCCGCTAAAAGAATAAGTTACAGTTAAATCTAACAAACTACTAGCAACAACGAAGAAATCAAATTTATTCCAACCAAAATAAAAATATCCTTTAATTCCATTTGCAATTAATTTCATGATACATTCACAAATAAATATAGCTGTAAAAATCAAATTTATTATTTCTAGTATGTTATTTAATTCTTCTGTCATTCCTTCATAATTTATGGCCATAGTTATCATATTACATATAATAATAAACATAATAAAATTATCAAGAATAGGCGAAGAGATAATCTTGTAGAAAAATAATTGGATTCCTTTTTCAGGCTTTTTAAAAGTTGCGTATTCTGGAACTGCAATTTCAATCTGTTTTAGAAAATCATAATATTGTTCTTTTAAGGGATCTTCCATTATTTCCTGTTTGTTCTCTTTATTCCAAGCATCATTAAAGCTTGAAAACATAATACCAACAAATAAGTTCATAAAGAAAGTTGAAACAATCAACCAGAAAGCGAGGAAGAACATCCCATAAAAAATATTGTATTGATTCTAAAGATTAAATTAAAAATTAAAAATTTTTTATATTTTACATATGAATTCATAATATCAGGCCAACCCTCAGAATTTGCAAGAACATATGAAGAAATTAGAGCTGTAAGTATATTAGAAAATTTGAATGTGGGTCCAGCTTCCATAATGCCTCCAAAAGATTCACACTAGTTTTATAAATTTTAAAAATTATGTGGTTATTCGTTTTATATATAGGAAATCTAAAAATTTATATTTTCAAAAATATAAATTTATTACTTTTCTTTGAGCTTCTTCACTACTAGAAAATACATATTCAGTAAAATTACTTACAGCAGTGATAAAAGGTGTCAGTCCAGTTGGGTCTGGAATATAACAATTATGATATAAATCATAAAATAAATTTATCCCTACTATAGAGAATACTAGTAAAATAACTACCACTATAATAAGGACATTAGCAATAGGAACAATTGAATCAAATAAAGAAGTAATAATAATCTTCAATTGCACATTATGAGAAATAAATCTTAGAGGTCTTAGAGTTCTTAATAATCTTAAAACTTTCAAAAAATTAAGTGATGAACCTGATAATTTTCCAGATGTATATTTTGTAAGAATACCTTGTAAATCAATAATCGAAACACAAACTATTATAAAATCAATTCTATTCCAATTATCTTTTAAATACGTTCCTTGTCCAAAAACAAATCCTAAAGACACAATTTTCAAAATCATTTCAGCAAGAAATACGAATGTAAAGAAAATATCTACCATGTCGAAAATTATTGTTGCAAGACTTCCTGCAATAAAAGTATCGATAATTAATCTTAAAGTTGACAATAAAATCATTAATAGAATAAAATTATCAAATTTTTTAAGAGTGACAATATCCATACACCACAACCTAAATTTGTTTGTTTGAGAAAATAAATAGAGTGATAATTCACATTCGTTTTCTCTAAATACCATATTTATTATTCTTCTTTGCATTTTGAATTTTTTAATTCCTTTATAAGAGCTCATTGAAACTTTTTGATCTACATGTTTTGATTCTTCCTCATCTGAACCCTCATCATCTGAATTTTTGGCTTGTTTATCATCGACAGCTTTTTTATTATTTGTTTTATCTTTAATTTTCTTCATTTTTTTTGCATTTTTTAATTCTCTATCAAGTAACTCTAATCGTTTAAATTCTTCAGGCATCGATTCTGGTAATTCTTCATCTTCTTGTTCTTCAATCTCGAAAGAGCTTAATAAAATAGAAATAAACAAATTAAACAATACAAAATTTCCCAAAAAAATCCAAGTGACAAGGTAAAGAAGGCTTAATCTGGATGTATAACTAAGTTGATAATATAGAGTATTCCAGTTTTCCATGGTCAAAACTTGAAAAGTTATATAAAAACTCTTCATAAAACTTGTGAAATTTTCATCAGCATTCAATAGATTCATTCCTAATAATTGGAAAATCAATAAGAAAATAAAGCATATTAAAAGATTGTAAGAAACATTCGATAAAGATTTTTTGATACCAGACAAAACTCTCCTAAAATGTTTTATCTTTTTTAATACCTTTGCTATTCTTGTTACTCTGAATATTCTAAAAACTCTTAAAAATGAAAGCTGTGAAGCAATAGCAGTACTTTTGGTATTAGTATTATTGTCGCTTACAATAACTACTTGATCAGCTGATGGAGTAGGGCTCGCCATATCTAAAATAGCAAAGCCAATAATAGCTAAATCCAAATATGTAAATGCATCTGAAAAGTAAATAATGGGTCCTAACCCAATAAATTTAACAACAAATTCGAAAATAAATACTGCAGTAAAGCCATAATTAGCAACTTGCATTTGTTCTTCTAAAACAGGATCAAACAAATCCCCTCCAATCATCATCAATACTATATTCAAAAGGACAACAAAAATGATGAAAAAGTCAAATTTTTGTGAAATAGATAATTTGAATAAGTAATACCTTATGTAGCTTAACATTCTTTTGAAATTATTTTTACTCCATAAAATAATATTAGTATCTTCAATTTTATTAATTAGATAATTCCATTCTTTATATTTTGATTCGTCTTCTTTCCAGCCCATAACTTGTTGAGCAGACCAATCCTTATATTTTCTATTATTAATCTCTGCATCAAAATTTCTAATATTCTTTATTCTATTTCTAACATCAAAATTTTCTGAATCAATTTCAAATTTAATTTGAGGTCGATTTGCCATTTCTTTTGTTTTATTATTTATCTTATCAGCTAAAAAAAAATCAGATTGTTTTTTTTCAAAATCTAAATTAACAAAATTTTCAAAGGCTTTACTATTATCATCTTTTTTTAATTTTTGCATCACATTGAGATTATTTTTATTCAAATTGGTAATACTTGATACGGAAATTAGAGATTTTGTTTTATGCACAGTACTGATATTTTCATGCTGACTTCTAATCGAAGAAAATTCGTTAATTTTAAATGAATTTAAAAATCCTTGATTAATTGTATCTCCTTTTAAAATTAAAATTTTATTATTGTCTTGTTTATTTTTATTTTTTATTTTATCTGCTAATCTGAAATTTCTTGTATTTTCTGACATCTTTGCAAAAATTTTAGGATTTAAAAATCTTAAATAATTCTGAATTTCTGTAAAATCTAATATATTAGAATCTATTTCATTATATTTTAAATAAGAACTTGGTTTCAAAATAATTTTATCGCTATTGAAAATTTTGATTGGATTGATTTCAAGATTATTTTTTATTTTTTCTTCAAAAATAATGTCAATTTTTCCCATTACATCCTCTATAAAATCATCAACTTTAAATTCATCTAAGATCTTGAAATCTTTATCTAAACAATAATTAATGTGTCTCATATATTTCCTAGATTTTGTTAAGTGTTCCTCGATCTGCTCTTGAGCAAAATAAGAATAGTAACTTTTTTTTTTCTTTGATTCATCTGATAATGGAGGTAATGGTGCATCATCATAATTAATGTTTTTTTCTATTCCAGGAAATTTAAATCCATTTTTTTTAATACTAAAGGACTTAATCTTTTGCTGTGGTAAGGATTTTGTATTTTTAATATTTGTTATGTATCTCCAAGAGTTTATTTTTTCATTTGAAGTTTCATTAAAATTGTTTCCATCATTAACATTTTTATCTTGGTTATCCTTTAAATAATTTTCATCATCTTTGATTTTATTGTTGACTATTTGTAAAAGAGCATTGATTCTATTTGGACCCTCGTAACCTTTTTCAATAAAATCAGTATATTGAGAAAATTGGGTAGCCTTTAAAATGTCATTATTATTAAAAGCTAAAGTATTTCTTTTCATTTTTAAATTTAGGAGATTAGAATTTCTTGATAATCTACCTAATCTATTATCTTCGTATCCTTTTGACAACTTATCGAAATCTATGAATTTATCATCTTCGTTGTTTTTAACATTGATATCTTCTTGATTTATATCTGATTGTGTATCTATAATTAATGGTTCCTCTTTATGCTTCGAAATATCTAAAGAATTTTTTTCTTCTAATAAATCTTCATAATCTTTTATTTCTTGAACAGTCTCTTTTTTTATTGCTTCTGTATTCTCGTCAGTAAATTTTAACACATTTAAAAAGGATTTTCCTCTTCCTAATTTATTTCTTAAAGTTGGTTTTAATTTAGAAATATATTCATCTGGATTAAACTGTTCTCTAAGCATATCAATTTTTTGTTTTCTGATTTTCTCTTCTTTTTTTTTCATAATGTTAAACATAGGATTTTGAGGTTTATTTATAATCATCTTGTTATATAATTCATTTTCTTCATCAATTAATGTTTTTTTTGTGATTAGGTTTTGACAAAAAGTATTTCTCGCTTTATTTTCTTCATCATCCTCCTTTGTCTTTCTCTTACTTCTGCTACTATCCATATTAATAGTATCGATACTTTTACTTTTTTTAATGTTAATTTCAGAGAATGAATCTTCATCAGATGTATCCATTGAAAATGAAATTTGATTATTATCATTTTTTTTATTTTCTTCATCTGTTGTCTTTTTATCTTCAGTTAGTGAATTTTTTTTATTAAGAGCATCTTTGGCTTTTTTATTTTTTTTTATAAGAGAGCTATTCAAATCATCATCATCTATCTCAGACCTTGAAGATTCATTCAATTTATCATATTTATTTTCCTGCATCTTTTCTTTGTCAATTAGGACCTCAATATAAGTTTTTTTTTTAGTAGATTCTTCTTTTTGTTTTTTAGCTTGTATTCTCATTTCAGCTTCATTTTTAATATTTTTTATAGCATCTGAAAAAAATTTCCATGTTCTTTCCAAAGAAACTGGAATATTTGCTTTATTAATTTTTGTTTCTACTTCAAGATTGGTATGTTTTCTTTTTAAATTAATAGTTTTTGATTCTTTCAATTTAAATTTTTCTTTTTCGTGTTCTATAAAAGACTTAGTTGCAACTGCAGATTTTTTCCTCAAAGAAAGTCTTTCTCTGAGTGATTTTTTATGCTGGCCTAAAAGTTCATTATATTCTACCAAAGCATTATTTGCTTCTCTGAATAAATTCTTTTTAATATAATATAATTCTTGAGGAGTGTACGTTTTAAAAGATAGAACATTCGAAAGTAATTCATATGAAACTGGTAATTCATTCTCTTTATATTTGAAGATTCCTGTATCAGATTTAAGTTTAGCTTCTTTATCTTCCATTTTTTCTTGCTCATCTTCTCCTTCAAATTCTTCATTTTCTCCATCTTCTTGTTCTGTTTTATCAAATGTTTGAATGAGGATTGTATATAAGCTGACAATTTTATTTTTCTTGTCATTGATTTTACTTTCTACTTCTGAAAATTTCGTTAAAATAACAGCAAGGAAAAGATTAATTAAATAATATCCTCCAACAAATAATAAAACATGAAAATAAAAAAAGATAATTGCAAGATTAATTCCATAGCTATCTTTAAAAGTATTTGAGGTATATGCCCAAAAATCAGTCCATCCTTCCATTGTTGCCGTTATAAATACTGTAATTAATCCAGTAAGAGTATCATTAAAATGAGTGCAATTATTATTAGGATTTAAATAGCTCTTTACACAGTAAAATCTCTCTCCTGGAGTATTATAGATTACACAATCTGCATCAGAACTACACATTGTATTTGCTTGAGAAAAATCCAGAGGATATCCATATATAGAGCTTTGACATCTTAATAAATAATTTCCTTGCCACATTTGAACACCAGCAACTGCGAATATTAAAAAGAAAAAAAACAAAACAATGAGAATATCTCCCAAAGCCAGCATAGATTCAAGTAGTGTACTTATAATTCTTCTCAAACCTTTAATGGATTTTACAGTTTTCAATGGCCTTAAAATTCTGAATGTACGAAGTCCTGCTAGACCTTGAATTTTTCCTCCTCCTGTGGTTTTTTCAACCAAGAATGATATCCAACCAACAAATATAACCACAAAATCCAAAATATTCCATAAATCTTTTAAATAAGAATTTTCAGGTAAAATAAAACCAAATGCAAAGATTTTCAAAATCATTTCGAAAGTATAAAAATATAAAAAATAATCATCAGTCGTATTTGCTATAGATAAAGGATCAACTGGGTCACTTATTAAAATTAGTAATGTGTTTATCAAAATAACCATTAATGAAATGTTATCAAAAATTGGATTTTTGACAATTTTTAAAGAGAATCTATTGATGTAAGAAGAAATTTTAAAATAAAATTTTCTAAATTTTATTAATGGTTTTTCATCATAAAAATTGTCGATAATTTCAGGTAATTGTGAATCAGTTAAAGCCATTATTTCTTGACACTTTTTTTCTTTTTCCGAGATTTTCATAAATTTTGGCATTGCTGAATTTTTTTTGGGATTCAAATAAAAATACATTAATTTTTCTCTTATAACTAATTCATTTTTATTTGGAGTAAAAATTTCATTCTTTTGTCCAGACTTCTCAAAAATTGTTTGCTGAAAATATGGATTATTATAAAATATTGATTCTTCTGAAATATTTAGGTTATTTAGATTGTATTCTTGAATCTCAAAATCATTAATGGAGTTGAAAAAATTAATCTTATTTCTATTTCTTTGTAATTCATCTTTATGATTAGCTATTTAATAATAAAATTAATATTTATTTAATAATATTTAATTAAAATTTATTAAGTAAATTTTCCAAAAAATATAAAATACTTTTTAAAAAGTTTCTAGTATTTAAAGTATCAATGAATTCCTCTTTCTTTAATTCAAATTTTGAATCATTAGTGTTGAATTTAAGAGAGTCTTTCAATCCATCTTTTGAAGATTCAAGGATCAATATTTGTTTTTCATCATAATTCGAATTATTCAAATTTTGTTTAGAATTTCGGTTTCTTTCATTGAATATTAATTTATCATTTTCATCTTCATTGTTGTTATTAATGTTCCCGAATTCTTCATCATCGTTAATAAAATTTTTAGAATCATTTTTACTTAATTTTTTAATTATTTCAGTATGACTATTTTTTCTTTTTTTATCATTACTGATATCGTTCATTAAATTATTAATGTTAATGCGATCATTATTATTTTCAATAACTTTTTTTGAACTTGAAGAAGATTGACCTCTTTTGATATTCAATTCCTTTAAATTTTGAGTTACTCTTTGTTTTAAAAATATATCATCTTTGTTAATTGTTTCATCCTCAGAATCCTTTTTGGACTTCCAATCTTCTTGACTTTTTTCCATTATATTTTTTTTTTCAAGACTACTATTTAAATAATTTTTTTCTTTTGAATCTTGTACTGAGTTAAAGGATAATTTTTTTGAGATACCTAATTCATTGTTTTCTAAAATAAAATTACTATTTTGATTTTTATAATTTGATTCTTGATTAATTTTTGGATCTCCATTTACCTCTAATTTATTTTGAGTTCTATCCGATGATTCTCTACTCAATAAGTCTCTGGTTTTATTTAAATTATTATTATTCAAAATATCTTTGGCATTTTTACTAAATTGATTTTCTTGTTTATTATCAAGTAGCAGCCCCTTTTCTTTTTTACTATCAGGTCGAATTTGGTCTCTTTTGTTATCATTGAGTATTAAAACCTCACTTTCTTCATATAATGATTTTGTATTTTCAATTTGTTCATTTTTAATCAACTTTCCAACATTAATAATTTCAGTTGAAATTTTTTTTGCAGAATTTCTTATATTCGAATCATTTGATATTAATAAACTATTTTTTCTTTTCAACTCTTCGTCAATTTCTTGCTTTTTTTTTGAAGGATCAATTCTATCTGAGTTCAATTCTTCCATACTCTTTAAACTGTCTTTTATCAATAAATTTAATTTTTCTTTTTTAACATTACTATCGGAAAGAATTTTATTTTTATCTGATTTTATTTCATAAAAATTCACATCAGTTTCTTTTCCCATTGACATTGAAAAGCGCTTTTTTTTTCTTTCTTCGTCAAGTTCTGATTCATTTGATAAAACATTTTTATCGAAATTATTTTCTTCGTTATCAAATTTAAATAGAGAAGGATCATCTATACTCTTTATTCCTCCAAAGTATTCATTATGATCTGCTTGACTTGTTTTCCTATTCTTTATTTCTTTAATTTGAGATTCATTTTGAGCTGATTTTTTCGCTTTTTTCTTGATTGAATTAGCATCTTCCAAAATAAAATTAAATTTCTTAATGTTATTATTCATTCTTTCATCATCTAAATCATTCACTAATTTTATTTTATTGTCTTTCGAAATAAAATTTTTGTTTGACATTTATATTTAATTTTATTTATATAACTTTTATTAAATTATTTAATTTCAAATCTTAAAGATTCTAAAAAAAAATTTTTTTATTTATATTTTTTCAAATTTTGAATATTTGTTTAAAATGATCAGCTATTATTTTAAATAAGAGATTAAAATGAATACCTTTATATTTTTTGTTAAATTATTTTTTGGGGATTGG
>Ga0194116_10006173_pt1 | contig 12874 bp, 7 predicted proteins | sample TA2MahsurfametaG_4_FD_148617 | JGI IMG/M metagenome (GOLD analysis project Ga0194116, IMG submission 148617) | Freshwater microbial communities from Lake Tanganyika, Tanzania - TA2015008 Mahale S9 surface | ecosystem: Environmental > Aquatic > Freshwater > Lake | place: Tanzania: Lake Tanganyika... | reverse complement strand
CAGATGAAAAATCAACTGTTAAATTACTACCAAAATCAATTACGCTGGCAGAATAAGTATTAATTCCATCTCTTACTGTAATTGCAGTTCCAGTGATTGTTGAAGAATTTGTAACAACTAAATTTGCAACTGTTAAAGTAGTGGGACTAATAGTAACACCAGATCCTATACTAAGAGTATTAGTATTTCCATTAAGTGTAATACTAGAAGTTCCTATAGAAAGAATTCCAGTAATTCTTGCCCCACCATCAACAAATAATGCTGTTAATCCAGAACCAACTATATGTAATGGATATTGAGGTACACTCGTTCCAACACCAACATTGAATGTTGTATAAACATTTGTTGATGTTTTTGCCCAACCAGGATCAGCTGCAAATGTAACAGTTACTCCAGCACCAGTTCCAACAGCATTAATACCAGTGCCAACAAAATCAATAGAAGTTATTCCATTGTCATTTCCAATGATAGTTCCTTCATCTTTAACAGTGATTCCAAGAATACCAGTAGCACCAGCACCAACAGCTGTTGGATTGTATCCAATAAAATCAACAACTTCACCACCAAAACATGGAGCACCTAAGAAAATTTGAGTTCCATTAGAGGCAATAAACTCAGTTTCATTTAATTTAACACCATTAACATATACATCAATGAATCCTGGTGTATATGCATATGAGAATAAAGTCTGCCCAATTCCCGCAGTAAAAGAATCATCCGTTCTTAATGTTGGAAATGAAGCCCATTCAACTCCAGTTCCAGTTGATCTTAAATATTGACCTACAACTCCAGGAGATCCAGCAGCATTAAAATAACCACCACTAATGACAAGATTGGATGTGGTAGTAACACCACTTACATAAACATGAGTAACACCAATACCACCTCTTACATCAAGTACATATTGGGCATTTGTAGTTCCGATACCAACTTTATTTGTATCAGCATTTGCAAAAATAAGATTTTCATCAACTTCCAATCCATGCTTAACAATAAAATTCTTATTATATGCTGTCATTGGATCTCCTGAGGTTCACTATCCCCTCTTTTATTTTTTATTATTTATGCCGAGAATATGCCTCTACCAACTTCCACTTTAACATAAGGTCTTTCATCAGGTCTCATTCTTCTAAGAACTGGATAAAGAGTTAGAGTATTAACGCCACCAGTATCTCTATCAACAATAGATGTAACCCTCCATGAAGTTATTCTTGGATTTCTATAATTATAAATTGATGCATCTGGTAAATAGAATCTACTACCTTCATCACTTCTCCCTATAATACCCCACATATCATTTGATCTGAATACAATTGTTCTTGATTGCCAAGGATCACGGAATTCGTAAGTTTTTGTTATTACCCATCTTCTGTATCTATTATCAATATCAGATGGCGCAGCAGATCTATCAGTATGGAGTAATAATCCATCAAATTCTAAAACCATCTCAAATGTTGCATCAAAAGGAATATATGCTTGTCTTGGATCACTAGTCCATCTATCAGATGATTTGTATGGTTGAGAACCACTTCCAGGTTTTCCTCCAGTCCACTTATCAGTAAATGGATTGTATCTTGCTCTAACACTGTTGTGATTACGTAAATATTTTGAAGGTGGATTAGAATCAGTATATCCGTATGTTGATTGTTGATTAAACTCATATGAATTAGGAGCTACTGAAGAATCATTTAAATATACTTGACTTCCTTTTGCGGTTTCAAATTTAGCAGCACTAAAATCAGGTAACTCTAAGTAAAAATTAATCCAAGCAACTTGTTCTAGTCCAGTTCTAGCATCATATCTTAATGGAGTATATAATCTATTTCCAAGATCATCAGGTCCTCCATTAGTATTAGAGTTTGTGAAATAAAGATTTCCACTAACTACTGAATTTGCAGCAGAACCAGTCGAACTATTAATTTTACAACCACCATAAAATCTGGTGTGTAAATTATCCGTTTGTTCATCCAAACCACCCTTTAGACGCACCTGACTTTGAGATTTTATAATATCATTATTATTAACAAGTCTTACCAAAGGTGCTTGTAAGAATGTACCATTTGCATTAGAACATGAACCAGTGCTAAAAGAAGGAGTGGAAGATGCAGTTGCAGATTCTATTGGCCATCTTTCACCATCACTACTTCTCTTCCAACCAAAGTTTCTAGTATCATCCCAATCAAGAGATCTCCAAGTTGGATTGGGTGATATTGGTTCCGATGGAAGTTGAGATTCAATAGTTTGATTTGGATTCACTGCTTTAATTTCAAGATATCCTTCTCCAATATTACCACCTGTTACAGATTTTAAAACTGTGCATTTGCCATCAGCCCATCCAGAACCACCGCCGCCACCTGACCAATGAGGATAACCAGCACCAGATCCTCCTCCAGCAGCGCCGTTTCCTCCTCCAGCACCTCCAAATTTTGACCATCCGCCATTCACACGAGCACCGAAACCATATCTAAATCCTCTTATAATTTCACCACTGTTATCAGACTTAAATGCATAATTATCTGGATTATCTCTTTCAAATTTTCTATTAACAGCTTTAGTTCTTCTTGTTCTTCCGTCCTGAGTGCTATTGAAATCATCACTTCCCCCAACGTTTTCTGTCCTTATACGGATTCCACTGAAATTAATTCTTATTCCGCGAGTTTGTCCCGAACCTTCCCCGATTTTATTCCAGTAAATATTAGGTTCTGGGGGAATTGGAAAGTTTGGATCAAATACATTTCCAGGACGATTGTAAAAACTATCATTACCCGCTGAGGATGAAAAATAAGGACTTAAACTATTTCCAATATTGGATCTTCTCCCTGCAGCGATGTCCATAGCACTTAGGGTACATCTATTATTTCTAGTATCACCATCAGTATCTGTGATTATTCCAACAACTCTATAACAGTCATTCGTATTTTCTCTCAATCCATCGTTAATCCATCCAGTTACACCTCTGCTATTATTAAAAGCTCTACTTCCTCTAGATGCTTCAGGTCTACTTGATCTATAATCAAGAATTTTAAATTGCCCACCAAAATCATACCCAGGACCAAACAAACCATTTGGTGGACTGTCTGGATTATTAAGGAAAGGGGTATTAGTAATAGTATTATACAATGCATCGGCGTCTGTAACTGTACCAGAAGGCCAATAATTATCTTTATCGGCGGCACCAACTAATCCATAACTATCATTACTTGGTCCACCATCGCCACCTAAACCAGAGTTTGTTCCTGTTCCGTTTTGACCTCTTCTTGCACCATTTGGTATATTTGCTCCAGAACCATCTCCACCAGCACCACCATCTGAATTACCTCCACCACCTCCACAAACTGCAATTAGTTCATTCAATCGATACAAATAAATTCCACCTGCACCTTTTTCACCACGTATTTGAGTAGCTAAAGATCCACCAGATGATGCTCTTCTAGGTTCACCACCACTTTCTCTTGAGTGAATAATAAGTGCATGTTCAACTCCTTTTAAGAAAGTATATCTAAATGTCATCCATCCACCTTGACCTCCAGATCTTGCTGCTGGAGCTGCCATAGTAATGATGGCATCAACGTCCCTATCAGGAGCGTAAATATAATGCAATCTTTGATTTTCATAATTTATTCTTAATGTACCAGTTGAAACATTGTGCCTTGTTCCACCAGAGAATCCCATCCAATCACCAGGAGATCCAATACTCATGTTTTCATGAGTTAAAATTCTAACATTATCTTGAACTAAGAATGTTGCAGAAGTAGATGTAACAGAACCTGGATCAGTATTTGGATGAGAAACAACACAATCAATTGTATATGTACCTGTAGTTGTAATTCTGATATTCAAAGAACTTGTGGTTGAACCACTTACAATTCTATCTCCAGATGTACCATCACTTAAATTAGAACCATTTACTCTCCACTGATAAGTTATAGATCCAGTGGTAGAATCTGATACATTTACAGATACATTAAATGTTGAAGTGTTTTCAATAACACCAGTAACACTAGTTGGTTGAGTAATTATAGTCAAATATGGTTTAACTGTTAGAATTGCATTGTTTGACTGTAATGGACTATTGAAAGCATTTGCGAAAGTATTAAATCCGACAGAATTTTGTGGAGTAAAATAAGAAACCAAATAATATTGTTTGGAATTATCAGTTGGATTTATTACATTAGAAATTGTAAGTGTAGTCGTTGCTGCTCCGACAAATGTAGTAATACCTAAATCTCCACCATTATTTCTTTCACTATCAATAATTGGACCAAATTGATCATACCAACGATAAGTTACGAGTCCAACAGGAGGAACTGGAAAAGTTGCAGGATAAACTAAAGAAGTTATACCAACAAAAGTTGCAATTCCAGAATTTGATATTGTAAGATTTGATGGTTGATTTGCACCATAACTCAGTGATGGTCCATTTAAATAATATGTTGTTGGGGTAAGGCGGAAAGATCTTACTGCTATAGGGCTCATAAGAAATTTTGTCCTCCAGGTACGCCGTAGATTCCAGAAGTTATACCAGTTGATAAATTACTTCCATCAAAAATCATGAATGAATAAATGTCTTTTGCATTTGCAACTGGAGTAACACTTGGAATTATTCCACCTCCAGACCAATAAACAGGAACTGATGAAGTAGTTGTTGTAAATGTATCAATACCAACATTTCTTGGTGTTGAACCTTGAACTATCAACAAAGTAAATGCTGTTGTTCCTGGCGGCGGATTTAATATTCTAAATCCAGTAATGTCTGCAGAAGGAGTAACTGCGAAGGTCTGAAACTCTGCTAAATCAAGATCAACAACACCAGAACCAGTTATGGTTTTAGTGATCTCATAATAAGTCTTGAATCTTGTTCTTCCTTCAATATCAAGTTTTGCTCTTGGAATAGAAGTTCCTATTCCAACATTTAAATCAGAATTAACAACGATTCCTGTTGATCCAACACCAACATATAATTGACTTGAAGTTATAATACCAGCGAGTATATTTGAAGTTGATCCGTTTAAACTAAAGTTAGTAGAAATAAATCTTCCCGATACAACAACATCATTCTCAAAATTAACTGTCCCAATAAATCTAGATTGATTTTTAACATAAAAATCTGTTGTTCCAACACCACCAATATGCAATTTATAGTCTGCAACAGAAGTTCCAATTCCAATTTTGAATTGAGGATTTGTTGCAATATCTTTTGGATAAATTGTATCGGGGGGAGATGCACTGCTACTATAGAACCACAAACTATCATTAGGTAAATTAGTTAATTGTGATCCATCACCATAATATTGAATTGCAGTTACAACACCAGTTGTTCCATTTATTTCAATGGAAGAACCAATTGTTACTTGATTGTTAATACTGGTAAATACGTTATTATTTCCATGAATTATAGCACCAGTACCAACACCAAGAATATTATTTGTACCGTCAAGTGTGATTGAAGCAGGCCCAATAAAGAATGATCCAGTTACTCTTGCATCCCCATCAACTAACAATGCAGTAGATCCAACTCCAACCACATGTAGTGGATATTTAGCGTTAGTAGTGCCAATTCCAACACCATCAAATAGTGCTACCATTGATGTGGTAGAAGCACTCACATTACCATATTTTGCCCATGCGTTATTTGTTGTATAAACCCAACCTATAGTATCTCCTAAGTATGGATTCGCATTGTAAACGATGTCACCAGGAGTTCCAGGGACAGTTGGGGTTGAAATTCCAACTGTATACTTTCTAGAAACAACTGCATTGCCTTGAAGATATAATGAAGATGCTTCAACACCTTTTGTCGATGTTGATGTAATCTTATTGGAGAACACAACAGGTCCATCAAATTCAGAAACAATATTATTATCAGGACCACCTTCAACTCTTAAAGATCTACTAATTGTAGCTTCAAGTGGAGTGAGAACATCAAATCCAATATTAATACCACTAGAACTAATGTCTTCACCTGTAAATGTGGGAATTGGTGCATCAAATACTTCTTCCTGACCAGTCGCAGAACTAACTTTTTTATTACCAATATAGAAGTCACCATCATTGTTCATGCCAGTGTAAACAACAATACCACCAGCAACTTTAGTTGATTGTGCAAGGATTTCTTCTTGTGCAGTAATTTCCCTATCTTGACGATCTGGTAATGATGTTGAATAGTTTCCAGGACCAAATCCGACATATTCAAATGTATGCCCAGAAGCACGAATAATAGAGTTTCTTCTGAATTCAATCGGGTTTGGTTTAATTCTTCTTACTACAGATCCCGCAACATGGGTTCTTGCTCTTGTTCCGAGAACACCTCTGAATACTCTAACTTGATTTACTATTATTGGGTTGTTAATAGTTGTCTTGATTCTAACTATCTCATCATTTATGATTAAGTAATCACCTATGTTAAGATCCAATCCTGCAAGATTAGTTACTTCAATTATATCTGTTGTTGCATTAGTAACTGCAGCACTTAAAGTTGTAGTTATACCAGCATAGTTTGGTATAAGTCTTCCGCCAATATTTTCATCATCTAATTTTACATCTCCGCCGTAAGAAACATATCCTGGATTATGTAATTTTATTGTACCAGTAGTAACTGGAGATACTGTTCCTATACCTAGATTAATTTCAAAAGAAGTTAAAGAATTAACTTTTTTAACAATAACAGACTTGTTATAGAATGATTCTGTTGCACCACTAATAATAACTTTATTGTCAACCGCCAATCCATGATTTTGTAAAGTTAATACAGTAGCAATTCCAGAGATATTTGAGTAACTTAAAGAAGATACATTTACTGTACTTCCAGTTAATATAAGATTCGTTTTTGAGAAAGAAGTTGACCCATAACCTATAGTATTAGCAATTCCTAATGCACCACCGATTGGAGTTGCTGCAATTTGCTTGTCAGAAATAATATTATCAATTACATAATACCCATTTAAAGGTAATAATGTTTGATCGGCAATTCTTTCTAATTTTAAAGTATCTCCAATATTACTATAAATTTGAGTTATTGTAACAATACCGACACTATATCCCGAAGTAGTTGCAACACCAACAATTGCAAGAGATGTACCAACACCATATGCTGATCCACCATCAATAATCTTAACATCTGTAATATTACCCGATGCTACACTAATTCTTGCTGTCGCGTGAGATCCAGGTAAAGAAGAAGCAATGGAGACAAGTTTAGCATTATAAAATGTCTCGTTTGGAAGACCTGTACCATATCCACTTCCACTATTGGCAATACTTACCTGAGTAATTCTATTCAATCCATGATCAATATCAGTGAAAAATGTTACTGCAGTTCCAGTCACATTTGTTGAAACATTTGTAATTCCAACACCAATATTTAAATCGAAGAGTTTACTTTCAATAGTTTCTTTTGTAACACTATTTTGCAAGTCATCAATAACAACCTGTCCTATTGGTGAAGGTAATGCATAAGATATTGATGCTTTAGGATCTGAATTTGGATTATCTCTATTAACCTGTGGATAAAAATATTGAATTGGTTGAGAGAATTTTAAATGACTAAATTCTGGAGCTTTTTCAGAATCAGGTGAATTTGAAGTATTGGTAATTAATAAGTGATATATCCCATCTTGTCTTTCTGGAATATATTTCTGCACTTCCTGACTTCTATAAATTTGATATATTCCGTTAAAAGTCTTTTTAACGATTCTTGGAAGTGATGAAGTTCTATTAGAAGTATTATTTGTAAAAGTTCCAGGATTAATTGGTATTGATACTGTAAATTGTTTAGAACTTGAAACACCAACTACACTATATGTTCCATTATAACCAGAATTTGCTACACCAGTTGGATTAGATGTACTAACAACATTAAGAATTTGAACCGAATTTCCAACTTTTAAGTTGTGTGGCAACTCAGTTTCAACAGTTGCATTATTACTTCCAGAATTCCAAGATGCATTTGATACAAATTTACAGTTTCTTAATTCAGTTTGGTTTGTTAATGTAAGTGATGTTGTGCCAAAATATTTTGAAGATTCTGTAGAATCAAACGTTCCAGTATCAGAAGACTCTTGAATAATATAACCATCAATAGGTGGTCTTGCTTTTTCAATTCCCGATCCTGCAGGAATAACATAACGAAGTCTATAAACAGTATCGGATATACTACGATTATCAGGTCTTCTTAAGAAGTATGCTCTAGATGTTGAAGAACCTAAAGAAGTTGTTCCAAGACCAACAATAGTATTATAAATTTGATTTTGAGTTGATGCACTAGAAACATTCACATACCATGATGTCCCATCAAATTGAACCGGATGTCCAGTATCTCCAGGATTCTTATCACTGACTCTACTTTGAATTGTTAAAGAACCACCTTTATTATTCAAAGAAAGAGATCTAAAACTAATTGCATCATTTTTAGACTGAGCTAACTTAATTTGATCAGTTCCAAGTCCAGTCTGTGATGTAATTGCAAAATAAATTTGATTGGATTCAAGACCATCAGGAAGTGACGAATCAGAACTAATTACTCTTACACTCTCACCATCGTTAAGAGTGTGTGGTTGAGTTAAGGTAATTATATTGGAAGTTATACTATTAATTCCACTACTTCTACCAACAGAAAAAGATTTGAGATAAGAAGATTGTAGCGCACTAGGTATTGATGATGGATTTTGCATCATCAATACTGAACTATATGTCTGACCACCAACAATAAGATTTAAAGTATCATCTGATTTTGCTCCAAGACGATATCCATCAATAATAGTTGAAGGTGGAGTGTCTGGATTAGTTTCGTTAAAGAGATAAAGACGAGAAGTATTTCCAATTGATACTGTTCTTGCAACATCAAAAGGTAAAAATTCAATTGAAATTTGTTGAGTCTCAAATTCTTTTGGTGGAATAACATGTGTTATATAACCAACATCATCTTTCTCAAATGAATCATTTCTAAATCCTTTAGCTACAAGAGATTTTGCTCCAAAGTTTGAGTTGGAATTTGTAATAGAATGGTCACCACCACTTTCTGCTAAGAAGTGATTTGTATATCCAATTGCAAATATAGATACTAATTGTAAGATAGAATTATTCGATGCTTTGATATGATAATTTTCATATTCAGGTTTATAAACTGCTAATGAATCGGAATGTAAGTTAGTATTAGCAGCATAAGTATAGTCACGATATCTGCCAACAGTGCTATCATACTTTAAGAATGCTTTATCATCTTTTTGCAGTCCAATACCAGTAAACTGAGCAACAACCATGGATTTAAATCCATCAGCTTTACTACCGTCCGCATGAAGACCACAAAGACCCCATACAGATCTCATTGAGACATTAAAGATATATGGAGAAGAAGATGTTACAGTATCGGATGTAAGTTTTACCGTGCCACCTGAAGGAGTGGGAAGTGGGTTGGTTGGAATATTTTGAACTTCATATTGGAAAACATCATCACCCAGTATTTCGCTTACCACATATTGTCCATTATATCCTGTTGCAGACAATCCATCAACTTGAACAGGAGTATCAACTTGAAGTCCTTCGATAGGATCATCTAATGTTACAGTAATTGTAGTCGATGGGTTTAATCCACCATCGCCAGATCGAATACTGGAAATGCCAGCAGATGCTCCCAAAGATCCAACAATACGATATTCATCCACTTTTGATTCAATATCAATACCAGCAGATGGGAAATCATTTTCAATACTTCTACCACTAGATGGTCCATATGCAATACCAATTTTTTGGTAGTACATATCAAGGTCGGTGGAGGTTGAACTATATTCTCCTAAAAATGGGTCATCAATTGATACTGGATTAACACCATCAGCATATTCAAAACAAGTTAACTTATGGTGAGAGAAATTTGGAACAAATAAGTTATTAGTATAATCCTTATAAACAACTCCATTTGGATCACCATCAAGAATAGTAAATTGCCATAAGTAACAAGAACCAGTTACTCTAAAAATGGCACCTCTTTCAATGTTTGGATTTTCAGGATCAGGTACATACTTTGGACGAATTTTAGTCTTTCTTAAATCAAGACCAACAAGTGAAGCACCTCTAGGTAAAATAACACCACCATGAATACTGTTTAATTTGTAAAGGGCGTTATTGTCAGTAGTTAAATCGAAGTTAGTGTTTAATTCAAAAGAATTAAAGTCTGCAGACTCTGTGCCATCTCTTTTCTTAAATCTTACAGTTCCTGCATTATTAAAAGGTATCCATCCAGGTCTATTATCAACAAGGTGATCACCAGGATAGAGGAGAATAGTTGTTTGTCCAAAACGATCATTATTCAATCCACGTTGATATGAAAATCTGGCTGCTTCAACTAACGCCCTTTGAATAGTCTTAAATGGACGAGTTAATGAGTTACCTTGATTCTCAATACTATCTGTAGAGTCTAAATCATTCGGATTAACATAAAGGATATTACCGCGAGCATTCTTTAGAAAATTATCTAATCTGGAGAGACCCATTTTATTAATTCTTATAGTTCCGTTATGGATTATTTATCATTAAAAAAGCATCCAAAATTTGGATGCTCAAAAGCACATAAAGTGCGTCTTTCCTTCACACGGACTTTGTTATTTTACCACTCTTCTTCTTCCCATGTCAATCTTTTTTGAAGTTGTTTATCAAACACCATCAAGTATCTATGCTTCCTACTTCGGTCCTTCCATTCACCTTCTTCACCCTTCATTTTTCCACGAGAGTGTTTAGTTCCGTCTGAATAATAGAAATCTTTTTTTCTATCTGTGAGACCGTAATACTTAAAGTTGCAAGCGCGATAAATTGTACCAGAATGGTGATCTGAATCAGCATAAGAAAGGATTGCTTTAACTTCAGTATCTTTCCGAAGTTGTCTAATCGCCTTTGACACAAACCAAGAAGTGATGTTATATTCGCATGACTGCGTACTAGGGTGGATGCAAAGTCTTGAGAGTTCAAATAATCCTTGTTGTTCATTTCTTTCAAGTCCAAATGCTCCTTTTACAATTTCGGGTACAGGCAATCCAGTAAAAATACAGACTCCTAAAGCGCCGCCAATATTCAGTGGAGAAAAGTCATTGTATTTAAATAATCCGTAATTATATCCAGACTTAAATCCTTTTGATAAGTCTTTTAGATAATGATATTGAAGTAGAAGGTCTTCTGCTTGCTTTTTAGAAACTTTATCAATATAGAAGTCAGACTTCATTAAGGTTGCTTACATTTCATCATATATTCTACAGTATTTACTACATCATTCATAGCATCACGGAGAAATGGTTGCTGCCCAGATTCTTGCTTAAGAATGGGTCTGGAATCATCAGTAAGAATCCAACGCCACTGCTTCATAGAATCACAATACCAGAGATTAATCTTCATGTTTGAAGTGCTCAAGTCGAATCCAGTTGAGAAGTGCATTGAACTCTGCTCGCTTTTCTTCACTAAAATCTGTTCCTTTGCTGAACAGATAGAAGTCAAGGGATTCAATAACGTTTTCACGGTCTTGTTGAGAAATTAATGACATTTTGGAGTTTATAGAACTCAAGCCCCCAGACGGAATTGAACCGTCCTCTCCGCTTTACAAGAGCGGTACATCGCCACTTAATGCTTTAGAGGCAGAAATTAATCAACAGGTAACATTTCTGGATTTTCTAGATCAAGTTCAAACATAAGAGGATGACATTGCTCATCAATCAAATAGAATGATGTTTTATATAAGTCCTCTGGTTCATACCTTCTTTCTTTATCTGCAATTTCTAGAATTTCTGGATCGTAAATGTAACTATCCGGAACATCATCAAATGTAAAAGAAATTCCATTTATAAAATACATAAGAACTATTTGAGATCCTTTATTATACCAAACATATCTGGTATCAATCCTGTATTTCATAGGAGTTCCTCCTACTTTTGTTTATTTAGAGAGGATTTGAATATGCTAAAGTCGCAATATTATCTTCAGAAATAGTTGACCTAACATACTGAAGAACATTCATAAATTGATCCACAGTTTCACATTCAATTACTTTTTCATTACCTTCACTAGAGTAAAGATTAAATTTACGAGATACAGTATCTACGACACACCTAGTCAGATACTCTTCTTCACTGGGAATCATAAGGATTTCAATGGATTACTCAAGTAGTATAACTGCTTTTGAGTCAGATGTCAAGTGGTTGTTCCACTTCTAGTTTTGGCACATCAGTCCTCTCTACAAAAACAAGATAGTAACAATCTACAGGAAGACCGTTAGTTTGTAAATAAATTTCATTTTCTTGTATTCTCTTTACAATTACATTTTGATTTGCACCTGTTGATGTTAAATGAACTGAAATAGTAGAAAGATCTGCTATTTCTTTCCAATAGTCTGGCAACGTAATAATGGGTATTTTAGTTCTACCTCTAATAAAAATTAAATTTTCAGGACCAAATGGAGACTCATAATTAAGAGTTGTTTTCTTTTTATATGGATGTTGTATTTTCATGATGTTAAAACAGATGAATTATCTTTTATTAATTTTAATTGTTTTTGCAACTTAGATATATCCTTTTGCAAATATCCTAAAATGTGTCTTTTCCCCCAAATATCAGTATTAGATTCGTCACGAGTTTCTCTTAAAGTATTTGACATACTAATTAAAGTATTTAATAAACTAGTGGATTTTTTAAGTTTAGTAACTGCATCTCTAGCTTCTTGAATTTTTTTATTCAATTTATTATTTAAATTATCATTATCTGGTAGTTTTTTTAAAAGATAATTTTCCATATTATCACCTACAACAGTAATAGTATCTCCTTCTTGTGCTGGTTTAATATTTGATGGTGGGAAAGAAGCATAAATTGAATACAGTGATGAAATATTACTCTGAGTAAATTT
>Ga0194116_10006164_pt1 | contig 12885 bp, 11 predicted proteins | sample TA2MahsurfametaG_4_FD_148617 | JGI IMG/M metagenome (GOLD analysis project Ga0194116, IMG submission 148617) | Freshwater microbial communities from Lake Tanganyika, Tanzania - TA2015008 Mahale S9 surface | ecosystem: Environmental > Aquatic > Freshwater > Lake | place: Tanzania: Lake... | reverse complement strand
TTCTGAGTAAATTTTAAATTTTTTTATTACATAAACTTATTAAATCAATTTTCGTTTTAATTTTTAATAAAAAATAAATGCTTTTTAAAAGTTAATCTTAGATTTTCATAAATTCCATTAAATTACCTATTTAATTAAAACAAAATGTGAATTTAAAATTAATATTAATAAATGTATTGACATTATTGATAATCTGCTCAATATATAATGATAATCCTATAATCATTTATTGAATTTTGAAAACATAGGAGTAAGTCACTGTTTAAATGATATTGTCCAAAAATTTAATATCAAAGAAAGTTATATAATAAAATCTTTTTTATTAAATAAAAAAAGAAATTATTTATACATAATCGAAAATAGCTTATATAAATTTTTCCCTGAGAAGCTTATTGATATACAATTAAACGTTTTATATTTTAAATTGAATTTTATAAAATAACAGATTTATTGATTCTCTCATGAGAGTTAAATTATTTATTGCAAATATTATTAATCTTAAATCATATTTAAGAATTTTTTAATATGAAAATGCTTATTTCTTAAATATTTGCGAAACTAATCTCATTTTTTCTGTATTTGAAAATCCTTCGATAAGCTTAATGTTTTCGTTTGCTTGCCTACATATGTCTTTTCCTTCTTCTTGCTTATAGAATTTTATTCGATTTTCAGAGCTTATTAGAAAATTATTGCTTAGAGTAAAATTATTTTCAACTATATATTTATCAAAATCAATGCTATTAAAATGATCGCCTAAATACCCTTTTATGTTCATTAAAGATATGGTTTTATGATTTTCTTTTATAAAATCAGCTTGTTGTTTTTCATAAGCTTTCAAGAAACTTTTAACTAAAATTTGATGTTCCATTGAATTAGAACCTAATAACATTTTTATTGTAGTATAATGATCTGTATAATTATTATTATATAATTTCTTAGCAATAGTCAATATTTTCGATAACTCATTTGTAGAATTATAAACTTTGAGTACCTAAAGTTTTGATTTTAAACTTTTTATATTTACTGTGTAATATTTGCATTTATTTATAGCTTCTTTATAATTCTGAGCTATCAAAAGAACTAACAAATATGAGGTAGCTGTAGCTGGTTTAACACCTTTTTGCAATTCTTCTGAAGAATATATTTGGAGTAATTTTTCTAAATAATCAAAATAATTTTCTCCTTTATTTATAGCATTATTCAAATCTTTTAATAATCCCATTTTAATTTTCGATTGATTAATAGCATCCATTTTCAATTTTTATTAATAAATAGGTAATCTTATTAAAGTTTATTTTTAAAGATAGAAAAATCAACAACTTATAATTAAATGATACAAATTAAGAAATGATATTATAATAAATGAATTTGCTTTAATAATAACAATTTTTAGTAAAAATGGATCTTTCCAAAAAGAAAATAAACATTCAAAACAGCTTTGATAATGAATTCAGAAGATTTCAAAATGATTTAAATAAGGAAATGAATGTTGAAAAAAGGATAAAAAAATTGCTTCAAAAAAGCAATAGAAATGTAAGAGATTGTATATTAACAGGAGAAATTATAATAAAAATGAATGAAACTCTAAAACCGAAATTAAGTATTTTTAAATTAACTAAATGAATTATACTCATATTCATATTAAATACATATAATTATCATTTAGCGAATAAAGAAGAAAATAAAAATAATTACAATGATAATTTAATACTTATTCAAAATACAAGTTTTAACATTCCAACAAATAATATTCAAATGAATACTAATAGTGAAAAATCTATTATTAATCAATTAAACAATAATAATTCGATTATTAATTTAAAAAATTTAAATCATCCGAGTAATTCGAGCACAATTAAAATTTCACAAGGAGTTGCGGATTTAAGCTCGAATTTAAATGGTAGTAACTTAATTAATAATTTAAATTCAATCTTAATTAAAAATCATAATCAAAATCAAACCAATAATAAAGATGTTAATGCTATTGATAAATTAATTTCGAATACAAATAAAAATAAAGCTTCAAATAAAAACGATAATTTAGACTTAAAAAAAAATTCTATTATTATTACTAATTTGCCTAATAAAATAGAAAATAATCATCAAAATAATATTGTCATAAGTGAAATAAACGAAAATCCAAATGATAAAGTTTTGGTGAGGAATCTATTCAAAGAATATAAAATAAAAAATACAAACGACAAAAAAAAATTAATTGTAATTAAATAACTTAAAAACGACTTTTTAAAAAATCTTGATTTTTGAATAAATACTTTAAAAAAAGAATTTTAAACATTTATTATAAATAAAATTTGAATTGTTTTACTTAAAATTTAGGAAGATAAATTAAATCAAATAGATAAACAGATCAAGTTTTTGGATGATCAAATAAATCAGCCTAAAAACACTTTTTCTCCAAAGCTATTTTCATCCAAGCTTTTAATTAACTCAATAGTAAATCCTAAAAAGCCAAGAACATTGAAATTATCAGATGATGTTGTAAGATATTTATTCTAAATTTTATCATAATTAGGAAAGAAAACAAAAAGAGATAGATGCGAAAGTTTTCATAGAAAAATTAAATAAAGCAAAATGGCAAAGGCTTGTGAAAGAAGAAGAAAAAAAGAAAAAATTTGAGCAAAAATTTGTGCAAATGATTAATGATGATGATAAAAATAATAAAAAAAAAGTCGCAATGAAAATTCATAAAATCCAGAATTATATTTCTTCAAATTTTCCAGAAGTAGAAGGAAATTTGTTAAAAAATGAATCATTAATAGTCAATATAAATAATGAAGTTTTCAAATCAATAAACAATCTTAATATCATAGGCCAGAATACTAATATTCCACAAAACACAAAAAGTAAAATTTTTATAGAGATTATTTATTTATTTTTTGATGGAAAAATTCAGATTGGAGATTCATTCAATTATAATAATATTTTTCATTCTCATATTTAATAGGATTTCTGTCAAAAGAAGAATATATAGAAGATAATATCATATACAAATTGCCAAACAAAGAAATCAATCAAAAGAACAAAAATAATTTTAATACCGGAATTCGTCCAGTGAACTCAATGAATCAAAATATAAAAAAAAATAGAATTCCATCTGCTTTTAAAGTGAATTTCCAAGATGAAAGAGCCAAGATAATAAAAGTTTCGAATGAACTGAATTTAGATGAATTTGAAGAAAATTCCTTTATAGATATTCCGAAATCAAATAATTATAGGGTTAAAAATATTGAAAAAACTTCTCCACAAAAAATAATTCAAAATTATGAAAATAATTATGTAAACTCCAGTAATCAAAAAATGCTTAATAATCGCTCAAATAATAAAGCTTTTTATTCAGATGATTATATCGAGGAAGAAAAAAATAGTCAAAAAAATATTGAACAAATAATTTTAAATAGAGCGAAAAATAGCAAAAATTATATTAGCAAAAATAAAAACTTCTTACATTATTTAAACAATTCAAACAATAACATAATAGATTTGAATTATTATAATAATAATGATCTTATTTTACCTTCAACTTCTGAAATGATCAGGATTCCTAATGAAGAAAATGAAGTTTCAATTTCAAGGAATAATTACCAAAATAGAAACATGACAAAGAATGCCAAAAGAGATAGCTATCCTTCTCCTGAAAAATATAACATTAGCAATTACGACAAAATTCTTAATAACCCTCTATATGACATGAACCAAGATAAAATAATAAATTTAGTAAATATACAAAAGCATAAGGATTCTTATTCACCAACACATAATAAATTACAAGCCAATAACAATGTAAATTATAATAATAATGCTTCCATTTCCAAAATATCCAAAAGGCCCAGTAGTATACTGTTACCAAATATTAACATAAGTAGAAGCAGAAATGATTTATCTATGAATAAAAGACATACTAGTATGATAAAATCAAATTCAAACAATGAGAGTTCAATCGATAATAGTGGAGGACAGAGTTATAGAAAAAAAAGTCCTTATTATTTCAATAATCCAAAATTAAATAGACTAATGGAAGAACGAAATCATAATATAAGCATAAGTCAGAAATTGAAAAATTTAGCTAATTTAGAAGAGTCACAAGTAAAAAAGTACAATCATTCGAGAATAATACAAAATACAAGGCATAATATTTCACTTGATGATGTGGAAGATTTTGAAATTCTGTAAAATACAATTGATTCCTTTTTTTTATTTTATATTCTTATTATTTATCTAAATTTTCAATCCAAAATTCATTAAATTAAATAAATTTCATTTAACAATATTAATTCTAGAAAAAATCTTGATGAATGAAAGTTTGAGAAAAAAGAACATTTTTCGGAGCTTCTATAATAGATAATATTTATCAAACCTAAAATTAAAAAGGAGTTTTGTATATTAAAATTTTTTTAAAAGGAATGTTTAAATTTCTTGACTGTATGAAGTAATTTTAAAGGACTTATAAACTATAATTTAGCCTATGATCTTTTTAAATAGTGTTGGTTTTGAGAGATAAAGCTATAAAAATAATAATTATCACAAGTTTTAGATAATATAAAAGTCTATAAAAAATTTTTTCTAAATTGTAAAATTTATAAAAAAATCTGAATTTCTCATTAATATAGTTTAAATTTATTAAATTTATAATGTAACTTATATTTTATTATTTTATAATCTCTTTATAATTTACACTCCTCTTTTCTTATGAATGTATAAAAAAGTACTCAATTTAAAAGACAAATAATTTAATTTATTTATTTAAAAGAAAATTTTTTTGTATTTCTAAATTCAAGATAATCTTTAAGGTTTATATATTTCCCGATTATAAAATCATAAATAATTTCACTTTTTATAAATTATATAAATAAAACATAATCAAAATGATTAATAAAAATGTATAAAAAATACAGTAACACATAAAATTAAAAAAATAAAATAAATTTCATTAAAAAATTAATTTGTAAATTTCAGAAATATTAATTTATCAACCCCAAAAACACTTAAATAAAAAAATCCGAAATTATTAAAAACAAGATTAAATGGAAGCGTTATATAAACTAATAAACCTTAATTATATAAACATATCCCGCTTTGCTTTCCAATTACATCCTGAAGGCCATAGATTATTCCAAGATTTAGATGAATTAATCATTCAAAAAGATAGCTTTACTGAGTATATTAAATTTGAATATTCAACAGCAATAATTTTTAACATAATTGTGTCTATTCCTTCTATGATGTTTTTATACATTAACTTTGGAAATTTATGCTACTGTGATTGGTTTTCAACTTTATGGTTATTTGTTGTTTCTTTGATAAAACTCATTGAAATAATTCCTAAAGCTATTATCATTTATCAAACAGTTAGAATCTCAAATAACAGTAATGATGAATTGGTGGCCAGCCGAAGACTAATGTACTTGACAAGATCAAATTTATTCTTTTTCAATACTATTCTGGGCTACATGCTTTTGATAAATTATAGCATATACTTCCTCTTTATACGTAAATCAAATATTTGTGAAAATGCACCGCAATTCCATTTTATAATTAATTGGCTAATATTTGCTTTTTTCCTTAGACTTATTATATCTTTTGTCAACTACTTTTTGCACTTTAAATATGGAGTAAATGAAGCCGATATTGAACAAACTAATTTCTATAAATCTTGTAATAATAGAGTAAGTAAAGATGTTCTTGATATGATAGAAATAGTCCAACTCACTAAAAAAAACTTGGCAGAAGTAGTAACTGTTTCTGAAAACAATGAAACTGATTTATGCTGTATTTGTATGCTTCAATTTGAAATAGGAGAAAATGTTAAAGCTTTACCTTGTAATAAAAAACACGTATTTCATGATAAATGCATTGATAAATGGCTCTCACATAATAAAGCTTGCCCTACTTGCAGAACTGAGATCAATAAAAAGCTTTTAAATAGAAATAAGTTCTATTGAGAAATTATTTCTTATTTTTTTATAGAGGTGACTTATTGAAATATAATCTTTGATTAATAAAAGAAAGTCTAAGATTAAAATATTAATGATAAAGAGTAAATTTTATAAATTTAATTAAGATTTGAAATGTATCATTCGAAATTTTATTGATGAAAAAATAATCTAAATATTCTTCTAATTTAAGATATCTCTTTGTACAAAATGGTTAACTTTAAATAATTGGAAAGAATAAAGTGGGATTTATTTATAAGGTAATGGGTATGTAATAATTTAGCGATTAAAAACTGTTTCTAATACTAATTTATTATAAAACTGTTCTCTTACGATTAGAATAATATTTTACTAGTATGAATTTAAATAATTACAAATTATATATCGGAATTTTTTTAAAAAATTGATTTTTTATTTTGATTTATAATTTCTTATTATCGTTGAAAACTTGAATAATCGTTCTAACTATAAAGATTTTTTAATTGAAATTTCAGCATTTTTAGATTAAATTAAATTATTTATTTAATTTAATAAAGTCACAAAATTTTATTAAATAAGAAATTTTATTTGTAAATAGTGAATTTGATTAAACTGTCAAACATAATAATTATACATTCAAATTTAATTTATATAAAAATTACACAATTTGTCTTCAATTATATTTACTTATGAAAATCTATATATTTTGAAAAAATCTGTAAAAATATAAATTTAAAAGAAGAATTTTGTATCTTAAAATGCAGAAAGTATATTCCCAAAATAACAATGAAGAAGTGAATTTTGAAGAGAAACCAAAAAGTAAAGAAAATCAAGGAGAACAAGAAAATAAACCCAAAATTGATGAAAAGAAGCAAACTCAACTTTCAACAGATATGGATACACCTTATAATATGGAAGAAGCAAGCAGAACTCTTAAAACTTGGGGTAATAATGACAAAAAAACTGGCGATTATTGTAGTAATAAAGAAGATGAAGCGAATTTAAGTCAAGATAAAAAAATCATTCAAAAAGTAAATCATCTTCCTAATCAATTAATAAAAACAGAGGGAAACAAACAAGAAATTACCTTTGTTCAGAATAATCAAAATCAGATTGATAAAAAGCAACGTAAGAGAATAAAAACTCCAAATTTTGTTAAAACAATACAATATCGAACCAATTTCCCAGCTATTTATGTTATTCTTTCTATAATGTCATGTGGGTTATTTGTCTTTTTTGGAAGCTATGAAATTTTATTAACTAATCTAATTGGGTTTGTTTTTCCTATGTATTGGACAATCAGAGGATTAAATAAAGATTTTATAAGTAAGGAAGATGAAAAGCAATGGTATACTTATTGGTTTATTTATTTGAGCATGCTGCCATTTGATATGCTTTTTGGTTGGTTTTTAAAACATTTTCCTTTATTTTACTTCGGTAAGTATTTACTTTTATGCTGGTTGTTTTTACCTAATTATAATGGATCTGAGTACATACATGAAACTTTTATTAAAAAGAAATTTCCTGAGTTTGATTTAGTTAAAAAAATTGATGATGCTGCTGATAGAATTAGAAAGCAGTTCAATGATTTCACAAAAAGGATAAGAAATAAAATTCTAGGTTCGAAAGGTTTCGAAACAGAAAAAATAAAGAAAAGAAAAGCGAAAGAAGAAGAAAATTATGTAAACAATGAAAATAAAAGATATATTGATTTAAAAGAGGAGGAGAAAATTAACGATAAAACCAACAACGGAGATGATTTTAATAAACAAAATAATATGATAGAATCATCACAAGTTAATAAGAATAAGGATAATAAAGATTCTAAAGTAAAGAAAAATGATCAATATGAATCAAATCAACCCCAATCAGAAAAAGAAAATAAAAAATTTACTGAAAAAGGCAAAGATAAAATTAAAGAAAAAGATATGAATATTAATGAAAAATTAACAAAAGAAAACACAAATACTGATAATTTAGAAATAAACAAAGAAAAAGATAAAGAAAACTTGAATAGAGAAGACAATAATTATTTCTTCTCAAGCAACGCTAATAAACCCAAAGAAGCATATGATAAACTGATTTCGCATATACATGAATTAAAAAATAAGAGCGGAAAAGCAAAAGATATAATCAATTCAACAGTAGAAAAAATTTGGAAGAGAATTCATGAAGAATCCTTTTTGAAAAAAGGCAACCAAGAAAAAAAATTATTTGAAAGTGAAGAAGAAAAAAGAAGATATGAAGAGCAGATGAGAGAAAGGCATGCTAATGAATCTGAGAAATTCAGTATCCCAATAAACAGAGCATTTCCAGTTGAAGAACAAGAAACAAGAAATTTCTTTGAAAAAAATGAAAAAGAATCTAATACAAAAAATAAACAAAACATAAACGAAGAAAAAGAGGATAAAAAGAATATTAAAAACGAAAAGCCTTTGCAAAGTGGTTCAAAAGATGTTGGATTAGAAAAAAATCTTGAAAAAGATTATCCAAATAAAAATGAAAATTTTAAAGTTAAGGAGGGAAAGAGAATTCCTGGACTTGACATAAGTGAAATGAATAAGAATTATAATGAAAATAAGGAAAATATTCGAAGTGAAAATGTACAAAGAGATTTCCAAAAAAAAAACGATGCTCATGCTGCAAGTGTATTTGAAAAGGAAAGCGATAAAAAGAGCGAACAGAAAAATTTCTCAGAAAATAAAGAAAACAAAAAATATGCAAAATATTAGAACATGTCCTTTAGAAAATTATTTAAGAAATATAAACAAAGAATTATAGAAAGAGGAATATTTTAAAACAATTAACAACTTAATTATTCTTATTTGAAACAAATTAGAATTAAACTTATTTTTCTAATTTTTAATTAATTGATAAATCAATGTAAATAATAGAATATTTAATAATTTATAAATTGAATTACAACAAAAAAATATAAATTTAAATTAAACTAAATATTTAAATGAATCTCAAATGTAAAATTATTCGATTTTAATTAACTTAATAAGAAATTTATAAATATTTATAAATATACATTATACCTATGAAAAAGATTCGAATAAATTTTTCAAGCTTACAAAAATAAATAAAATAACTTTTTACCATTATACTAATTACTGCAATTAATAAGCATTTAGAACTCATCTGCCCAATTTTTATCAAAGTCTATAGGTTCTTCTTCATCTAAAGTTGACAGGTATTTATTTTCTGCTTTTTCATTCTAAAAAATTTATTAATTAAAGTTATTTATTTGATAAATTTTTTTAAATTAAATTTACTCGTAAAACATTTTCAAATGGATTTAGATGGCTAGTTAAATATTTCGAATAATCATCACATTCTGGAATATAAGGAGGTTTTATTTTGAAATCAAGTAAATCTTCCCAATTGAAATCTGATAAAAAATTCGAATTTTTTAATTTACTAAAGCTGCAAATTCTTTTATTTACTTTTTTGTTTAAAACTAGTTTTATAAAAGAATTCAAACCAGAATTTTTATTTGCATCATCAGGAAAACGTAAATCCCTAAAAATTAAAATTTATTAATCTAAAAAATTAAAGAAGCGCAAATGTTAAATATATATAAAAATATTGAAAATATATATTTTTTACTTATGCAGAATCTCTTTATAAACTTCCAAGATATCTGTTGCACTATTCCCATATGGGTATGATCCATAATAAATTTCATACATGCATATACCAATTGACCAATAATCAGAAGTCAATGAATATCCTTTTCCTATAAGAACCTCTGGCGCTATGTAGTGAGGGGTCCCTATAATTGTTTGCGTGAAATCTTTAATCATTTTTGCAGTTCCGAAATCAATCAGTTTCATATACCCATTTCTATCTACCATAATATTAGAAGGTTTTAAATCTCTGTGTGCAATATTTTTCTTATGCAAATAATCAATTATAAATAAAAGAGAAGCAATATAAAATTTGGTTTCGAAAGTATTCCTTAGATACTTCCTATCAGTTAAATATTCATCTAAATTTTTTCCATTGATGAATTCAATCAAAAAAAAGCAATAAGAATCATTTTTTAGGGATTTGACATATTTTAAAATGAATGGATGGTCAAGTGCTTGCATGATCTTTTTCTCAGCAACAAAGTATTTTGCTAAAATCTTTTGCTTATCTGCAGCTTTACGGGATACTGCTTTAATCGCATAAATATCTTTTTTATTGTGGACTAGAGAAACATTCCCGAATTTTCCTTTTCCTAGGAATTTGATATAGTATAATTCATTTAATAATATTGAAGTGTCTTGTAAATATATTTTCCTTCTTATATAATCCAAGATGCTTTGATCAATTATTGACAAAAAGTCTTCTTTTGTAAGAATGTAGCAAATTGCTTCCTCAACTGAAGAGACAGAAGCTGTACGGTTTTCTTTATTGAGAAGTGAAATTTCACCAAAATAATTTCCTTTTTCAAGTTCTCTAATCGTTTTGTCGTCACGGAATATTCGAACCCTGCCTTTATTTATGAGGAAAAATCTATCACCTAAAGTCCCTTCTTTTACTATTAAATCATTTGGAGCATATTTTTCTTTCTTCATCAGCTTGCTTAGAGCAATCAACTTTTGTTCGGATAGATTTTTAAAAATATAAATTTTTCGAAGTTTGTTTAATCTTTTATAAATGTTTAAAATTTTATTCGAAGAAGAAATGTTAAGGTTTTTAACTAAGTTTTCCCAATTACACTCAAGAGCAATGCAGTCTGGTTGAGCAATTAAAGCTTCATTTAAGCTAAAAGTTTATCTTAATTTTATAAATATATTTTTGCTTGAAAAATTGTTAATTTTCAATTGAATTAAGTATTTATTAAAAAGGATATATATATTTTTTTTGTTACACTAAATTATTGTTTATCAATTCGTCTCCATACATTATGCCTCTCGAAGCAACTATCTCAGAAGTTTTTTCCTAATAATAAATATAAAGCTTTTATATAAAGAGAAATGAAGAAATTATTTTCTTTAGTTTTAAGAATAATTTTAATTACAAAAAAAAAGTATTTAAAAAAAAATCTTATTAATACATTTATTATGTTCCCTTCAATCAATATAACTATCTTCTTATTTTTGATTCCTTTTTGATAAATTATTTCTTGGTTTTTATAAGTCCTTAATTCAAAATACTCAAACATCCGTTCAAACTGATTTTCATTGAAAATTTCAGAAAAAAATTTGTTTTTTAATAAGCATTCTTTAAATATAGAAAATAAGATTGTCTCTTTATAAGTAGATCCAAGTGCTTCCATTAACGTGCTTTTGGAAAATTCATAACAAGTTGTTTTCCCGATTGATATAACATCTAGTGACCTTTTACACTCAATCAAAATAGAATTATGGCCAAAGAAGTCCTTAGAATAAAGTTTTCTTATTTCATTATTCCTAAATCGACAACTGACTATTCCATCTTTAATTATATACATTCTGTCTCCTGCAGCTCCTTCGGTGATTATTTTTTCTTGATCATCAAATTCAACTAATTCTATCAATTTTGCTAAATTTGTTTTTTGAATGTTATCTAAACTTCTAATCATAGGAATCATATCTATGAAAAAAAGTTTCTCTTTTAGTTTATTCTGATTTATGCTTTTTACCAAGTCTCTGAAAACGTGTCCATCTAGAACAAATAGTTCAACTTCAGTTAAACATTTTACCGTTCCAGTTCTCTTACATTTCTGAAGCAACGCTAATTCTCCAAAGCAATCCCACTCTTTAAAAAGTTTTTTTCTTTCGCCTTTAATAAGTAGTTCTAAAATCCCGCTTTTTACAATATAGAAGTATTTTCCATCATCATTCTCTTGGAAAAGGATTCTTCCTTTTTCCATTAAAAATTCGAATAAATCTTTGAGGATCATTTGCCTTTTGAGAATCATTAAACATTTAAATATAAGAGAGGTAAATTCAATATATTGATTTGGATTAATTAAAAAACCTGAAAAAATAGTAATCATAGAAGAATTAAAAAAAATTGAATTTGAAAAAATTTATGTTTAATTTAATTTGAATCGACTAGAAATAAATCTTTTATAATTAATCTATTTACATAATGTCTTCATTTAAGTCTTGAAACATAAAATGATTTGTTAATGCAGTTCTCAATTTTATTTCCTCCTGATAAGAGATTTCTCTTTCGAAATATTGAATATCATTTGGATTTTCATTTAAATCTTTTTTCGCTAAAACTCCATCGTTTTCTTTTATGGTAATAAAATTTCCTGTTTGTTTTGCACTATTTTGTAATTCAGATATATTAATATCTACATTAATAAAGGATTTATCTGGTATTAATTTATCTAATGGATGGTGGGGATATTTCTTTAAAAAACTGGAAAATTTAACTTCTGGATTTAAGCCTTTTGATTTGATAGTTCTGACTTTTATTAAGTTTCTTTTCTTTTAATTGAAAATTCAAATTTTTATTGAATAATTAAATTTTACTTCTAAAACGGTGTCTTTAATACAATTGTCTACATGCACATCACAACCTGATGTTCTTTGATCTATATAATTTCTTATTAAAAATAATACCTGATCTATAAATACATGCTCCCATTTTTTATTTAAATTTGAGTTTAAAAAAATAATGGCTTAATAAATTCAGTACAGAAAACCCTTTTTAATTATTTTTAAAACAAACACCCATTAATTAATTATAAAAATTAATAGGCTTATGTATGAGCCATTAAAGCAATTAAAAAAGAATATTTATCTGGGAAAAATATTTGTTTTCGTTTTTAAACCTTTTAAAAATTCAAGATTATTTATCATAATCTGGAAAATAAATAGAAGTATTAATAAAATTAATTGTCAAAAAATAAAAATCAAAATTTTCTTTAGCTAACTAATTATTTTTATACTTTTCAATAGTTATTATTTTGGGGATTGGGGATTGGGGATTGGGGATTGTGGATTTGGTATTGGGGTTTGGGGCC
>Ga0194116_10006163_pt1 | contig 12886 bp, 12 predicted proteins | sample TA2MahsurfametaG_4_FD_148617 | JGI IMG/M metagenome (GOLD analysis project Ga0194116, IMG submission 148617) | Freshwater microbial communities from Lake Tanganyika, Tanzania - TA2015008 Mahale S9 surface | ecosystem: Environmental > Aquatic > Freshwater > Lake | place: Tanzania: Lake... | reverse complement strand
CCGGTGCCGGCCCGCCCAGCATCGTCACGCTGCGCTGGTTGTTGTAGCGGGTGAGGTATTGCGGACCGAGCACGGCCTCGACGTCGGCGACCACGCGCAGCGGCACCATGTCGCCGGAGCGGTTGCGCACGTGGATGCGGAAGATGTCCGGCACCTCGTCGCGCTCCTCCACCTCGCCCTGGAGCATCACCGACCAGGTGCGATCGAACAGGTTGAAGTCGTTGACGTAGTAGCCGCCGAGCATCGCCTGCATCGCCTGGAAGACGTCGCTGACCTGGATGCCGAGCGCCTGCAGCTTCTCGCGGTCGAGGTCGAGGCGCAGCTGCGGCGCGGAGGCCGAGAAGGTGGAGAAGACACCGCGAAGGTAGGGGACCTGGGCCGCGCCGAACATCATCGCGCGCGTGACCGCCGCGTGGTCCTCGACCTTTCCGCCGGAGAGGTCGTTGAGCTGGTACTCGAAGCCGGACCCGGTGCCGAGGCCCATGATCGGCGGCAGGTTGACCGGAAGGATGTTGGCCGCCGGCACGCCGGCAGCCATGCGGCGCACCGAGTCTATCGCGGCGAAGACGCTCTCCTCGGCCCCGCGGCGCTCCTCGAAGTCCTTCATCGACACGATCATGAAGGCCGCGTTGGACAGCGCCAGGGAGTTGAAGAAGCTGAAGCCGGGCACGGCGACGACCTGCCTGACGCCGGGCAGCACGGCGATTGCCTTCTCCATCTGCTCCACGACCTGGAGCGTGCGGTTCGCCGAGGCGCCGTCGGGCAGCTGGATCTCGACGAAGAACGCGCCCTGGTCCTCCTCGGGCAGGAAGCCGCCGGGCGTCGTCCTGAACAGGATCCCCGTGCCCGCGCCCGCCGCCGCCACGGCGACCAGCGACAGCACGGCGACGCGCACCAGCCGCCGCACCGCGGCGACGTAGCCGTCGCGCGCGTGGTCGATGCCGCGCATGATCCCGCCGATGATCCGGTTGCGGCCGTGGCCGCGGCGCAGGACGAGCGCGCAGAGCGCGGGCGAGAGCGACAGCGCGTTGACCGCCGAGATCAGCATCGAGACCGAGACGACGACCGCGAATTGCTGGAAGAGCTGGCCGGTGATGCCGGGGATGAAGCCCACCGGCACGAAGACCGAGAGCAGCACGAGCGTGATGGCGAGGATCGGCGCGGTGATCTTGGCCATGGCGCGCTTGGTGGCGTCGGCGACCGAGACATCCGGGTCGTGCTCGAGTTCGTGCTCCACCGCCTCGACCACGACGATGGCGTCGTCGACCACGATGCCGATGGCGAGCACGACCGCGAAGAGCGAGACCGTGTTGGCGGTGAAGCCCAGCGCCAGCAGGGCCGCGAACGTGCCGACCAGCGCCACCGGCACGGCGATCGTCGGCACGAGCGTGGCGCGCAGGCTGCCGAGGAAGAGGAACACGACGAGGACCACGAGCACGAAGGCCTCGAGCAGCGTGTGGATGACCTCGGCCACCGTGTCGCTGACGAACTTCGTGGAGTCGTAGAGGACGGTCTGCGCCACGTCGTCGGGGAAGCGCGCCTCGAGCCCGGCCAGCGCCTTGCGGATCGCGGCGGCGGTGGCGATCGCGTTGGCGCCGGGGGCCTGGTAGATCGCGATCGTGGCGGCGGGCTTGCCGTTGTAGCGCGAGTAGGAATCGCTGTTCCTCGCCCCGAGCTCGAGCCGCGCGACGTCCTTGAGGCGCACGATCGCGCCGTCCGGCGAGGCGCGCACGACGATGTCCTCGAACTCGGCGACGGTGACGAGCCGGCCCTGCGCCTGGATCGAGAGCTGGAACTGCTGGTCGTCGCCGATGGGCTGGGCGCCGATGCGGCCGACCGCGGCCTGCACGTTCTGGCTGCGGATCGCCGCGACGAGGTCCGCGGTGGTCATGCCGTAGGCGACCAGCCTGTCGCCGCGGACCCAGACGCGCAGCGCGTATTCGAGCGCGCCGAAGAGGTTCGCGGAACCCACGCCCGGCACGCGGGCGAGCGTGTCGATCACGCTGATCGTCGCGTAGTTGGACAGGAAGAGGGCGTCGCGCGATCCGCCCGGGGAGTGCACGACGACCGCCTGCAGCAGCGCGGAGGACCGCTTCTGGACGTTGATGCCCGCGCGGTTGACCTCCTCGGGCAGCTTGGCCGAGGCCAGCTGCACGCGGTTGAGCACGTTGACGGCGTTGAGGTCGGGGTTCGAGCCGACGGCGAAGGTGACCGTGAGCGAGTAGCTGCCGTCGTTGCCCGAGACGCTCTTCATGTAGAGCATCCGGTCGACGCCGTTGACCTGGGACTCGATGGGCTGCGCCACCGTCGCCTCGACGACGGCGGCGCCGGCGCCGGGATAGGACGTCGTCACGCTGACCTGCGGCGGCACGATGTCCGGGAATTGCGCGACCGGGATCGCCGCCATCGCCAGCAGGCCGGCGATGGTGATGACGATCGAGATGACGCAGGCCAGCCGCGGCCTGTCGACGAAGATCGCGGAGATCATGGCGCGCGCCGGGTCGCGGGGCGCGTCAGCCGCGCGGGCCGGGGGGCGCGTCGGTGGCGACCACCGGCTGGCCCGGGCGCACGCGCTGGATGCCCTGCACCACGACGCGGTCTCCCTCCGCGATGCCGTCTAGGACGGCGGCATAGCCCGCGCGCGCGGCGCCGAGCTTCACGCGCCGGACCTGCGCCTTGCTCTCGCGGTCGACGACGAGCACGAAGGCGCCTGCCTGGTCGAGCTGGAGCGAGGCCTGCGGGATCATCAGCGCGCGCTCGGGGCGCTCGCCCTCGACGACGACGCGCACGGTCTGCCCGTCGATCAGCTCGGCGCGCGGGTTCGGCAGCCTGGCGCGCACGAGCACGGTGTCGGTGTTGCGATCCGCCTGGACGTCGGCGAAGTCGATGCGCCCCGGCTCGGGATAGAGGCTTCCGTCGGCCATCCTGACGCGCACGACGAGGCCCGCGGCGCCGTTCGCGCCGGCCTTGCGCTGCGCCTCGAGCAGCTCCCGCGCGGAGACCGGGAAGGCGACGTGGACGGGGTCCTGGCTCACGATCGTCGCCAGCACGCCGGAGGCCGGGTTGACGAGGTTGCCCTGGGTCAGCGCGGCCTCGCCGATGCGCCCCGCGATCGGGGCGACGATCCGCGTGTAGCCGAGCGCAAGCTCGGCCTGGCGCTGCGCGGCGCGCGCCGCCAGCACCTGCGCGCGCGCGCGCGCGCCTCGTCGGCGACACGCTGGTCGACGGTCGACTGCGCGATGTTCTGGTTGCGCGACAGCTCGCGCGCGCGCTGCAACTGCGACGTCGCGTCCGCGAGCGTGGCCTCCGCCTTCGCGACCTCCGACCGGGCGAGGTCGAGCGACGCCTCGAACTGGTCGGGCTCGATCGCGAAGAGCAGGTCGCCGGCGGCGACCATCGCGCCCTCGACGAAGCGGCGCTCGCGCAGCACGCCCTCGATCCGCGCCCGCAGCTCCACCCGCTCGAGCGCGCGCACGCGCCCGACGAACTCGCGCTGCTGGGTGAGGTCGCGCAGTTCGGCCCTCGCGACCACCACCGCGGGGGCCTGGCCCTGGCCGGGCACCTGCGCCGCGGCCGGCAGCGCGGCCGACCAGAGGCCGGCCGCGGCGATCGCGGCGCGCGCCACGGAGATGCGTAGGACACCCATGCGTTACCCTCCCTATGCCGGGCGGCGTGGAGGCCGCCGGCCGCGTCAGCCCTTCGCGGGCTCGGATGCCTCGGCCTGCTGCGTCGTGCTCGCCTTCTCGACGATGCGCGCGCTCTTGCCGCGGCGACCGCGCAGATAATAGAGCTTCGCGCGACGCACGTCGCCGCGGCGGATCACCTCGATCGAGTCGATGCGCGGGCTGTAGAGCGGGAAGACGCGCTCGACGCCCTCGCCGAACGAGATCTTGCGCACGGTGAAGTTCGACGACATGCCCGCGCTCTTGCGCGCGATGCAGACGCCCTCGTAGGCCTGGACGCGCTCGCGCGTGCCCTCGATGACCTTCACATTGACGCGAAGCGTGTCGCCCGGGCCGAATTCCGGCAGCGTGCGGCCGAGCTTCTCGATCTGCTCCTTCTCGAAGTTCTGCAGCGTGTTCATGGAGTGGTTTCCTTTCCTGCTGTCGTGTTCCAGGCCGCGCGGCCGCCCCTTGCGGCGCGCGCGACGTAGTGGGTCCAGAGATCCGGCCGGCGTTCGCGCGTCAGGCGCTCGGCCTCGGCGCGGCGCCAGGCGCGGATCTTCTCGTGGTGGCCGGAGACGAGCACCTCCGGGACGGAGCGCCCGGCCCAGACGGCCGGCCGCGTGTAGTGGGGATATTCGAGCAGCCCGTCGGCGAAGCTCTCCTCGCCCGCGGAGAGCGCCTCGCCCATCACGCCGGGCAGGAGGCGCACGCAGGCGTCGACGAGCGCGATCGCGGCCGGCTCGCCGCCGGAGAGCACGAAGTCGCCGAGGCTGAGTTCCTCGATGCCGCGCGCGTCGAGCACGCGCTGGTCGACGCCCTCGAAGCGGCCGCAGAGCAGCGTCGCGCCCGGGCCGGCGGCCAGTTCGCGCACCAGCGCCTGGTCGATGCGGCGACCGCGCGGGCTCATGTAGAAGGCCGGAAGCGCGGACGGCGCCGCGGCGAGCGCGGCATCGACAACGTCCGGGCGCATGACCATGCCCGGGCCGCCGCCGCAGGGCGTGTCGTCGACGCTGCGATGCCTGTCGGTCGCGAAGGAACGGATGTCGGAGACCTCAAGCCGCCAGTCGCCGCGCGCGGCGGCGCGGCCGGCCAGCGAATGGCCGAGCGGGCCGGGGAACATCTCCGGGAGGATGGTGAGGACATGCGCGGTCCAGGTCATGGCTGGCCCGGCTCCTCGCCGCGCGCCTCGACCTCGGCCGGCGGGTCGACGACGACCCGCCCGGCCTCGACGTCCACCGCGCCGACCATCGGCGCGGCGAAGGGCAGGAGCAGCGACTCCTGGCCAGGGCGCTCGATCTCCAGCACGTCGCCGGCGCCATAGTTCACCACGCGCGCCACGCGCCCGACCTCGTCGCCCGCCGCGGTCACCGCGCGGAGCCCGACGAGGTCGGCGATGTAGACCTCGCCGCGGCGCGGCCTCGGCAGCTTCGCGCGCGGCACGAAGAGCTCGACGCCCTTCAGCGCCTCGGCGGCGTCGCGCGTGTCGACGCCCTCGATGCGCGCGATGGCGAGCCCGCGCGCCGCGCCGCGCACCTGCAGGGCGAAGCTGCGCGCGCCGGACGCGTCCGTGAGCGCGCCATAGCGCGCGAGCGCGCGGGGATCCGAGGTGAAGGCCTTCACCTTCACCTCGCCCCGCACGCCATGCGCGCCCGTGACGACGCCCAGCATGACCCGGCGCTCGCTCAACCTGCCGCTCCGCCCGCGTCCCGGCTCAGGCCTGGGCCGCTTCCGCCGCCTTGGCGGCGGCCTCGGCGGCGGCCTTGATGCGCTCCTGGGCCTTCGCCTTGGGCGCGGACTTCTTCGGCGTCTCGTGGATGACGGGCTTCGGGCCCAGCGAGGCCTGGTGCAGGAACAGCGCCACGCGGTCCGACGGGGTCGCGCCCTTGGACAGCCAGTGCCTGATGCGATCGACGTCGAGCACGACGCGGTCCTTGTGGCCCTTCTCGAGCATCGGGTTGTACGAGCCCACGCGCTCGACGAAGGCGCCGTCGCGCGCCTTGCGGCTGTCGGCGATCACGATCTTGTAGAACGGGCGGTGCTTGGTCCCTGCGCGGGACATGCGGATCTTGAGGGCCATCTGTCGTCTTCGTCCTTCTTCGTTGGGTTGTGCGTGGATGGTTGCGATGGTGTGGACTGGCCGCGCGCGTCAGCGGCGGAAGAGGTTGGAGATGCCGGTCCGCATCAGGCCCTTCTGCCCGAGCTTCGAGACCTGCTTCATCATCCGGCTCATCTCCATGTACTGCTTCACGAGCCGGTTCACGTCCTCGACGCTGGTGCCCGAGCCGGCCGCGATGCGGCGGCGGCGATTGGCGTTGAGGAGCTTCACGTCGCCGCGCTCGGCCTTCGTCATCGAGCCGATGATCGCCTCCTGGCGGCGGATCATGCGGTCGTCGACCTTCGCGCCGTCGAGCTGCGCCTTCACCTTCTGGACCCCCGGCAGCATGCCCATGACGCCGCCGAGGCCGCCCATGCGGCGCAGCTGGCGCAGCTGGCCCGCCATGTCCTCGAGGTCGAACTCGCCCTTCTGGACCTTGCGCGCGAGCTTCTCGGCCTCCTCCTTCTCGACCGTCTCGGCGGCCTTCTCGACGAGGCCGACGATGTCGCCCATGCCGAGGATGCGGCCGGCGATGCGGTCGGGGTGGAAGACGTCGAGCGCGTCAAGCTTCTCGCCGAGGCCGATCAGCTTGACCGGCCGGCCCGTGACCGCGCGCATCGACAGGGCGGCGCCGCCACGCGCGTCGCCGTCGACGCGGGTCATCACGATGCCGGTGACGCCGATCTTATCGTTGAAGTTGGTCGCGACGTTGACCGCGTCCTGGCCGGTCATGGCGTCGACGACGAGCAGCGTCTCGGCGGGCTGGGTGGCGTCGCGCACCGCCGCCGCCTCGGCCATCAGCTCCTCGTCGATCGACAGCCGGCCGGCGGTGTCGAGCAGCAAGACGTCGAAGCCCTCGACGCGGCCGCGCTCCATCGCGCGGCGCGCGATCTCTACCGGCTGCTGGCCGGCGACGATGTCGAGCGTCGGCACGCCCGCCTGCTCGCCGAGCACGCGCAGCTGCTCCTGCGCGGCGGGGCGGCGCGTGTCGAGCGACGCCATCAGGACCTTCTTGCGGTCCTTCTGGACGAGGCGCAGCGCCAGCTTGGCGGTGGTCGTCGTCTTGCCGGAGCCCTGCAGGCCGACCATCAGCACCGGCACCGGCGGCACGGCGCGCAGGTTGATCTCGGACGCCGTCGAGCCCAGCGTCTCCACGAGGTGGTCGTGGACGATCTTCACGACCATCTGGCCCGGCGTCACCGAGCGCACGACCTCCTGCCCGATCGCGCGCAGCCGCACGCCGGCGATGAAGGTCTTGACCACCGGCAGCGCGACGTCGGCCTCGAGCAGCGCCAGCCGGACCTCGCGCAGCGCCTCGTCGACGTCGCCCTCGGAGAGGGCGCCGCGACCGCGCAGCCGGTCGAAGACCTTGCCGAGGCGCTGGCTCAGGGACTCGAACATGGCGTCGGGGCCGGGGCCCCAGGATCCTTTCGCCCAAACGCATGCGACCCCGGCGGGCGCGACGCGCTGACCGGGGTAGCCGCCCCGCCTCCGAGGCCGGGACCGGCCTGTCGTGCGGGGTGGCCCAAGGGGTTCAGGTTTTCCCTTGAACGAGCGGGGTTCTAGAGGCGGGCCGGGCGCGGGTCAAGCGGCCCGGGGAGCCGGGCGAATTGTCCCGCCCGGCGCTTTCCTCATATATACCCGCGCCATGAGCATCCAGGTCCCCGCGGGGCGCCGCCGCTTCGTGAAGATGCACGGCCTCGGCAACGACTTCGTCGTCATCGACGCGCGGCGCGAGCCGCTCGTCCTCGACCCGGCGATGGCGCCGCTGATCGCCGACCGCCGCCGCGGCGTGGGCTGCGACCAGCTGATCGTGCTCGAGCCGCCGGCCGACCCGGGCGCCGACGTCTTCATGCGCATCTACAACCCGGACGCCAGCGAGGCCGGGGCCTGCGGCAACGCCACGCGCTGCATCGCCGAGGCGCTGATGCGCGAGGCGGGCCGCGACCGCGCCGTGGTCCAGACCATCGCCGGGCTCCTGCCGGCCGAGCGCGCCGGTGGCGGCCTGGTGAGGGTCGACATGGGTCCCGCCCGTCTGGGCTGGCGCGACGTGCCGCTGGCGCGCGAGTGCGACACGCTGCATGTCGAGGCCGGCGCCGGCGAGCTGCGCGACCCGGCCTGCTGCTCGATGGGCAATCCGCATGCCACGTTCTTCGTCGCCGACGCCGACGCAGTCGACCTCGCCGCGCTCGGTCCGCGCATCGAGCACCACCCCGCCTTCCCCCAGCGCGTCAACGCGGGGGTCGTGCAGGTGCTCGCCCCGGACCGGCTGCGCTTCCGCGTCTGGGAGCGCGGCGTCGGCATCACCGAGGCCTGCGGCAGCGGCGCCTGCGCCGCGATCGTCAACACCGCGCGGCGCGGCCTCGCAGGACGGCGCGCGACCATCGTCCTCGACGGCGGCGAGCTCGACATGGAATGGCGCGCCGACGGCCACGTGACGATGACCGGGCCCGTGGCCACGAGCTTCGCGGGCGAGCTCGCCCTGGCATGACGGCGCCGCTCGAGGTCGTCAATTTCGGCTGCCGCCTCAACGCCGCCGAGTCCCGGGCGATCCGCGCCCTCGCCGAGGGCCGGCTCGCGCGGCCGACCTTCGTGCTCAACACCTGCGCCGTGACCTCGGCGGCGGAGCGCGACGCGCGACGCACGGCGCGAAGGCTCAAGCGCCTCCACCCCGAGGCGGACATCGTCGTCACCGGCTGCGCCGCGCAGCGCGACGCGGCGACCTTCGCCGCGATGCCGGAGGTGGCGCGCGTGCTGGGCAACGCCGAGAAGCTGGATCCGGCGAGCTGGGACGGCAACGACGCCCGGCCGCGCGTCGCCGTCGGCGACGCGATGGCGCAGCGCGCCTTCCTCGATCCCGCGCCCGGCGCGCTCGCGACCGGCACGCGCGCGGTCGTCGAGGCGCAGCAGGGCTGCGACCACCGCTGCACCTTCTGCATCATCCCCTTCGCGCGCGGCCCCAGCCGCTCGCAACCGCTGGGCGCGCTCGCCGCGCGCGCCGGGACGCTGGCGCGCGAGGGCGTCGGCGAGGTCGTGCTGTCCGGCGTCGACCTCGCGTCCTGGGGCCGCGACCTGCCCGGGCGGCCTTCGCTCGGGCGCGCGCTGCGCCGGCTGCTCGCCCTCGTGCCCGTGCTGCCGCGGCTGCGCCTGTCCTCGATCGACCCCGCGGAGATCGACGACGACCTCGTCGAGGCCTTCGCGCAGGAGGAACGCCTGATGCCGCACGCGCATCTCTCGCTGCAGGCGGGCGACGACCTCGTCCTCAAGCGCATGCGCAGGCGCCACACGCGCGACGGCGCGATCGCGATCGCGCAGCGCCTGCGCCGCGCGCGGCCGGGCATCGCCATCGGCGTCGACGTGATCGCCGGGTTCCCGACCGAGGACGAGGCCGCGGCGGAACGCTCGCGCGCCATCCTCGGCGAGATCGGCATCGCCTACGCGCATGTCTTTCCCTTCGACCCGCGGCCCGGGACGCCGGCGGCGCGCATGCCGCGCGTCACGCCCGCCGAGGTCGCGCGCCGCGCTGCGACGCTGCGCGCGGAGGCCGACCGACTGCTGCGCATCCACCTCGACGCGCGCATCGGCGCCGAGCTCGAGGTGCTCGTCGAGGCGGACGGCCTCGGCGGCCACGCGCCCGACTTCACCCGCGTGCGGCTCGACGCGCCCGCGCCGCGCGGCTCGCGGCTGCGCGCGCGCGCCGTGGCGGCGGCGCGCGACCACCTTCTCGCGACGCGGAGCTGATCGACATGGCCTCTTGGTTCCAGCGGCTGAAGAGCGGGCTCTCGCGCTCGACGACGCGCCTCGCCGAGAGCATCGGCGCCGCCCTCGGGCGCAGGCGGGTCGACGCCGCGACGCTGGGCGAGCTCGAGGACGCGCTGATCGCCGCGGATCTCGGGCCAGGCGTGGCGGCGAAGCTCGTCGAGTCGCTGCGCGGGAGGAAATGGGACGGCGAGGTCGACGTCGAGGACGTGAAGCGCGCGCTCGCCGACGACATCGCGTCGATCCTCGCTCCGGTCGCGGCGCCCTTCGCGCTCGACCCGGGCCGGCGCCCGCACGTGACGCTCGTCGTCGGCGTCAACGGAAGCGGCAAGACGACGACGATCGGCAAGCTCGCGCTGCGCCTGTCGCGCGAGGGGTGCAAGGTCGTGATCGCCGCCGGCGACACGTTCCGCGCCGCCGCCGTGGCGCAACTCGAGGTCTGGGCCGGCCGCGCGGGCGCCGAATGCATCCGGGCGCCCGATGGCGCCGACCCGGCGGCGCTCGCCTACCAGGCGCTCGAGCGCGCGCAGGAGACCGGCGCCGATTGCCTGCTCGTCGACACGGCCGGCCGCCTGCACAGCAAGGCGGACCTGATGGCCGAGTTGCAGAAGCTCGTGCGCGTGGTGCGCAAGCGCGATGCGAGCGCGCCGCATCGCACGCTGCTCGTGCTCGACGCGACGACGGGGCAGAACGCGCTGCAGCAGGTCGAGATCTTCCGCAAGCTCGTCGACATCGACGGTCTCGTGCTCACGAAGCTCGACGGATCCGCGCGCGGCGGCGTGCTCGTCGCGATCGCGGAGCGATTCGCGCTGCCCGTCGTCGCCATCGGCGTCGGCGAGGGCGCGGAGGACCTTGCCGCCTTCGATGCGCGCCAGTTCGCGGACGCGTTGCTCGGGATCACGCGCTGAACGCACGCCACACCGCATCTAGCGGGCTTCCGCGCGCGCGAGACGACATCTTGGCCCGGGGCCCAATAGTGGTGGCTGCGGCCTTGTCAAGAACCAGATGTTGAAATCGCTTGACACCCTGTTGAAAACCGGGATCTTTATGCGTGCACGGGCGGTCTGTAGGGAGGACTTCCGACCTCAACCTGGGCGGTAGCGGTACACGCCGGCAAACGGCGAGCACCGAAGCGCCTTGCGGAAGTCCGGGACAGCCTGGTTCATCCAGAGGAGTCATTCCCATGGCAGCGAAGAAGAAGGCGAAGAAGAAGGCCGCGAAGAAGAAGAAGTAATTCTTCTTTTTTCGTGCCTACCAAAACCAAGCACTAATAAAAGTCCTTGATTTTGCGCTGGATGGACCTCGGTTCATCCAGCGTTTTTTCTTTTCGGGGCGCGGTTCGGGGCCGCGTGACGCGCGGCGGCGGCGGCGCCTATGCTGGCCCGGGGGGACGGCGGTGGCAGACAAGGTCCGGGTCGCGGCGATCGGCGAATGCATGATCGAGCTTCGCCAGCTTTCCGAGAGCGCGCTCGAACTCGCCTTCGGCGGCGACACGTTCAATACCTCCGCCTACCTGGCGCGGATCGCGGACGGGCGCCTCGCCGTCGACTACGTGACGGCGGTGGGCGACGACCCCTACAGCGAGGCGATGCGCGCGGCCTTCGCGCGCGAAGGCGTCGGCACATCCGGCGTCGCCGTCCTTCCCGGCCGCCTGCCCGGCCTCTACGCCATCCGCGTCGACGAGCGCGGGGAGCGCAGTTTCTTTTACTGGCGGCGCGAGTCGGCGGCGCGCGCGATGCTCGACGGCGAGGTCGGCGCGCGCGTCGCGGCGTCGCTCGCCTCCCATGGCTGGATCTACTTCTCCGGCATCACCCTCTCGATCCTCGCGCCCGACGCGCGCGAGCGGCTCTTCGCGGCGCTGGCCGCGGCGCGTGCGGCGGGCGCGCGCGTGGCCTTCGACACCAACTACCGGCCGCGCGGCTGGCCGGACAGCGACGAGGCGCGCGCGACCATGACCCGCGCGCTTGGCCATTGCGACCTCGCCCTGCCCACCTTCCCGGACGAGCAGGCGCTCTTCGCCGACGCCTCGCCGCGCGCGACCGCCGCGCGCATGGTGGCGGCAGGCGCGCGCGAGGTCGCCGTCAAGAACGGCGCCGAGCCGGTGCTGGTCGCCGACGCCGGCGGGATGCGCGAGGTCCCCTGCCCGCCCGTGCCGCGCGTGGTCGACACCACGGCGGCGGGCGACGCCTTCAACGCCGGGTACATCGCGGCGCGCATCCGCGGCCTCGGGCCCGAGGTGGCGGCCCGCGCGGGCTCTCGCCTCGCGGGCGCGGTGATCGGCCATCGCGGCGCGGTGATACCGGCGGAGGCGATGCCGTCGCCCGGCGAGCTCTGGCGATGAGGCTCGACCCGACGATCGTCGGCCTCATCCTCCTCTCCGCCCTGATCCACGCGAGCTGGAACGCGATCGTCAAGTCGGACAGCGACCGGCTGCTGTCCTTCGGCATCGTCATGCTGATGGGCACGTTCATCGGCCTCGCGGCCGTGCCCCTCACGCAGGTGCCGGCGCCGGAGGCCTGGCCGTGGCTGCTCGGCTCGGTGACGATCCACGTCTTCTACTACGTGTTCCTCCTGCGGGCCTACGCGCTCGGCGACCTCAGCTTCGTCTACCCGATCGCGCGCGGCCTCGCGCCGCTGCTGGTCGCGCTGCTCGCCGGCCGCCTTGCCAGCGAGACGCTGACGGGGACGGAAATGCTCGGCCTCTTCCTCGTCTCCGCCGGGATCGTCGGCCTTGCCTTCGCGCGCGGGCTGCCGGCGCGCGGCGAGGCGCGCGCGCTCGGCTTCGCCGTCCTCACGGGCATCACGGTCGCCGCCTATTCCGTCGTCGACGGGATCGGCGCGCGGCTCTCCGGGGATCCGCTCGGCTACATCGCTTGGCTCAACCTGCTCGAGGGCCCGTGGGTGTTCGTGTTCGCGGCGCTGCGCCGAGGCCGCGCGACGCTTCCCTACCTGCGCGCCTACTGGTGGCGCGGCGCCGCGGGCGGCACGATCGCCACGATCGGCTACGGCATCGCGATCTGGGCGCTCAGCCAGGGCGCGATGGCGCACGTGACGGCCTTGCGCGAGACGTCGTCTCTGTTCGGCGCGCTGATCGGCGTCTACGTGCTGAAGGAGACCTTCGGCGCGCGCCGGGTCGCGGCGGCCGCGGTGATGGTCGCGGGCCTGCTGCTGATGAACCTGCACCTCGGCTGACGGCTCAGCCCGACGCCGACTCTCCCGGCGGGTTCCCGCGCGGCGCGAAATGGGCGAGGCCGCCGATGTCGCGCGCATGGCGCAGCGCCCAGCGCACGGTCGGGAAGGCCGTCTCCTCCCACGGGATCTCGTCCCAGCCGAAGAGCGCGACCTCGAGGCTCTCGGGCCCCGCGGA
>Ga0194116_10006159_pt1 | contig 12891 bp, 13 predicted proteins | sample TA2MahsurfametaG_4_FD_148617 | JGI IMG/M metagenome (GOLD analysis project Ga0194116, IMG submission 148617) | Freshwater microbial communities from Lake Tanganyika, Tanzania - TA2015008 Mahale S9 surface | ecosystem: Environmental > Aquatic > Freshwater > Lake | place: Tanzania: Lake... | reverse complement strand
AAAGTTCATCAGTATTTAAGCAGTGACTCCATTATAGAGATCTGTCCTCCTGGGGGTAAAAAATCAGGAAGGTTAAAGGTATTGTCAGGAAGGTTTGGCAATTGTCAGCAGTACGGTCATCAGTAGAGGCAGTAATGTCAGGAAGGTTGACCTATTTTCCCCTTGGAAAAGGTCGAAACCCCGTCTATTATTTCTTTAAACAAGCTCAGATTGTCACTGTCCTCTAACTCTTAATCACCGGGTCGGGGGTTCGAGTACTTAGAATGGATGTTTTTTAGACGCCTTCGGGATTTCTAAAGATATAGTTGTGTTGAAGTATGGAAGAAATTAATACTAGATTTCTTCAAGTAAGCACTATTACGTAATGCGTTCACCTCGAATGCGATAATATACTTTACCAAGAACGAGCAGTCCTGCAAGTTTTATCATTGCACTCCATGAATTTCGAGTCCAATTTGCGTTAATGAAAGTCGGTACGAGATATATCTTTGCGCCAAATTTATTCATGGAGTTATGTAACCCAACATGCTCACACTGCAGATGGCCCTCTTCATCAAATTCTATATATCTATGATTAAGTAGTGCGCCCACCTTGTAAATTGCACAACCTCCAAAAGCAGAGTCGACGAGAAATGGGTGACTACCCCTCTTTCGAAACATCTTTCGAATAACACTTAAGTAGAAATTCATGGATGCTGATTTACCTAGAGACTTAAGGCGATTTTGCTCGAGGTTAATATCAATTTCGCTCCACCCCTTTGCTCGCAGGGCATAAATATCATAATACGGTCCCCTTTGATTCGCGGTGCATACAGACCATCCATCAAGTTCAAGGCAGCTTCTAATCGAAGTCCTTGTCAGCTTTCTGTTAACGTTATCTAGGTCAGCAACCACAACCAAGTCATACTTAGATTCCCTGACACGACTCTCGAAATACTCTAAATACTTGTTGCGGCAGTGTGTAATTCTCGAAACACGATTTGGAATTTTGGACTTTAAATCCCCCAATGATGTATAGGCAAAATTCTCAAATTCTTCACAAAGCAATTTCAGATACTTTAAAGTGTCATCATTGCTATCTGATTCTACAAAATAGAAATCGAGTTCAAATTCTGAAAATGCATCTCTAAGAATCTTGTGTTCTTTAATTATTTTTTTTGATCGGTTCGTGGTGAGTCCTACTATAAGGATTTTCAATGTCATGTGAGTCGACCTCTGCAGTTAGATTTAACATAGTTATAACTTGTCATTACTCTTCTGGTTATTGATGCTATGTTTATTTGCATAATATGCTGCCGATGCGCAATGTCACAATGACCTCAAAGCCTATATCATTTTGACTTTTGTAATGACTAGAAACTAAATTTTCAACAGTAATCTTATTTTCTAGCGTAACTTCTTCCAAACGGGTTTTCCTTACTTTATATAAATATGAGTTTTGTAAGTACTTAGAAATTGACTCCTCCGAAATACTTGATACAACAAATTTGCCAATTCCTAAATTTTTGCTCAGAAAGCGAGACATAACTAAATACTCACTAACAGCGCTAAACAAAGTCTTATCTTCAATACCCTCCACACAATTATTCTAGATTAACGAAATCGTGTATTCTGAAAGTCTGAAAGATAACTTAACCGAGCACCGTGACTTGCTGAGAATGCGAATGGAGGCTGTGTGGGAATGCTTGAACGTGGGAGAACGATTGATAGGATTTCTTTAGCTATCCGTCGTGGGGTTCGAGCTTTTCTCGATTCACTCAAAAAAAGTTAAATTGGAGTTTCGTGTGAGAACTAACCACAAACAGCAAGTTTCTTGCGTGCTCGAAGCCTCTTCTTCGGGTGGCTCCGTGTACTCCAGGTTCTGCATCAATATAATCTTGGAATCGTCGCGGACCAGCCTCGTTGTATACATGTGGCCGGAAATGAGGTGAATTTCATTAGTCTTACTCGTATCTCCCCATATCTGAGTATAACAATCTTTTTTGTTTTAATGTTCTTTTGGATTTCTATTCGTGCAAAAGCAAGTGATGAATCTAGAACTAACGTCGGAACCTGTCTAGTGGCCATTTCTAATCTCGCCCTCCCAATTATCGGCGGGATCCCAGCACTCTCGTTTAAAACTCCTATCGGAAAAACTGAAGCAGTATTCGTTTGGCTCATGATTTCGCTCGCAATTTTAGAGATTGTATTGCGACGGAGTCGGAGTCCATTAGGCGATAAGTTGAAAAAGCTGATTAACTCTATTATCTTTTTCTGGTTTCTCGGTTTCGTTTATGCTCTCTATCAGGGTTTGGCCTTGAGGCCAAATTTCTTCTATGTTCCAGTCTGCTTCGTAATCATTGGGATACTTTCCCCTAATTACAGCTGCATGAAATCTATTTTCCGGATCATGAGTATAACCATAAGTATCCTCTTCATCCTTTATGTAACTAAATTTGAATTCACTACAGGATCTAGCGATTACATCGTCCAAGAAGACGTTTCAGCCGATCAATTGCAATATCAAAATAAACTTTGGGATATATTAAAAATACGTGAACGCTATAGCGGACCATTTTCCCACCCCAATGAGATGGGCACTTACTTGAGTTTGATGCTTCTTTTGCTTATTGGGGCAAAGAAAAGACAGTTCATTCCTTTTATTTTCCTGTCTTCCGTTCTCCTACTTCTAACCTCCAGCAGAGGCTCAATTCTAGCGTTATTAATATCTTGTTTAATGATTTTTACAATCAACTTTCGTACAAATTTTCAGAAAACAAAGTCATTATCTTTAAGCAAGTTGCTTTTTATACCGATAATTTGTGTTTCTGGCTCAGTGATATTCGTAATAACTCGCAATCTAACGCTAACTGGACGAACAGGATATTGGAGTCAGTATTTAGCTTTATGGAAAGAATCTCCAATTTTTGGAAAAGGAATAGCACTTAGAAGTGTGGAGAGCACCTTCGTTTATAATTTAGCATCGCTTGGATTAATTGGCGTCATTTTAATGTTGCAGATTTATAGAATTGCTTTTTCATCTTTGCCGAGAATTGTGCAGCGTGATTCCGTTTTGCCCGTAACTTTATTTACATGGATTATAGTTCGAGGTCTTACAGATAGCATTCACACGTTTTCGGGATGGAATTCTGCGACTCTTGCTTTTCTTATTTTGGGACTCTTGTCTCAGCGAAAATTCAATCTAAAAGAATAGATCGAGTAAATTAATGTTAAATCTATTCGCGGTCAAGAATCATTCATATAAAGTCCAGATTTTGACGAAAGTAATGCATTCAATGGACTTTTGTGTTGGTTCACAAAATGGGGTTATTTCTCTTTCGTTGATAGAACTTTTCTCTAATTGGTCGCACCACCTCATAGAGATAGATATGTGTCGCACTGAAACCAAAAGATTTGGCCCTAATCAATCGAAGTCCAAACGTGGCACACGCTAATCTCAATAATCTCCGCGGCCCATGGTTTAGTTTCACTTTGAATCTATCAACTTCCAGAGTGCTTCGACGCTCTTCCGAATTATCCGTTTCGAAAAAATTAAAATTAAACATAAACCACTTCAATTCCATATCAAATTGGCCAATCAGACACCGAATACATTTTTTCGGATCGATCTAATATGTATTGTGCGGTCTGTCGTGATAACGCATATGATGAAGTTGTTCTTGGCGCATAAGGTACTTTAAGTAAGGCAGGATTGGTAGAATTATCAACTAGTAATCTTGAATAGACTGAGTAATTCGGAATGTGCAACTGTAGGATGGTAAGCGCACCTTCAATGGTTTCAAGTACTTTTTCAATCGGGCAATTCTCAGGAGCGTTTAGAACAGCGTCGTCCTCTAGTATCACGCAATACTGATAATCTGTTTCTAGGAACTTATCCAGTGCTTTCTCGTGTGAGAGAGAAGTTGCAATTTCTCCATTAGTCAACTCCCTATGCATAAAAAATCGCGCTTTGACAAAGTTGTAAATTTCAGAGATATCGGCTCCAAAAGTGTTTCCATCTATCGCGTCAACTCGAATGACGTCGTAGCCAAGTTGCCGTATCTCAAGTTCGAGACTTAACCCTCTGTAATTGCGCTCCAACCCGATAACCAAAAATACCAAACGGTCAGACAAATCCTCAAATTCCTTCAATTTTCACCTCCATAATCCTATTGAGTCGTTTCCGAATCAAGCCTACTACCTCAATGCTCCTAACCTTGAAGACATTTAAGTGCCCGCCAGAGTTGCTAAGTTAAAGCACAATAGTCGAGACGACTAGACAATAGGATAAAGCCTCCTAATCACCTAGAGAGTAGCTAAGAATAAGGAGTGTGGAGTCAATGGTTCCCGTTCTGATTTTGGCATACTGCAGACTACATACATTGCGTCAAGTATTAGAGGCAGTAAAATTCCAAAATGCAGAAAGCATTTATGTTTCGTGTGATGCACCGCGACAAGGTGATGAAAATAAACAGAGAGAAGTTGTAGAATATCTACAATCTCAACTGCGGCTGGGCGTAATCAAGAAATTGTATGTTCGTGAAAAAAACCAAGGACTAGCGATGGCTGTATTAGATGGTGTTAGTTGGTTTTTCGAATATGAGGATTTCGGCTTAATCCTTGAAGATGATATTGTAATTACTGATGGTGCGTTGCAGATTGTAGAACTCGGTGGACAATTATTGCAAAAAGATAAAACTCTTAATTGCTTAGCGATTAGAAATACAGTGCCTTCAAAGTTCTTGCCTGCAGAAGATTATATCTATAGAAAATCAAGCTTAATAAGTTCACATGGATGGGCCACGACTAGCTCAAAGTGGAACCAATTTCGGAAACAGTCTCTAAGAAGCTTTGAATTGCCGACACGTAATGATCTGCCCAAATACTTAGGCTTATTACCCAGACTTGCATTCATCGAGGACGTGAAAAAACATATGAAATATTTGGACGAAGAAAGGAATTCCTGGGACATTTTCTTGCAAACACACTCATTTCGAATGCAAGGCGTGAATCTTAATTCAAATGTCAATTATGTAAAGTATATCGGATACGGCGAGGGTTCATCCCACCACATACTTCCGCCAAGAAGGAAGGACATTAGGGAAATGGGTGAACTACGTAATGACCTCAAAATTGGATATGGTGATTCCATATCAACTTCGGCAGATAAATATAGATTCAAGGTAGAAATGCGCCATACGTGGCTTAGATTTTTGGTGCGTAAACTTGGTATAAACCAAGTTTTTTGTAATCCCTATAACTGGTAATCGATTCGACTAAAATGCAAAAACATATGATTGCTCCTATGGGAAGAAAACCTGCTGGAATTGGCAATGAAATTATTGCTTTGGCTAAAGGTCTGATTGCAAAAAGGGTTTTCCCAGGAATTATTTTGAGACCAAAATATGAAAAATCTATTCATTCGTATCCTCAAGTTATTCTAGATTCTTATCCAATCTATAAAAAGCGGATAATATTTAGCAAACATGTAATTGATGTGAACGAGTTTAGGAAATTTGCCAATTACGAAAATTTGTGGGATTACACCGATATAGTTCAGGATTCAATTAAGGCCACAGGCGGCAGTTTCGAACACATCTTGCATAACTCAAAAATGTTTGGAGGCTATCTTACTATTCGGAGCGCCAAAAATGAATTGCAAAATATTTTATTTGGAGACGAAGGTTCTCCGAATGGAAAGTTTAGAGTTGCAATGCACATCAGAAGTAGTGATGCTTCTAACTCTATTCGAACTTTTAAAAAGGCATTTCAATTACCAGCTGGCTCGATGGAAGGTCGATTTAACATACGGAACTTTGATGACTTTTATACAGCTGCCCTCATCGCACTATTCGATAGTGGCTTGCGAAATGTGCAACTTCTTGTATCAACTAACGAAGTTACTGAAACACCATTGCTCAATACCTTGCAAACCACTGCATCAGAATTCGGATATGAATGGGTTATTGCCCCTAATAATCCCATAGAGGCACTGCGATTAGTCTCTCAAGCTGATTTGATTGTTCCGTCAATTTCGAGCTTTTCTTTATTGGCTATATTTCTGTCAGACGCAAAGTACCTTTGGCCACGCAAACACTTAACGACGCGGCAGCGAACTTTATCAATCTGGGGGTTCGAGAAAGATCAAAGAGATGGTCCGACTGATTGGTTACGCGAAAGTGCATTGAATCCGAATTGCAATCACTTAATGAATAGAGGAATTCCTTTTCCATCTACCGATTTCGATTACATGAAAGAATGGATTGGATCTAAACTGATTTACCCCATCTCTCAAGACTTAATCTATTACGGATCGGTACAAGACTTATAAGTGAAGGAAATTCAAGTCTTGATCTACACTTTTCCGTAACTACGTACAATGTGCTCATAAATATCAACTAACTGTGAACTTACAACTTCGGGCGAAAAAACTTCTTGAACTCTATCTATCCCATTATTTCCCAATTCCAATCGCAACTCAGGTGAGTTCAAAAGAGTAACTATCGCCTTCGAAATTTCTCTAGCAGATCGAATGTCAACCAACAATCCACCATTTCCTACGACGTAAGGTATTCCACCCGAATTAATTCCACCAACGACTGGAATGCCAGCACTCATTGCTTCCATGGCTGTCAAACCAAAAGATTCTGATAGACTTGGGGTAATCAAAATATCTGCTTCTAGCAAGAAGTTATCTATAGCAACTCTTGGTAGAAATCCATTCCAATTAATATTTTGGTTAAACCCTTTACGTGTAGCCCATTCAAATAATTCACCGTCTATACCCAATCCATACCCAATTAAGTCGAGATGTGCATTCTTATTTGAATCCAAAACGAGTGGCCAAGCCTCCAAAAGTTTCTTGATATTTTTAAGGGTTCCAGCTTCCGAGATTGCTAAACATCTCTCACTTTCAAGTTTTAAAATAGCTTTTGCACGAAGCAATTTCGAAATATTTGGAGTTAGATATGAATTTCTCGTCCAAAACATCTGAGTTTGCCACTGATTCATTAGTGATGGGCTTACAAAGGCAATATCCTGCGCTTTTGACCTCACAACAAATGCCAAGAACACGTGGAACATCCAATAAATATTGTGACGATATCTAAATACAGTGAAAGGTGCATCATGAGCCGTTATCAAGAGCGGTTTATTTGACTGAAGAGCGGCGTACGCGTATTCGTAAGTCCAATGTGCATGTACAATATCGAGATCAAGCGATTCAATTAACTCACGTATTGCCAATCTCTCCTTTCGATACAAATCTAGAACGCGCGACCGTATTACCTCGCGTTTAGGCACTATATAGATCTTTAAATTATTGCCACTCAAGACTATGAGATTGACTTTCAATTTTTCATCCGAAGTTATTACCGTTATGTCGTGGCCAAGATCAAGCAAACCTCTTACATAGCTAGCAATCGAAATACCACGATCATTGGCAAAATTTGAAATGAGTGACTGACTCTCCTCACTCAATAAATCCGCGACTTCTGATACAGGAAAGGGGCTCACAATGGCTATTCTCATAGTCCCATTAACTTTGCTTGATTATCAAAATCAGCGAAATTTTTGCGCAGGTCTTCAAAAGTACCGACACCCAAGACCTTGCCTTCATCCATAAAAACAATTTGGTCTGCATTCTTTATTGATGAAAGCCTATGAGCAACTATGATTTTTGATACTGTAAATTCGAGAGAATGCAACATTCTAATAATTAAATCTTCCGTGCCTGCATCTAATGCACTAGTAGCCTCATCTAAAATAAGAACTTTAGGTGAAGTGTAGAGTGCCCTAGCAAGTCCTATGCGCTGAACTTGTCCTCCACTCAGAGTTACTCCTGATTCTCCAATCACGGTATCTATTCCCATCGGCAAAGAACGGACTAGCTCCCCGAGTTCCACGCGCAAAATCATCTTGCTAACATTTTCTCTTACGTAAATATCGTCTTCTCTTGATAATATGATGTTTTCTAGAATACTTGCATTAAATAGTGGAATTTCTTGCGGAACCAATCCAATTATTCCACTATTTCTGAGTACCAATTGCTCTGGCGAAAGTTTCCCATAAGTAATTGATCCAGCGTTTGGTATCAATTCACCAAGGAGTAAATCTAAGAGCGTACTTTTCCCTGAACCCGTCTTGCCAACAATCGCTAGAGTCTTTCCAAAAGGAACATTAAAGCTCAAGTCACTTACTGTTGAGATTTCACTTCCTGGATAAGTAAAATCCAAGTTCTTAACACATAAATCAAACTTCATCTCATTCGTGCTCGCAATCGCAGAAAGTGACCTCTTCGAATTCTCCAACATCTTAAATTGAAACTGCTGTACGACAGCAATATTCGCTTTTGCTATATTCAATCCGCCAAGTGCAGACTGAATACGAAGAATTGATGGCAGTATTCTAGTTGCAGCTCCGATGTACAAAGTTACTATTGCAAAATCACGCGAATCAGAGGGAGCAGTAATCATAATCAAACTTATTATCAGCGCACCGAAAATCATCGCTAACTCCATAGAATACTTTGGAATTAGATTCATAAACTGAAGTCGAGCTATTGAATCATTTTCTTCAGAACGGAAGATACTAAACTTTTCAATTCTACTTTCCACTTTGTTTTGAAGTCTAATCTCACGAAAAGCACTCAAAGATTCAATAAAAACGTTGTTTCTGCACTGAATACTTGAGATACGCTTTTTTGTGATTTCTTCCTGCTTTCTTGTAGCTAATTGATTGATTACTATGACCACACACCCAAAAAAAATAAACAATATAAAAGTTAGTTTCCAGTTAGCAAAGGTGAGCAATATTCCAAAAGCAATTAGTAGGAAAATTTCAGAAATGAATATTATCAACGATCCAATGCCCATACTCACTGCATTATTAACTCCATCACCTAATATATAAATTAATTCCTGCGACTTTTGCCTTTTCATCCAAGAATAACTGCCAGACAAAATCTCCTTCAAGAAGTCTCTTGAAACTGAAGTTGACAAACTCGACATTCGAAAGAAAAACATTCTTAACAGAATTGGAGCAATTAAGCTTTTTGAAATAAACAAGCAGCACGCCACAACTACTAATTTGGTCAACAATATTCCAGAGTCCTTTGAGACTAGGAACGGGAAAATATTAAATAAACTACTTAGAAATGAATTCTCCAAGTAGCTCGTAGGGTTCATGCCAACATATACAACAAGACTTACAAAACCAACACCCACAATATCCAATATTGAGAGTAAACACTGTACTAATATGGAGCAAACAATATATATGTGGTCCCGTACAGATAACATCTCTTTTGCGAACCTTAAAGTTGCAATTTGCTTCACGAGATTACCTTACCAATAACGTGGAAAAGAAACTGTACGAATTCAGTCTTTTCACGAGTTTCAATTTTCTATCATTTCAGAATTGAACTGAACTTCTTATTTATCGAGGAAAGCCAGATCTTCAATATTGGGGTAACACAGTAGATGGGCCACTCGATTGTGCCGTGGCGCGACAGAAATCGAATTTGACTTTTTAGTGGTGTATTCTTTCTTGAGAATTGCTCTTTAATTTCAGAAAAAATGTTTGAGTGTTTTTTGACAGGATTTGCTGAACAAACTCCAAGAAATCCAGGAATTAAGATACTTACTATTCCTTTTTTTTTGGCTCGAAGCCCAAAATCACAATCGGCATATGCATGAGCAAATTCACCATCTATCTCTCCAACTATCTTTGTAACAGAATTAGGTATGGCAACAAAATTGCCATTAAAGGTATCTACCTCACAATCACTGTTCAGGGAGAAAATCTGTTCGTATTTAAGTGGATTGCGCCCTATTCTCCTGTAACCCCCGTACGTTCCTGTGCCACTTAATGGATCTACGAGCTGTCCTACTAGAATTGCATCGGGGTATCGTTCTCTTGAAGCAATAAACCGGTTCTTCCAATCCGCAGTCAATACAACATCATTATTTATCCAAATTATTTCATCTGCATCAATGTCTATCGCCTTCTGGGCCATAGACATTGATTTTGCCCAGAACCAATTTCCGGTTCCTGAAACGAATTTCACGTTCAAACCTAATTTGCTAATTTCAGCACGACTGCCATCGGTTGATCCATCGTCGGCAATGAAATACCACAAGTCTATTTCATCGCTATCACCTAATGAATCGAGACACCGTAAAGTCAAGTCAATTCGATTATGAATAGCCATTAGGACGGCAAGTTTTAACATCGGTAATTCAAACTCATCATGTCTCCCTAAAGTTACTCTATTCAGCATTATTGTAGAAGTGAAAATCTCATGCCTATGCAATGATAAGTCATCTATCCTTGAAAATTTATAGCTGGAGTGGTTGACTCAATCTTATGAGGAAACTTACGTTTTCTGGAGTTGACCTGCTAGAAGAGCCCTCAAGACAGATTTCCAGGATTTACGAGGTGAAACCCGAGCATTGGCACCTAGTGGCGGTCTCTACAGTTAACGCGGCATCTCGCAGTCTCGAATTAAGAACAATACTAAACCATGGTCACGCAATTTGCGATAGTACCCCTTTGTTTTGGTGCTGCAGTTTGATTGGCAGACCAATTGGTAGAATGCGCGGAGCGGATTTCATGAGACTTATCTTGGATACTTCACCCCAGGAAAAAAGACATTTTTTTCTTGGGTCATCAGATGAAGTCCTACGTAAATTAACTTTGAATATTTCAAAAAACTATCCAAACGTAAGAATCGCTGGAACCTATTCTCCACTTTACGGAACCCCAACACAAATAATTGAATCTGTTAAGTACCGCATAAGTGAAACTGGGGCAGATGTCCTTTGGATCGGACTTGGATCTCCCAAACAAGATATTCTTGCATGGGAGTTTAATTCAATTTGCAGTTTGACGACTGTGGCTGTTGGAGCCGCGTTTGACTACATTTCTGGAGAAGTTCCTGAGGCACCAAAATTTCTGAGAGGGAGCGGATTTGAGTGGACCTACAGACTAATTCGAGAACCAAAACGTCTTTGGAAGAGATACCTGCTCGGGAATTTATGGTTCTTGATACTGTTTTCTAAAGAAATATTCTTTGGTTTAAAAAAATATTTTGTGAAGAAAGTTGCGCAATTCTTTAGACTTGTAATTCATTTGCTACTTTCTGGATTGAAATGATTAAAGTAAGAGATGGTAGCACTTAAAAATTGTTTTCGATTTTACGAATTTTAATGAGTTTGCTATTTAGGTGAGTAATTAAAGGAAGTAGAATCGAGAGAATTAGGAAAGAAGATAAAGATGTTGAGAAATAATCAAACTCAACTCAATGAATTGGCAATTATAAGAAGTAAATACTCCATAAAACACCTTAGTCGAGAATTCGGAGGGATAAAATATCTGAATTGTATTGAGAACCTGATTCAGAGTAAGTGAAAACCGATACCCAGTGAGTGCTTTACTTAGGCTTACTTTCAAACTGTATTCCTAACTCCTAGGAGAATAATGTCCATCGCTCTCAAAGAACGCATCCTTGGTGGAGAGGATGAAGAGTTCACACTCAACCTCCTGAAAGAGGTTCTGGTGAATGCAAATATTCAGGTTGAATCCGTCAATAATGTGGCAGATGCTCTTGAGCGAGTCGGTCTATTCGATCCACAAACAATGATTGTGGGTTTAAATTTTGGAGTGGCAGGTCTCGGCGGCGGCAGATTTATTGCTAGTTAATGTACGAAGCACTCAGATGGAGAATGAGCCTGCCAAGCAAATTGACTTCTATTTGTACAGCGAACGCCCCGTGTTGGCCGCCGTTCCAAAAGGAGGAGCAACGTGGAAATTTTGGATGGAATTGCCGAACTCGTGGACGCCGGAAAACCTTCGCTTCTCGCCCGAGCCATAGAGGACTTAAGTCAGGATCCAGAAAAGAGGAAGAAACTGGCGTCTAAAGGTCTCGAATTTGCGAAAAACAATCTTGATGCAGAAATCGGAAGAGGGAAGTACTTAGATTGGGTCAACAGTCTCATACAATCTAAGCGTGGTTGAGTCTCTTACGTTGCAGAAGTTAAGGTCACATAAGGTCACTATCAGTGTGGCACTAATTGTCGTCGATGCCGCGGCTCTACTTTCGGCCGCCGTTATCGCTTATGGCTTTCGATTTCGTTCCTCTCTCTTTGAGTCCGAGGGGCAACCTTCGATTGCAACATTTGACTACCAACTTGTTCTTGGTGTCGTCGTTATTGGATGGTTATTAACTTTTGGCGTGAGTGGCATCTATAGTTTAAATCACGACAGTCTTTTCATTTTGAACCTACAAAGCCTTATCAAGTGGTCCATAGTTTATTTCTTTTTTTTGGGTTTTCTCTCGTTTGTTCTACGCGCGTCTTTCTCTCGAACTGTATTCATTACTCTTCTTCTATCCGGGCTTATTAATTTAATACTGGTTCGTACACTTCTATATTTCATATTTTTAAGACCTTTAATCAAGCGTAAGAGAATCTCTACTCGTTTGATGATTGTCGGTCGCACAATGCGCGAATCCCAACTATATAGCGATTGGATAATTAAGAATCGGTTGTTAGGTTACGCCGTCGTTTCAAGAATGGAATGTACGGCGATTAGTAGCACCTGGCTCGATGAGTTCGAAAGGATTCTCAAATTCACTCCCATCGATGAAATCTTGTTGCTACCAGGAATGGAAAGTGATAAGAATTTCTCTAGATTTATTCATTACTGTGAGGACCTGGGAATTAAGACTAATTGGATTCCCTTGGACTCTGGAAATCTTGGGTATTGGTTAATCCCAAAGCCACAAGTAGGAATTCCATTCCTTGCATTCTCTCAATCGAAGATTTCAGTTGCGGAGAGGATGCTGAAGAGATCATTTGATGTGGTATTTGCTGTTTTAGCTCTCGTCCTTCTCAGTCCGGTGTTCTTCGTGAT
>Ga0194116_10006158_pt1 | contig 12893 bp, 8 predicted proteins | sample TA2MahsurfametaG_4_FD_148617 | JGI IMG/M metagenome (GOLD analysis project Ga0194116, IMG submission 148617) | Freshwater microbial communities from Lake Tanganyika, Tanzania - TA2015008 Mahale S9 surface | ecosystem: Environmental > Aquatic > Freshwater > Lake | place: Tanzania: Lake Tanganyika... | reverse complement strand
CCCCAATCCCCTATTTTTTATACTATCTCAATTTTTTTTGATTGATTTTTTATCTTACTTAATTAAAAAATTGATTTATTTTTGATTTATGTTTCAAAAAAACTAAATTTTTTTACTAATATTATATAAAAATTATTTTTAATTGATAATTCGAAAAGCATGGTAAATATAAATTCTCTCTGATTCTTTTTTTATTCATTCTGTATTAATATTTATTTAAAAATTTTCAAATATTTTAAATGTATTATTTTTATTCCTTCTTCCATTTAATCTTACAAGAGTGGATTTTAAATTTGGAAATTTTGATAATCTTTTGATCCATAACTAAATACAGCCTTTGCTTGTTCGTCTCTTATTGATTTTAATTCGCTTTGCCTAGCAACAAATCTAGGATGGGATTTAGCATATTCATTCAAAAGATTCATTGTAGTATTCATTTTTTGCATACAATTATGATGACAACCATAAACTTCTATTTGTCCATCTTCTTTTTGTGTTGTCAATAAATTTTCAAGGTTAGGATTATAACACATTTTTACACAATTGCTATTGGCTTCTGATAAAAATTCATATAAAGTGAATAAATCTTTTTCCATTTTCCTTTTCGAGTTTAAATAGGAAAGATTAGTCGCTTTCTGAAATAATTAAAATTTATATAAGTAATTCAAAAAATAAAAAAACAGATGATTAATAAAGCCTGATTATGTTATGTTTAATATTTTTTTATTTTTTAATTATAAATTTTAATTTAAAATGAGGATTAGGATTTAAAACATATAAAATATAATTTTTTTTACTAATTCTTCAAAAGATCTAGTATTATTATTTGTTTTTCTTGATTCTACGCTATAAGTTCTATTCTTAATAAATTCTTGGAAATTTTGCTCCATTTTAAATTTATTTTAATTTTATATATTAATTTAATTTTTATTTTTTTAAATTTTTAATTAAATTTTAAATACACATATTTTATTTTCTTGATTCGCATATTACTTATTTAAAATAATTTAGTGAAAAATTTTGAAAATAAAATTTTGATTCTTTTTTGCAGAATAAATCCTTGAATTTGTTTTATTTTTATCTTTTACAGAACAAACAGATTAAATTTAATTATTCAATATTTTTTTATTACTAAAATTATTATACTAATTAAGATAAAGTCATATAACTTATACTATCATAATTTATTATTAATATTATTTATAATCCAATTCTTAATAGTTAATTAGAATCTATGACCATTAATTGATATTTATAAGGATTAATTAATTGTTCTAATGTTTAAATTTATGAAGTTAATTATTATTGGTAACTTTTCTTGTGGAAATGCCTTCTTCTTTTCTAATAGCTAAACAAGAGACAGGAATTTTATTACTTTTCACACAATATTTTTTATATTCTTCAAATACAATATTGACTAATTCTTGAACTTGATTACAAGCTAATTTATATCTTTCATAGAATTTAGAGCTTATGCATAAATGCAGAGGTTCATCAGATTCTACAATATTTTCAAAATATTTATATTCATTTTTTTATAATCTGTTAATTTCAAATTTATTTAAAAGCATTTTATTGATTTAATTTCAATTACCTTTGTTGAGAGGTCCTTCTTTATATCCAGAACCTTTTCCTCTTAATCTCAATTTAACTACATCTTTAATAATAGTACCATCTGTATTTTTACTGCAAGTTTCAATAATTTTTTTCATATTACATCCCTAAATTAATAAAAATAAATGAATGAATATTTTTATTATAAAATAATAAAATATTTTAATATCAGATAGTATAAAAATAAAGATTTTTGAATTTATATTTTTAAATTTTTTTTATACTTTTGAACCGATTAATCTTCTTGCAACTTGAAATTCTTTATCATTATCAATTTGCAAATCAAATCTACAAGTAAATTTACCTTGCTGTTGATATTTATTTTCTTCATTATCTACTATTGAATTTCCCGAATTCTTTCTTCCATAAGCTATTTTCGAATTTAAGTAATCTTGATTATTATTTACGATTATGTTGGAAGCTTTAATATTGTAATTATTTCCATTATGCTCTATTTGGTTATTACTAATATTATTTACAATCAAATTATTTTTATTCCCAAATGAATTTAGATAAAAATTATTTTTAAAATTTTTACAACTATTATTATCAAATTGAGATTCATTAATTATTAATTCATCATTTTTTAGACTCATTATAGTTGTTTTAGAGGATGATTGATTAGTCATATTTTCAGGAAAATTATTAGAATAATTTTTAAGATTTTTTTGATTGATTAGATTTAAATTTTGAAATTTATCAATATTATTTTCTTTATATCTTTGCATTATATTAGTGAATTTCAATTTAAAATTTTCTGGAATATCTTTTTCTACTTCAATTTTAAACCATCTCACAATGAAATTATTTTTTTCTTTTTCTTTAAAATTAGAAGAATTTAGTAAAAATTCTCTTGCTGTGTTTGCATCAAAAAAGGATTTATAAATAATGTAACAAATATTCCTACAGATTTCTAATATCTCTATTTCACCGAAATGAGTAAAGAACTGAAAATTATTAATAAATTTTTTTAGTTATAAAAATTGAAGATTTGAAAATTTTAAAAAGTGTATAAACAATCAATTAAATAAATTTCAATCATTTATCCTATAAATCAAAAGCTCACTATATAAATTTTAAATTTTAAACTATTGTAAAATTTTATTTTATAAAATATGCTTTTGAAATTATAATACTCACTTCTAATAAATCATCATAATCCCATCCTGAAAATTCTCTATTAAGGGTTTGAATATCATATTCAAATACTATTCCAGGTACATTTACTTCATACTAAAAAATATTTCATTTTTTAAAAATTAAAAAATATATTTTTTTAAATCAATTTAATTGAGAAAGAATACTAATTGCTTTTAATTATCATAGAATTTTTTAAAATAAATTTTAAAAACTACTTGATGTTGGATATATAATTCAATCTGATGGATTGTAAATTGCTCACATTTTTTTTCTTCTGCTCCATTGATATTTTTCCTTTGTAATTCATCTTTTAATATATTTTCATTTTGGAAATGGTTAAAATAATCCATTTAAATTTTTAAAAGTTTGATGATTGAATCAACTTAAATAATTTTTATCAATAGAATTACTATATAAAATCCTTAAAAAAATCTCATTTGCCATATAAAATAAATGGAAAATGTTATTTAGTTTGATTGCTACTTTACATTATTATTAAAATCAAACGGAGAATACCAACAATACAATAATTTTACTTTTTCTTTTTTAAAAAGTGTAAAAATTAAATTTTTAATTATTAAATTAAATAAAGTTTTATTTAATTGATTATTATTCGAGTGGTATTTTTATCAAAAAATTTTCTTGGATTAAAATGAAATTTATTTTTTTAATTTTTAGCTTTTCTTTTATACTGTGCTTTTCCTGATTATTTAAATATTAATATTTTTCTTCAAAATTAAAAGATAATTATACAACGATAAATTTCAAAAAATTTTAATTTGAAAGCAAAGAAATAACAAGAAAAATAAAGATTTTTTAATTTAAATAAAAATATATTTAATTTAAAATAAAAGTTTAAACATCTAAGATTATCTTTTTCACAAAATATCAATGACTAGGTAAATGGAATAAAATAATCAAACAAATAACAATTTAAAAAAGTATCAATTGCTTAATGAATACATGTTTCACTTCTTTTATTATAAAAATGAAAATTCTAATTATAAAAACTTTAATTTTAATAAAATAATGTTGTTTAAATTAAATAATATTTATTTTTCTATACATTTTCATTCTTTCAATAAATATTTTTTGCTTATTAATATTTAATATATGTTAATTAATTACCTTTTAATTTTAATAAATAAATATATTAAATCATATATTTAAATTCTTAATTTTCTATGTAGTTTTATAAATGTTATATACGATTCCTCACAAAGTGGGAAAAATTGATAGTTACTTCAAAATCTATAAATATTAATTAATTATTTTTAAAATTCTCATTTTTTTAGAGAAAAAATCTATATTTTTTACATTTTATAGATTAAAACACCAAAGTATAACATTAATAAATTATTTTAATTGATTTTATAATATAAACATTTTATTAACAATTTCAATAAATAATTTAATATCAATATTATAAAACTAAATATATATAGATTTCCTAACTAAAGAAACTATTTCTAAACTAACCTTAATCTTATTGGGAAGCAAGCGAAACAGCTTTTCCCAAATATTTATTACTTTCTAATTGCTGTAACATAAAAACCGCCACATCTTCTCTTGGAATAGAACCTCCAGAAACATTTTCTGTAATAAAAATTCCCTTTGCGGATTCATTCATCAATCGAGCAGGTCTTACGATTATAGAATCCAATTCAGATTCAAATAAAGATTTCTCCATTATATTTTTATCTTCAATATATTTACTAAGAAATCCCCAAATTATTGTTTTGGTCATAAATGAGCAATCATTATATGATTCTCCAACTCCTAAACTGCTACATGTTATAATTCTTTTAATATTTTTTTCTTTCATAGCATCAATAATAATTTGTGTTCCTTTTGAAGATATATTATCTTCGCCGCCAATTGTATTCAAAATAACATTGCTATTCTCTACAATCAACTTTACTTTTTCAGGATTTAAAACATCACCTTCAATAATTTGTAGATTTAGATGTTCAGAAATTTCTGAAAGCTTAGAAGGGTTTCTTGCTAGTACAGTAATTTTATGACCCAATTCTAGAGCTTTTATCACACATAGTTTTCCTACACCTTGGGTACCACCAAAGACACCAATATTTAATATTTTTTTTTCAGAATTCATTTTCCAATTTTATTTAAAAAATTAAAATTTAAATTATTTCTAATTAATTTTATCAAAAAATTAACTAATCATTCTAAATAAAAATTGAAAAATAATTTATTATATTGGAAAAATTGAATTTGAAGAATTTTAATGAATAGAAAAAGTTTTTAGAATCAAATATACATTTTTTTGACAAATGTTTTACATAAAAACTTTATATACATTCAAAAATTGAAATATAATTTAATTAATAAATAAAATAAATTAATAATTAATTATATCAATATCTACTACTAATTTTTTGCTTTTATGTTATTAATAAAATAAAGTTTAATGTTTTAAATATAAAAAGAATTTATTTCAAAGCAAATAAAAATTATTAATTTTTATTTTTTGATTTATTTATGAACATAAAAATAATATTTTTATATTAAAATAATATAAAGTAATGATGATTACTTCAATAATGCATTTCCTATGATTAATTTATAAATAAATATAAAAATAAAATATTTTTATTTATTACAAATACTAATAAATTAATAAATCATAAAAACGGAAAAATGGAAAAAATTCTTACTAATAAAATTGATGGAATGGAAATAATTAACAATAAAAATCAAATAATGTCGAAAATTCAAAAAGCAAAAAACGAATTAGAATTGGTGAGCCGAATGCGTTCAATAAAATGCAAATTTATGGAAACAGGATTAAAAAAGCAAGAAATGGAATTTTACTATTGTGAATGCGACCCAAACAAAGACAGTCCAATTTGTGTAGAATGTGCAAAATGTTGCCATGCTAATCATACTCTATCTCTAATACAAAAAGATTTTCAAGTTTGCTCTTGTGGAATGAAAAATCACATAATAAACGATGTAAAAAATGCTGAATATGCTTATCAGAAATCCTGCTCCTTTGTTGAATTATATTCAAAAAATTATTTTGATTGTTTCTATGAAAATTCAAAAAATTTAAAAATATGTGTGTTTTGTCATTTTTTTTGTTTCAGAGATTATAATATTGAACTTGAAGAATTTGATAAAAAGCAAATAAATTCAACTATGAATAATTTTACGAATTGTAACTGTCCAACTGAAAAGCATTCTGATAAAAATATTATGTTTGAGAAATTGGAACTGATTACTGAAAAAGAAATTTGTTCAGAATTAAATATTTCCCCTTTAAAGATGTTTAATTTAATTTTTAATTGTGAAAAATCTTTCAATAATATGTATAAATTTTTTATAGACACAAGCAAAAATATCAAAAGTTTAAATTCTTACCAAAATGGAATGTCAAACAATCCGAGTTTTGATGTTGACAAAAAGATTTTGAATACAAATTTTTATAGGTCTCTGAAAAATTTTAATGCTTGGATAATGGATATAAGTTTTTTATATTATTTTAATTCTGAAACTCAAAACCATTTGGATAATGAAGTAATTTGTAATCTCCTCAATGAAAAGTTGGAGACAAATAAAACAACTTTTAGTGTGCTTAATTTTATTTTATTCTATTATCAAAAAGTTCACTTAGGAAATTTTTTTAATTCTATCCAGAACTTTAAAGTGAAGGATTATCAGAACATGTCTGTCTGGCAAAGGGTATGTATTTTAAATAATTTCAAAAAAGAGAAAAATTGGGATAATAAAAATTCAAATTTTTTAGATAATTTATTAAATATTTTATTCAAATCATTTATTAACTTTAATTCGGATGTTAATAATTATTTTATTGGATTACCGTTTATTATAAGAATTTCTTCAATTGTCAGAAAATTAGCTAAATTTTATTTAGTTTCCGAAGAATTAATGATAAAATATTGTAAAATAATCGAAAAAACTTTGAAAAATTTATACAATTATCAAATTCGGAAAAAAAATTTGGATATAAAAACTAAAACGAATAAAGATACTCAACAAGATTTATCGAAAAAAAACATTGATTCAAAAGCATTTATAAAAACTGGTTTTAGTAATAATAATTTTATTGCTGTTGGAGATACCAAAAATAATTTCAATAAGCAAATAAATGAAGATGATGCTAAAAATATTCTTCTCAAAAATATATTAAAAACATTACTTTATTTTTCATTTATGAAAAATGATAACTCTATCTTAAGCTTTTTTGAAAACACTTGTAAAAATAATATTGGAAATCTAACCAATTCTGAAGCAAAATTAAATATTAATATAACATATTCACAAATTTTGTTTAATGAAAAAATGATATTCTCGCAATGCGAACTCGGAAATGAAATGAGTAAAAATTTAACCGATATCATGGAAGTAATTAAAAATGAAGAGTTTTCAAAAGAGAATAGAATAATGCAAAAAATTTTTGAATACACAAATCAATTAACGACTATAATAATAATGAAAGATGATTGGTATTTAGAGAATTTAATAAATACAAAAGAGGATAATCTCTATACTAAACTTTCTATTTTTACAGGTGTAGCTTCAAACATTGAAAATAATATATTTGATACTTTTCAAAGGGCAAAAAATGAATTGGAGAATAAATATTCGGAATTTTATAATTTTAAGTGTTCTTTATCAGATCTACTAAATATTTCAAATGATAATGTCTTACAAATAATAATGTCATATGGATTAAACAATAAAGGAATTCCTAATTTAGATAATATTTCAATAACAGAACCAAACGAAAATAAGAAAGACAATGAAAATAATAATACTAACATAAAATTATCCAAAAATGAAATTGAAGAAAATCCGCAAGATAAAATGATCAAAGTTGCTGCTATTTCAACTAATTACATAAATGCTTTACTAAAATTATTTGTAATCATTAAATTAAATAAAAAAGTTGAAGATGATTATATAAATGAAAGAATTTTTACTTGGGAAAAATTTTCTAATATTTTAAAAATTCTATATTTTATAATCCATAACAGACCAGACAATTGTATTATGATTTTTACTAATCATAATATTTATAGTTTAGCAAACGTTCCTTTAGCTTATTTACATAAAGTTTTAGATTTCTTTATTTATTGTCTTAATACAATTATTAATAAAAATTACAAACTTTCAAATATAAAAATAATAATACAACAAATTTTTTATTTATCATATAAAGTATGTGAATCTAATCTCCCAGAAGAGTTGAATAACAAAATTCTCTTTAAAATATTAAAAATATTAAAGATATTATCTCAAAATTTTGATTATATTGAAATATCAGAAAATAGGGCATATTTAAGAGAGGAACTTAAAACAATATTTTTAAACTTTCCATTAATAATAAATTATAAAAAAGAGCTATTAAAAATTTCCGAAGAAATGAAGTTAAACAACAATTTTTCCATTAATAATTACAACAACAATAGCAATTACATGAATGAAAATCAAACATCTAATAACATAATTATAGAGAAGCAAAATAATAATTCTAAGGAGGGAAAAGAAAGCATAAAATACAAAAATTTCTTATTAGATAATGAAGGTAAATACAATATATTTTCAGTTTTTATTTCTTTAATCAATGATTGTTTCGATGAAAATGCAATCAATTCAAAGAAATCAGAATTTGAAAATTACCTTAATTTGGAAGAAATACAAAAGATTTTAAAAATATACGATTTAGGAATAGAACTTCGAACAGAAATTTTGAAATTTTTCAGGATGATTTATATAGATATTTATACAGATCATAAAAAAATGGTTGAATATAGATATATAATAACAAGAGAACATGAAAACGTGGAGGATAGTAATATTGTTGATGATATGAAAGTATTTTCTTTTTATGAAAAATTAATGTCTATCTCAGAAAATAATAAAATCCAAGGTTTAGAATATGATATTTTTAATCTGGAAATTGATGTCTTTAAAAAAATTTTAGAGTCGTATATAAATGTAAATAGAGTTGTTCTATTTAATTATTTTGAAAATGGATTAATTTGGCCTATTAAACTATTTTTAAATAAAATATTTTCTTGTAAAAATGAACTGATTGGAATAGAAATAATAAAGGTTCAAGAACTTGCATATAAATTTTTGCTGCTTTTAGAGTTTATTATTGAAAAAAATGTATTTGCTGAATTTTGTATTAAAAATAAAAAGTATTCGAATTCTTTAGATTCTTCAAGCAAACATTCAAATTTAAACATACTTGAAAATGATAAAGAAGTTATTTCAAATTACTTAAATAAAAAAGATGATAATCTAAATATTCATGATGTTAATAGTGTGTTAATTTCGAATAAATCTAATCCTGGTATAATTACCTCAATTAATCTTGAGAGACTGGATAAAAAATATATAGAGGAGATTAGAAAACAAATTAGTTATTATAATGATAAAAATTTCCAATTTATGGATTTAAATTCAATTTCTCAAATTTTAATTAATATTTTAGGAAATATTATTAAAAAGCCTTCTTCTCCAATCACAAAATTCTCAGAAGAAAGCGAAACAAGCGAATTGCAAACTTTTGATGATTTTATTGAAAATGAAAAAAAAATTTACACATTAGAAGAATCAAATATTCCTTTAGATCCAATAGATCAAAAAATTATGTTTGTAATTGCATATTATAAATTTTTGAAGAATTCCGAAAGTGAATCTTCTCTTTCTAATATCTTGAATGACAATCATCCTGTTCACGAAGTTTCTTATAGATCTGTAATACTCGGTTATTTATTCAAAATTATTCAAAATAATAAAAATTTTAATAATAAAGAAATACAACAATCTGCTTATATTATTTTAAATTTTCTCCAAAAGGATACATCAAACAGTCAAAAAGATTTATTAAATTTATTAAATATGAAAAGTAAAATAATTGACCTTAATATTATTATTGAATATTTTTTCAAGAATTTTATTTCTTTAATTTTCACCCATTTCAATCCTTCTTTACTTTGCTTATCAGATGAATATAATATATGTTGCTTAATAATAAAAAATTTTAAATTTTTTTGTGAAGAACACAACCAGGATTTCCAAGAAATATTCCTTACCAAACTTTCATTTTTTATTGAAGACAACAAAAAAATCATGTTCTATGATTTGATGATAATGATTATAGATAAAATTTCTTTCATATCACTTTGGTACAAAAACAAGATGAGCGAATCGGAAAATTTAGATTATTTTTGTCCATTATTTTTTTGTATTATGGATATGCTAATAGAAATTATTCAAGGTACAAAACAAGAAAACTTTAATTTACTTTATAGAAAACCAAAGCATAATAATGACCTAGAACAGAGTTTTGAAAAAGATAATCTTCTTGAAATCCATGAAATAGAAAAAAAAGATAATCAAAGTTCTCATACCCATAATCAGAGTTCCCATAATCATCACAATAAACTCCACCATAATAATCATCATACAAAAATGAATGAATCAAGAATTGGAATTGGAAAAAATACTCATTTTGATTTTAAAGCTGCTAAAATGTTGAGAACAATAATAGATCCGACAATTGAATCTGGATTATCACTTGAAATTTTTATTAAACATATTAAACCAATTTTATTTAATGTGAATGCCAAAAACAAACAACTATATGAAATTCGAAAAATAATTGCAAATTTTTTTTTGGCTTTTATAGAAGAAAATTCTTGTCTTCCAGCAATAAAGGATTTGATTATTTCTCAATTACCCTCTTCAATGATATTGAAATCAATTTCTTTTGCTTTGAAAAAATATTATTTGGATAATAAAAATGATGATAATTATAAATCTTTAATGCATCAAACTATTACTCATGGAGGAACAATGTGGGAAAAAAAATCGCAAAATCAATTAAATAAAGGAGTAAGTTCAAATTTTGACAAAAACATGAAAAACCATTTATCTGAAGTAATTAACAGTGAGGAACAGATAAAAAAAAATCCGTTAAAAAACAATTACCTCACAGAAAATGAAGGATTCATACAAACAAAATCAAAGAAATTTGTTAAAAATAAACCTAAAGCATTGAAATTCTTTAATAAAATTTGTGATTTTTTCATCAACAATTATTATGAAAATGAAAATTTTTCCCAACAAAAAGAGTTTGAATTAAGCGCTACTCTTTACATCTATTTTAAATTAAATGTTCTAAATGGCATAAAAAGCAAAGAAAAAGAAAGCAACGATGAAGAAAAAGGTGGAAGAGAAGGAAGCGAGGAGTACTTAGCCTTTTGGAATAAAATAAATAATCTTTCAGAAAGTAGCATTGAAGAATTCGATATAAGAGCAGACAATGATACACAAATAAACAAATTAAACGAAAATAAAAATATTAATAGCAACTTTGAAGAATCGGATTTTGAATATTATTATATAATCAAATTTTTTGAAAAAATTTGTAAAAATGTAAGCATTGTATTAAATGATAATCACAACACAATAGTAGTTTTTCTTGAATCACCTATTATAAGTAATCTATCAGTAAATTCCATTAAAGAATTCGAGAGGACTGTCAATAGAGATTCAAGATATTCAAAACTCTATTCATTAATTTTACAAACAGAATATTTTTTAGAAGAAATTAAATTTAATTCACAAAAAAATTCTTTATCTAATTTTTTGAAATTTTCAAATAAAATAGATTATCAATTTATAGGAACTCTTGTATTTTTATTTAGTTTTATTGTTAATATTAGTTTAATGGGTGTTTTGCAAGATGGAGGAAAATCCTATTTTGGATATGATTCTATAGATATAATCAAATATGTCACAATCTCAATCATTCTTTATAACTTCGTTTTTATTATTTTATGGATAATAAGTAAATTGCCACTATATTATAAAATAGAAGTTATTAAATTTAAAAATAAACTTAGACTAGAGGGAAGGGAAAATGTTTCGGTCTTTGAAAAAGCTTTGGTTCTGATTGATAATTGCATTTTAAAAAAAAGTGAAATTAACTTATTAATTTGGATTTTTATATGCATGCTGGCTGGTGAAGTTACTAAAACTAATTCTTTTGCTTATTCAATAGCTTTATTGTCTGTAGTAAATTTATCTCAAGTATTTAATAATATTTTTCTTTCAGTAACTATTAAATGGAAATCTCTTGTTTGGACCATTATGTTCACTTTTGTAATTATGTACATCTTTGCTTGTTGGGGATACTTTTATGAAAATGATCGATTTGAATATTCGAAAGTTGTAAGCTTTATTTATATTTATTTTTTTATTTTCCTAGATTATTTATTTATTTCATTAATATTTTAGAAAAAATTTTCCTTAACACATTTTTTTAATAAAAAAAAAGTAATTTTTCATTAATAAAATCATTTAAAAACAAATTTTAAAAGATTTAAATAAATTTTAAGGGAGAAAACACTTGTGATAATTTATTTTATTGTTTCTTAACAGTTTCAAATATTGGATTAAGAAACAGAGCAGGAATAGGATTAATTTTAAGCACAAGGTCATTTTTCAATGATCCAGCGAAGTTTGTTGAAAGAACATTTTACGATTTATTATTTTTCCTTATAATAAATATTATGATGCTAAAAATTATTTTTGGAATTATTTTGGATACTTTTAGAATGCTAAGAGAAAAAGAATTCAAAACCGAAAAGGATTTATTGAATAGATGTTTTATTTGCAATGTTGATAGAGATAACTTAGAAAAAAATTCTTTTAACTTCGAAGATCATTGTACCAAAGAACATTTTATCTGGGATTATGCTTCTTATATAATGACTTTGAGATTACAAAATGCTCAAGATTTAAATGCAAATAATTCTTACGTAAAAGAGCAGATAGATAATAAAAGCATTAGCTGGTTTCCAACTAATTTACTTATTGAAGAAGAGGAACATGGAGGGCATCATCATTGAATATTTATGGGAATTGATAAAAATTTAATTTAAATAAAATAATATTTTGGTAATTTAGGAAATATAAAAATTAAAACCTTAACTTTGATTTTAATAATATTAAAGATTAACAATAAAAATACAAAGAAAATTTAAGAAAAAATTGAACAAATTAAATAAGAATTATTTTAAATTGATTTTGAAAAGAAATTTTTATATTTATCATTTAAAATTAATGGGGATTGG